>SDBU01002766.1_pt1 | contig 22870 bp, 18 predicted proteins | sample 2277071 | NCBI WGS metagenome assembly SDBU01 (sample SAMN10397929, study PRJNA504765) | marine sediment metagenome | isolation source: marine sediment core GS08_GC12, 126 cmbsf | place: Arctic Ocean: Gakkel Ridge, Loki's castle | collected 2008 | reverse complement strand
ATTTTGAGCCCCTCGAGAGGGCCGGAGGGGAAGGGGGTATTAAAGAAGCGCTCCGGTAGTTTGTCTTCGTCAGGGGACATTCCTTCCCGGATATTAAAGGCACGGGTCATCTGGATAGACCGCTCGCCTATCTTCATCAGCTCGAAGACACTGGTCGGCCAGCCGGTGGTAGCTCTCACCAGGTCAACTATCTGCTGGGGGTTGAACTCTATAAAGTTACAGGTTACCAGGCAATCAAGCGTGTGTTTCCAGGTACTGCCGTAATAGACCAGTCTCACCTTGGCGGGACCCAGGTCATCGAGCGGTACCGGCTCAAATACGCCGAAGCTATTAAGCTCATTGCCTACTCTTCTCTGATATACGTTATCGTGAATGTTGTGGTTATGGTCCGCCCCGGTGGGTGAAACAGCATAGCCCAGACCCAGTCCCGGCTTCCAGCGGGGGTCGTGCATTGGAATCTCCTGCCGCTTAACGTGCATGGCGAACTCCTCGGCTCCCTTACCTATTGTCTGGGCGGCCCGGGCTGAGCCCTCGGCCAGGACCTGCCCCAATCCCTCCCGGCGGGTAATCATTTCTATTAGTTGCACCATGCCTTCAGCGTTGCCAAACTTAAGCTCCAGTCCACCGGTATCCTTTTTGGTCAGGAGGCCGCGCTCAAAGCACTCCATGGCGAAGGCTATGGTGACCCCGGTAGATATGCTGTCTAATCCGTAGGCGTTGCATAGCTCGTTACCCTTGAGTATTGCCTCCAGGTCATCCACACCGCATAATGAACCCAGGGCAGCCTGGGTCTCAAACTCAGGACCACCATAAATCGGGTCGACATTATAACGCCCGCCAACGGATACCACCGGCTTGCAGCGGACGGGACAGGCATAGCAGGATTCCCGCTTCTTTAGAGCGCCGGCTTCTATGGCATCGGACGATATTTTGTCGGTTCCTTCAAAGCCACCTTCCTGAAAGTTGCGCGTGGGCAGTGACCCTATTCTATTAAAAGCGGCAAAATTACCGGCGGTACCGTGGTCACTCAGAGTTGCCAGTGATTTTTTATTCCTGAAGTTGTCCCGGTACGACTGGGCGATAGAACTTATCGTTTCGGCATCGGCTAACTCCACTGCCTGCTGTCCCCTGACGGCAATAGCCCTCAGCTTTTTAGAACCCATCACCGCCCCGATACCACAGCGACCACAGGCGTGGCGGATGTCGTTAATCACGCAGGCATAACGGACCATGTTCTCACCAGCCGGGCCAATCTGCGCCACGCGAACATTGCGGTCGCCAAGCTCCTTTTTGATAAGTTTGTCACAGTCGGCAGTGGTCTTACCCCAGAGGTGGGTGGCGTCTTTTATCTCCGCCTGACCGTCATTAATCCAGAGATAGACCGGGTCTTGCGCCTTCCCTTCGATGATTATGGCGTCATAACCGGCGCGCTTGAGTTCGGCGCCCCAGTAGCCGCCTACCTCACCATCACCATACAGGCCGGTCAGCGGTGATTTAGCGCCAACGCTGTTTCGGCCGCTACCAGCCACGGGAACTCCGGTAACGGGCCCGGTGGCAAAGATTAGCCTATTCTCCGGGCCAAGCGGGTCCGCTCCACGAGGCAGTTCTTTCAGCAGGAAATAGCTGATGAAACCCCTGCCCCCGAAGTAATAGCGATAGAACGACTCATCGGGTTCATCCACTGAAGTCGTGGCGCTGGTTAGATTTACCCGCAGTATCTTTCCGTTGTACCCGTTCACTTCCTGACCCTCCTTAAAATGTTGGCCTTTTTGACAAACGTGCTAATGTGTTAATTTATGATAGCACATTATTAGCCGAATTGTCGTGACCGCACTTAATTTGGGGGGCCAGGGGGATTGATTTTTGTTCCGGGGTAGAGCCAGGGTTTTTTACTGTTCCTGCTGCGCTGTGGCTCCCCGTATCAGGGACAGGAGATGCTGGAAGCTCTCACCGGGCTGTGGTTGCCGGAATATGGCACTGCCCGCATAGATGACGTCGACCCCTGACTGTGCAATCTCCGCGATGTTACTCCGGTTTATGCCGCCGTCCATGCCTATCTCAAGGCCGGGACAGGTGCGGTGGAGCTCGGGTAGCTTGCCCAGGACTTCGGGTATAAACTTGCTGCCGTATAAGCCGGGGTTGACCGATAGCAAGAGAATGCTGTCCACCTCACCGGCGAGGTGGAGGATGGTGGAGACGGTAGTCTCCGGGTTGATTGCCAGCCCCACTTCCAGGCCAAGGTTTCTGGCCAGAGAGATGACTTCCTGGGGTGAGGGGGTGGCCTCGTAGTGGAAGATAACCCTCTGTGCCCCGGCCTGCCGGAAGCCTTCCAGGCAGTCCTCCGGGTGCCGTACCATGAGGTGAGCTTCCCAGGTAAAATTTATGGAAAGGGGAGCCAGCTGCTCCCAGGTTATGCTCCGCGAGGGCACAAACTGACCGTCCATGATGTCAATCTGGGCATAGGTGGTAAAGGTCTCCACCTGACGCACCATGGTCTCCAGGGCTTCAGGGTCGTCAGTGAGGATGGCGGGCACCAACCGGCAGAATTTGGTCATTTGTATCTCAATTGTAGGGGTGGGCATTGTCTAATGTCAAGGAGTTCTTGTGGGAGGTCTTTGACATTACATTGGGGGATGGTCTATGGTGGAAGCAGTAAAGTTATTGGAAACTGCCTGATATATTGCCTTATTAAGGGGGGAGAATGGCGGGAGAATTTGGCTATGCCGGCAAAATCCTTAAGGTTGATTTGTCGAGGGGAAATATCAGTGAGCTAGCCACTTCGGACTATGCGGAGCGGTTTCTGGGCGGGAGAGGGATTGCGGCCAAGATTTACTGGGACGAAGTACCACCGGATACCAGGCCGTTTGATCCGGAAAACCGGCTGATATTCATTACCGGGCCTCTGGCCGGTTTCCCCGGGCTTGCCGGGTCAAGATGGCAAATCTGCGGGAAGTCTGCCTTCACCGCTACCGAGTCCTTCTCCTACGCTAATCTGGGAGGAAGCTGGGGCGCTTACCTCAAGTTTGCCGGCTATGACGGTGCGGTGATTGCCGGTAGAGCCGATAAGCCGGCCTATCTTTTTATTCAGGACGGCAATGTGGAAATAAAGGACGCCTCTTTCCTCTGGGGGAAAAGCACCATTGAGACGCGAGAAATTTTAAAGGGAATCCATGGAAAGGGGACAAGGGTAGCGGCTATTGGCCCAGCCGGAGAGCACCTGGCAAATATAGCTGTTATCCTGGCTGATGAAGATTCTGCCGGTTCCGGGGGCTTTGGTGCGGTTATGGGCGCTAAGCAACTAAAGGCAATTGCCGTGCAGGGGAGCGGTAAACTGGTCGCGGCGAAGCCAGAGAGACTAAATGAGCTAAGAAAATATGTTCGTGAACTGAGAAGAGACGCACCAACGGTGTATGCCTGCGGACTTCACGAGCCGTTTCTAGAGGATAATCCCAAGATGACGAAGAAAGCCTGCTGGGGCTGCATCAGCGGCTGTGCCCGGGCCTTTTATCACGCGGATAACGGGAAGAGCGGTAAATTCATGTGCCAAAGCCCTTTATTGTATCGGAACTTTGCCCAGAAATACTATGGGGAAATGAATGATGTCCTCTTTTACGCGGTTAGGCTTTGTGATGAGTACGGACTTGATACCACTGCCGTTCAGGCTCTGCTCATCTGGCTCTACAGGTGTAATCGTAAGGGTGTTTTAACTGACGAGGACATTGGCATCTCATTCTCCAAATTGGGGAGCCTCGAGTTTATAGAAACTCTACTGAGGAAGATATCAACCAGAGACGGTTTTGGGGATATCTTGGCCCATGGGGCGGCTAAAGCGGCAACTATTGTTGGTGGAAAAGCAGTAGAACAATTGAAAGATGATATTTACCGGACCGGGCAGTGGTACCCGTATGGCCCGAGGTTGTATATTTTGACCGGCCTTCTTTATGCTACGGAACCGAGAATTCCTATCCAGCAACTTCACCAGGTGAGTTTCCTGGTGCACGAGTGGATAGACTGGTACAAGAAGGTTGACGGGGCTTTTGTCACTACCGATGTGCTTCGAGCCATCGTAAAAAGGTTCTTTGGCGATGAAACTGCCTTCGACTTCTCCACGTATAATGGCAAAGCCATCGCCGCGCGAAACATCCAGGACCGTGAATATGCCAAAGAGTGTCTCATCCTCTGTGATTTTTCCTGGCCTATGCGGTACGTTAGTGGCACTGACGACCATATAGGCGACCCTACCGTTGAGGGTAAAGTCCTCTCGGCGGTGACCGGGAGGGAGGTGGATGAGGCCGGGCTTCGCCGGATAGGGGAGAGGGTCTTTAATCTCCAGAGAGCGATACTGGTGCGGGAAGGACGTAAGGGAAGGGAGGATGACACCATCCCGGAAACCGATTTCACCGTCCCTTTAAGGCTTGAATTTGGTAACCCAGATGGGCTTCTTCCCGGGCAGGGAGGGGAGGCAATCTCAAGGAACGGAATGGTGGTTGATAGGGAGAAGTTTGAAGAGATGAAAGACGAGTACTATCAGCTGAGGGGATGGGACGTAAAGACCGGGCTCCAGACGAAGACGAAACTTGACGAGCTTGAGCTTCATGATATTGCCGAAGCACTGGAGGCCAGAGGGCTGCTGGCAGGTTAAATTAACCCCAACTTGCCGTCAACATCCAACAAAGTACCAGGGCAAAATGGTAGTAGCCCGGTAGACAGCCTAAGTTTTATAGAAGCCGTCAGCTTTGAGCTTTTCATATTGCTCCAGTCCGGCCGGGGTGGGCTCGTAGGTGTAGATGGACAGCCTGTCCCCGGTCTGCTGTCTTACCAGTCCGGCAGAGATGAGGATTCTTGGCGTGGCTTCACCAATATAGCCGATAAACTGTAGACGGTGGTCTGGCACCGGTTGACCGGTTCTCTCGTATTCCCGGCAGATATCACCCAGCAACTGCGCCGGCTCTTCTTTCAGGCTTTTGAGAACCTGCTTCATCAACTCGGTACTCTCAACTAAAGCGGAGAAGTTATCAATTGCGCTCATTTATGATTCACCTTTTTTCTCCGTTGATTGGCGGTCGCGTTGCCAGCGGTGAATCTCGTCCAGCGCCGGTGGCGATACGCTAAACACCTCTATATCCCGGGGGAATTGCACCCTGTGCCCTTCCCGGATAATAAGCATTCCCACCTTACCAGGTTTAAGGGTCTCATTTATTATATTACCAATATGCTCATGCCTCTTTCTCAAAGCTTCAAAGTAGAACTCGGAGACCATTTTAGCCACTTTCTGGCTGATAAATCCCATCAGGAGAAACCTCTCCCAATCCATAGCCTCATCGGCCAGATCTTTATCCTCGGTTGCCTCGAACACGGCACCCCTCTGGCATTTGTCCCGGGCAATCTGGTGACTGGCGGGATTCAGCTTCTCCATAAGCTTGATGCCATCCTCACCGGCCTGGGTAATTGACTCATGATAAACGTGGCTTACCTTACTTATTTTTGTCTCCAGGTTGGCTATATGCTGGCTTACCTGCTCCCAGTAGAGTTTGAACCGCTCCACATATTCCGGGGGAGCATCCTCTGCGGAAAATACCAGGGGAACAAGATAGAGTTTTCTCTTGCCTTCAAATTGCCCGGCTTCGGGTTTTTCAATCTTGCCCAGTTCCTCCGCCATTTCAAAATGTCCTTTCTACCGGTATCCTCTCATTTCCGGGTAAGTGATTCATAGAACCTTTCTAGCGCTTCCGGTGATGGATAGAGCTCCTGGACCGGTATTATTCTATCTCCGGCTTTCAGTATTGTTAGCCCCTCCTGGCATTCACGGCGTGATAACCTGGGAACCCAGTTGCGGCAGGCTTCGGGATGGAAAGGGTGTATACTGCAGTTGGCGGTAACTTCCCCCTCCTCCCAGTCGAGGAAGACGCATCCTTTTTCCGTCTGGCGTAGCAGGTACCCCGTCACCGTTACCTGGACGTATTTAGACAGGAAATCACTGGGAGGTACCCCGAGTTCCCCGGCTATGGTCTCAACCTCCTCGGGAGTGAGGGGTGACTGGTAGCGGGTGCAACAAATACCACAGCGAAAGCACTCAATCGGCGGCCATGCCTCGCCAACACGGTATTCCTTTCCATCCAGCATTCTGAGGTAGCCTGACATCTCGATTCAACTCACTATCTTGGACTTTTTGTCCCTGGGTGAGATTAATGTGCGAGGACAAGCTATTCTGCTTTCTGCCTCCTCCGGGACAGCACCTCACCGGTTTGATGGTACTCACCCCGGACAGCAAGTTCCGCCTGCTGCTCATTCTCCTCACTCCAGAAGCCCAGGTTATAGCCGTACCATGGTTCCTGTAATTTGAGCTGGGGTAGCCCCACCTTCTGCCACAGCTCGATTGCCCTGTCCATGTATTCTTTCTTGGGCAGGGACACTGGAGGGTAGGCCCACTTCAGGGTAGCGTCCACCAGCAGGCAGGAGTACTCCGGCATCTGCTCCGGTTCCAGGCGAGAGGCACTGGGCATTTCACCACCCGGTGGCGGGCCCATTGAGTAGTCCATGGCATCCGGGGCTGGAATCTTAACGATGCGGTAGTCACGGTGGGGCTGGGCACGGTAGGTGAATGCCCAGTTGACCAGATTGGCATCCCAGGGGTCAATGTCTTCATCAACGGCGATGATAATCTTGCTAAAGGCAGGGAAGTTCTGGGGCATAGCCTCCAGTGCCCGCCACACTTCAGCGCTCTCCGTCTTGGCCAGCTGGAGGACTACGTAGCGGTCAATGCCGTTAGAGAAGTGCACGGCAACCTGGCGCACAAAAGGCATGTTGAGGTCGTATCTCAGCTTCTTCGGTATGATATTGGCGCAGGCTATCTGTCTGATGACGCTGCTCTCGCTGGGTGGGAACTGGCTGATAAAGGCCTGCCATATGGGGTCCTGGCGGTGAGTAATGCACTTCACCGTAAAAAAGAAGGCCATCTCCCGTTGCCCTACGTAGCCACTGGCCTCACCAAAGGGTGCTTCCGGTTCCACCTCCTCGGTACTTATCTCGCCCTCAATTACTATCTCGGCGTGGGCCGGGACCTCGATGTCCACCGTTTTGCACTTGACCAGTTCTACTGGCTCACCGGCAATACCGCCGGCTATGGTAAACTCGTCTACATCGGTAGGGAGTTGTGAAACGGAAACATAGCCAATATTTGGGGGCGCACCTATCACTACGGCGGCCTCAAGGGGCTTACCCAGCTTCTTAGCCTTACGCCAGTGATAGGCTATGCCGCGGAAATGTTTAGCCGCAAAAACAGCGGTGCGTGTAGGTGACTTAATCTGCGCCCGGTAGGTACCCACATTACGTATGCCCGTTTCCGGGTCCTTGGTTACCCAGTAGGGGGAAGTGATATAGGGGGCAACATCCCAGCCCGGTGTGGAAAGGGGGATGGGGAACTCGTCTAGGCCGCCACGCTCCAGAAGACGGTCACCGGTAAGCACCACCTCCTGTACCGGGGCTTCTTTGACCATTACCGGCTCGATGGGATTGAGCTGGGCCTTTTCCCATATCTGTCCAATCTCATCGACCTCACACATCATGCCGATGGCATATACCTGGGGGCTAGCGCCCAGGGCGGCTACCAGGACAGGTATACTGTACTTCTTCCCCTTGCTATCGTAGACATTATCAAAGTAGAATGTTTTGCGCTCCTCCTCGGGAAGACCGCGGAACTGGAGTCGCACCAGGGGATGGAGCTCGGTATCCTTGTTTACCGGGTGGCTCACTCGTACCAGCTTGCCCTTCTCATCCAGAGCCTTGATATACTCTCTGAGGTTCTTGTAATAAGCCATTTATTCCTCCTTGACCATTATAGTAAAAAATACTCCGTTCTTGATATGCAGTATAGCACCAGTTCTCCCGAAAAACCGCTATCGATTCTGGTCGGCCTTTAAATTCCCTATCCGTGTTGTGAGGCAAGACTAACGCATCAGATTTGGCAGCCAGAGGGCAATAGTGGGCCAGGCAAGAAGAAGTACCACCACGAGCAAGTCACAGCCGAGAAACGGCAAAGCGGCCCTGTAGGTGTCTCCCATGGTAGTACCGGCCGGGGCTACCCCTTTCATGACAAACAGGCTAAGACCGAAGGGGGGTGATGTTGCTCCCATCTCCAGGGTGAGGAGAAATATTACGGCAAACCACACCGGGTCAAATCCCATCGCATTGACCACCGGTATAAACAGGGGGAGGGTGAGCATTATTATGGCTAGCAGGTTGATAAACATACCCAGAAATAGTGACACCGCCAGCATAGCGGCGATGATGAGGACAGGGGGTAGGGGCAAAGTCGTGGCAAATTCAACCAGACCTCGGCTGGCTCCGGAATAAGCCACAACATGGCTAAAGGCGGTTGCCCCGGCGATAATCATGAACATCATAACGGTGACCTGAAGGGTACCGCTAGCGGATTGCTTTACCAGCCCCCAGTTTAGTTTTTTGTAGAAGGCGGCCAGAATGAAGGTGCCCAGAGCACCGGTGGCTGCCGCCTCACTCGGCGTGGCAACACCGATGAAGATGAGCCCGACGACCAGAAAGACAATGAAGCCCAACGGCAGCACATAACGAACCGTGGCGGTAAGCTTCTCCGGGAGTGGTATGTGGGGCACCTCATAGGCTGGAGCGATGGAGGGCTGTAGCCGGCATCTCATAATAATATAGGTGGCATAGAGCGCCGCCATCAGCAGCCCGGGAAGAATTATGGCAATTAGAATCCTGCCTACAGAAATCTCACCGACTGCACCTAAAAGGACGGCTAGATTGCTGGGTGGAATCATTATCGCCAGGCCACCGCTGCCCAGAATAGGTCCCAGGCTCATCGGCTTTTTGTAGCCCCGCTTCTCCATCTCCGGTACCAGTACTGACCCCAGCACCGCGGTGCTGGCCATGCTGGCACCACTCAGGGTGGCAAACAGGGTTCCCCCGCCCACGGCGAGCAAACCCAGCCTGCCCGGCAGTCGCCCAAGCCACTTGTCCAGGGTGTCCATCATCCGCGGAGCTACTCCGGAGCGGAACATAACTTCGCCCATGATGATAAACAGGGGGATAGGTAGCAGGGTAAAGGAAGCCACCGAAACAAAGAGGCTTTCGATAAGCTGCTCCAGTCCGGCCTGGCCACCCCAGAACAGGAACATAAATACCGCGTTTACCAGCAGGAAGCTGAAGGCCACCGGCATGCCTAATGCCAGCAGGAACATCAGGCTACCTAAAAAAAGTAGCAATGCTATCTGCCATTCCAATGAAATCAACCTCGCGTTATTAGTTGTAGTTTAATCATGACCCGTGTTAATTTATGGGGCTTTCAGATTCTCCAGGTAACCGTAGGCTTTTCTTAAGAACTGGATGAAGAGCAGGAAACCGCCTAACGGAATAACCATCACGAGAAGATACGCTGGGATTTTTAATGAGCCGGGATACAAATAATCAATCTGGATGTAGTCCCACCAGACCTTCACTCCATACCAGGTGACAACTAAACAGAGGATGGCACAGAGGGTGGAAGTAACGATGTTAATCCGGTCCTGGGCTCTCTGACTAAACCGATTAATCAAGATGTCCATTCTTACATGGCCATCATTCTTGAGTACCCAGGCGGCACCGAGAAAGGTAATGAACACCAGAGCGAACTGGGTGGATTCCAGCACCCAGAACATCGGTCTGTTAAAGAAATACCTCAGGAAAACGTCAGCGCTGACCACCAGCATTACGCTAATGACTAGAACCCGGGTAAACACGGCTAAACCGTCTATGGTGCGGTCCAGAATACCTCTCAACAGCTTCTTCATACTGTTTCCCTTACCGGCAACACTATATACCTGGCAGCCAACCCGCTATCCACACAGGCAGACCGGCAGGTTGGCTGCCAGGGCACACTTAAAGAAACAAAGCTCGGAGCTTATTCTCCCTTTGTCCCTCCTAACCTGGGGACAGGGTTCATAAACAACCCTATGCCCGTCTAATCAATAGCTTTCACCAGCTTCAAGAATTTGGGGGCGGTATCGGGCATTTCTTTTATCTTGGCTGCAATCTCAGATGAGTAAGCCAGATCAACATATCGCTCGGCATCTGCGGCGGAGAACTTGATAAACTGTACCCCGGCCTCCGTGAACTTCGTCCTCCCTCTTTGCTGGTCCTTACGGCAGACTTCAATGAACTTGGGTTCAAACTCGATATAGGTATCGGTCATCAGTTTTTGTAGACGCGGGGGGAGCTTGTTCCAGCTGTCAAGGTTCATCGGGATAGTGATATTGCTCCGGTAGACAGGATGGTCAATGAGATATTTAACCACCTCAGGGATGCTGAGAGATACCATTAAGTCAATCGCCGTATTATACAGGTCGAACGTTCCACGTTCCAGGCCACCGTAGGCATCGGCCATCTTTATCACCTGGAAGCTGGTACCCAAAGCCTTGGCAAAGGCTTCAACGTAGGTGCCGTTGGCGGCAAACTTCAGTCCAAACATCTCTAGGGGAGTCTTAACCATGACATTAGAGGCAGTAAAGAAGTGCCGTTCCGGCTTGGGGTCTACCCGGCCCACGTAGTAGAGACCAGCCTTGGCATAGCGTTCCCTAAGAAAGTCAATGGCTCCTTTGGTACGCTCCTCCTCAGCCGGTATCTGGGAAAGTCCTAACAGTACTGCTTCTGGCACCAGTCCTCTGAGATGGGAGCCACCAACCAGACCCAGGTCAACGACACCTTTTCTTATTGCCATGGGCAGCTCAGTTGGGGGGATTACCTCCGGCCCGCCAAGATATTTAATGGTAATTTCACCATTGGACCGGTCGGTGACGGCTTGCAGGTACTCCTGATATACTTTGGCCCTTGCCGTGAAGGTCTTCAGGAAGGAAGTAGCCTTAAACTCTAACTTTACCGGTCCTGGTGCCGGTGCTGGTTTTGGTGTTGGTGCCGGTGCTGGTTTGGGGGCGGGGGCGGGCGCCGGTTTTGGTGCTGGCGCGGGTGCCGGAGCTGGCGCTGGTGCCGGTGCTGGTGCTGGTTGGGCACAGGCCAGGGGCAGGCTTAACCCTACCACTAGAACAATTGACATTGCAATAAATAGACATCGCTTCACGGTCATTTTAATCCTCCTTCGCATGAAAATTGGCTCTGACCGGTGAATTTTACTTTAGTATCACATATGAACCTCCTTCTTCAGCAATTTTTTCTTTGGCTGGCTGCTGGCACCGGCCTGGCATTTCTCAGTTAATGTCGGGCAAAGTACTTCACGATTTCATGTTGTTCCTTCTAGGTATATTGCCCCACGAATACCCTGGGGATTGTGTCGGCAACTTCCGTTCGGGTCTCCGCAATTTTCCCTATGTTTTGGGACGATAACTTACCGAAATTCAATTCAATTATTGTGGATATTGTGAGAACCAAGTTGATTATATCACGTATAGTTACTTTGTCAACCGGGGCTGAGAGGTTCGTCCACAGGCCCCTCAGTGAAGGGGCATCAGCCAGTGAGGCTGATAATTGTGTTGTCCGCTAGTATGACAAAGGGCAGGAGAATCAGGCTCAAAGCCCTTTCCTCCTGCCCTTAATTTCTCCGTTTGCCGGTTTAGTGTTTGGCTGCCCGGTCTATCGCTTCCTTAACCTCCCGGGTTATGAACTCAGGGTGCCTGCTGATGACCTCGTCCACATCGAAGGGCATGGGTGGGTTGCCCACACCCTGAGGGTCGAACTCCGCCTTGAACCTCTCGGACCAGACATGGTAATTGTGCCAGGCCGGGCCTTTCAGCCGGACCGGTATGTGTTGACCGTCGAAAATATTGTAGAAGCCGGTCTTGGCATCAATCGAGGGCACCGCTGACATATACCACTGATATACCCGGGTGCGGTCCTCCTTATTGTATTTGGGAGATGCCGGGTCCATCTTATCCGGGTCCTGGTAGGCGAGGAACTCCAGGTAATACTGGTGTCCAAAACCAACACTCTGGAACCAGCCCGGGTCATTATGCTCGGGCATTAAGGGCGGGGAATACTCCAGAAGCTTTTTGCCCAGTTCTTTGCCGGTTTGGACGCATATCCTTTTACTATCTATGCCCGCGGTGTTGGACATATAGCCTCCGGTCATCATCCACATACCGGCGGAGTCAGCGAATTTGAGCAGGGACTGGTCGGTCTGGCGGGTGCGGCGGAGGACACCGCCCAGCTCATTGACCACGATGTCCATAAGCACCTTCTCTTCGTACTCCAGCTGCTGCTGTGAGGTATAGCCGATGAGCAAAACACGGAGGATATGGGTGTTGGCTATTTCTTCATCAGTCACTTTTTCCCACTCATCCCAGAATTCGTTCCTGTCCTTGACTTTAGCAATGACCCTCCAGAAGACGGGCACCTTTTGCATCATGGCTGATATCTGGGCCTTTGACATCTCGTCCATGGCTTTCTCCAATGCCACCTCGCCGGGCATGGTAAAGTTGTAGAATCTCATGCTTGGTGGTAACACGGAATGGGTCTCCGGTGACCTGCCTTCAGGCTTCATTCGCTGTGGTTGGAAGGGATAGAGTTTAACCGACATCCTGGTCACGATGCCCAGGCTGCCATACCACCCGATATGTCCCCTCAGTATGCCCATGATATTGGGCCCAAGTCCGTCCTGCCAGAACCAGCTATTATCGTCAACTGTCAGCGAACCCATCCTCACTACATCGCCCTCCGGGGTAACATATTCCACAGCGTTCATTCGGTAATCACTGAGGGGAATGCGGTAACACAGGGGACATATGCCATAATGCAGATGATTGGGTATTACGGCTGCCTGGGAACCACCGCCGGGAACCAGAGTATACATGTCCCTCTGCATCGCCTCTTCTATAAGCTGACCGTAGATTACCGCCGGTTCGACAATGGCAATCATATTCTTCTCGTCGATTTCCAGCCTGTCCATCCGCTTGAGGTCAATGAGGATAAAGTCGTCACGGAAGCGGGGGCAGGCGTTTATTACCCACATGGTGCTGGCCGGGGTGTAGGGTATACCATAGCGGTTGCACACCTTGACTATTTTAGCCACTTCCTCGGTAGTCCGGGGCAGGACGACGCAGGCGGGCCGGGTGCAGAGTCCCAGGAACCACATTTGTTCCCGGGTATAGCCGCGGGCGGTATAAGCCTGGCAGATTACCGGGTCAGCGGTTACGTAACCGGGACCGACGATAGCCTGCAACTCGCTATATGCTTCCTGGGGTATAAGTTCCTTTATCCTGGTTTCAACCATGTCAACCCTCCATCTCGGACTACATTATAGCACGTTTAAGCTTTAATCAGCTATTCCGGAAATAAGGCGAACTACTGTGAACTTATTGGTGAGTTCAAACTGAGGAGCCGTTCGTCCAAGATATCCCTTGATGGGTCACCATAAAAGGTATCGTGGCTTGGGTTCAAGAGCAGCTGGTTCTTAACCTTTAACCAGGCACACGCCAGCGGGTGAAAGGCTATACTTTTGCCAATTCTTTAAGCTTAAGCTCGTTTCTTTGAGAAAGTCTCAAACAAGCGTCCACCACTTCAGCATCGTAGAGAATGCCTCTTTGCTTTGAAATTTCCTGGAGAGCAATGTCTAAGCCAAGGGCTGGTCGGTAAGGTCGGTGAGATGACATGGCTTCGACAACATCAGCCACACTCAGAATTTTTGCCTCGATGATTATGTCCTTACCCGGGAGACCATTGGGATAGCCGGAGCCGTCCAATCTTTCGTGGTGCTGGAGTATTACCTGGGTAACCGGCCAGGGGAAGTCAATCCCATTTAGTATTTCATAACCTACCTCGGGATGGGTTTTAATGATGCTGAATTCGTACTGGTTTATCGGCCCCGGTTTACTGAGAATTTCGGCGGGCACGACCAGCTTACCCACATCATGGAGGAGTCCGGTAATGCGTATCCCTTCAATCTGCCATTCGGAAAGACCCATCTCTTTGGCGACGGCACAGGCCAGGTCGGCGACTCGCTTTTGATGACCGGCGGTGTAAGGGTCTCTCGTTTCAATGGTCAGTGACATGGCATGGATGATTCCCTCCATGGTCTTTTGAAGCTCCTCGTGTTCTCTCTGTACGTTATCGTAGCGGCGGGCGTTTTCAATGCTTATGGCAACTTCGTTCGAGACTGTCTCCAGCAGCTGTCTATCCTCAGTCGAGTACGGTTCATCGGAGAGTTTGTTCCCAATGAGCAGTATTCCGACCAAGCGCTCCTCGGTCTTTAAAGGTAATAAAAGCTCAATCTGATTTCTCGCCAGGAGCTGCCTATCGTTATCGGGCATGCCACTTAGTGAAGGGATGACATCTATGTCATTGCAGTCGATGAGGCGGTCACGGTATTTCATGGTCAGTGTAAGCAGACTGTTGGCGGGGAAATGCAGTCTTCCATTATTCTTTTCGCCGCTGTATGAGTAGGTAGTAAAAGCGCCTGTCCGCGGGGAAGGCAACAGGAGGTAGACGCCCCGGCTGAGCATACCCAGAGCAATCGTGGAAACCAGCGATGACGAGAGCTGTTTCAGGTCCATCATGTTTCTGGTTTCTTTAACGAAACGTTTTAGAGCCTGGAGGTTGTCATACCGCTGGCGGAAGAACCACCGGTCCACCCGGTGCTGCAGCCGGGATAGAATCGGTTGGAATGCCGCCGCGGTAGCAAAAACAGTAATAATGGTAATGCCTATGGAAATGGGGTTGATAAGTTCTTGAAAGACACTGCTGAGCAAGAATATGAGGCTGGCAAAAATACCCAGAGTGGCCATGCTTACCAGTGAATAAGCCGCCCCCTTGCGGAGTACCACTTTTATTTCCAGCAGGCCGTATTTCAGCATGGCGATGGTGGCCAGTAAACAAAAGACGATGTTGCCGATGATGCCCAGCGGATACATGCTTACGCCCAGTGGCGGGAGATAGTCAGTGGTACCGCCAATGAGCATGGCAATTATCCCGGCAATAACATATGAATCCCTGATTCGCTCATTGAGGATTCTGGACTGTCTATAGTGTTTAATCAGCACTCGTAGGCCGAGTGCTATGGGTGCGTATACAATTAAAGTATAGGGGAAAAACAGGGGGCCGATAATAGGCGCTTTACCATACCACATCATCTGCATTCCGCTAACCAACAGCCCCGTGGGAATCAGAGCGAGGAAAGCGATGTAAAGTAAGTAGAGAGGATAAAGTATTCGCTTTTGTTGCTTGGCACCGGTGAGGCTGATAGTGAACCGATAGAAGAAGAGCGGGGCACTTAATATGGCGACGAGGACAGGTTTCTCCCAGAAGAATGCATCCGAAAGATTGGAACTGGAGCGCATCATGAAAATGAAGAACCCCCAGAGAGCCATAAAGATAAGGAATAGTGAGAAAGGTCTCCGGGCAATGTGGCGCAGACCACTGGTTACCAGCAGTACCAGTAAGGCAATGCTGAATACCATTTCTACTATCGGTAAAAGGAGATATGAACCCATGAAAACCCCTCTACTCCTTTAGAGCCTGTTCCAGTTGCTGTGTAATCTTGGTTGACATATTATTCCCCAAATGGCAAATGACGAGATGCCGGAGGTATTGTCAACCTCCGTACCTTATCCTTAATTAGGCTGGCTAATTTTATTTGGTCTTCTTTACCCCCAGGCGAATAAGTTCCTTAATAACATCGTCAGGGGCATTCATCCGTGGTGGTTTTCGCTCGGGCAGTTCTGCCCCGGCCCTCCTTTTTTCTTCATAGTAGTCCGCGAATGTACCGGGGTGAAGCAGGGATACTTCCAGGGGATGAATGTCCATCATCGAGTCCAGGTCTGAATAGAAGGAGTCTATCCTCTTCAGGTCCTGGTGCAAAGCTGATGCCACATCTATCGGCGTGTGGTCGCTATTAAGCTCAATATAGAGATGGAGGGCAGGTTTGCCCTGTTTAACTTCTTTGCGGATTGACCACTCCGCGCCACTAAAGCCAGCGTTGGCAATCGCCTGGGCAACGGTTTTCTCACTTATCCGGGTGAAGCCGGCTATGTCTATAAGGTCATCGGCTCTGGTCTCAAAGACCATCTGGGGCAGGTAGACTTGTGCCTCTTCATCCGCCATAGATGTAATCCGGATAAGGTGCCCGAGTCTGTACCTGATGAAGGGCATTCCGTAGAAACCGGTGATTACCAGTTCGTAGCGCTGGCCGGGTTCGACTTCAGAGAGCAGCACGGTGCGAGGTTGGTGGAAAATGTTTCTCTTGCTATCCCGCCACTCATCTTCCGGGATAAATTCGAAAAAGCAGGAGTGGGGTATGAAGGTCATGTCCTTCTTATTCCAGCTCTGCATAGCCATGATACCGGCTTCAGTGCAGGCATGAAACTCATATGGGTACGTGCCCCAGTATTGGTAGACCAGCTCGCGATAAATGTTGGTGTCAATTCCCCAGCCAATGATGGCTTTCACTGGCCAGAGGTCCTTTGGTAGCAGGCTCCTTCCTTCCAGCTTACTCCGCAGCCACGCCAAAGCCAGCCGGCGGGCAGCAACGGGGTGTGAAATGTGTTGGGATAATTTGCTGCTTTTGGAGTGCCGGTTGAAATCGTTGCCCATCTTGACCAGTACGCTGGTCATGGCGATGAGTATGTCCACGCCGCTTTGCAAAGATACTTCAAAGCCTCTGGCTATCTTTTCCTTAAAGTCCATACTATCCTGTGTATCCGGCGGTATTACCGACCTGAGGTTGAACCTCTCGTTGGCTCCAGAAGCCAGTATTCCCGAGAGATAGGGGCTGGGGGCGGTATTGAATAGCACCTGGTCGCCTTCCTCAATAGAACTTTGCCCCTTCTTCTTGGAGCAGGCGACAATAAAGGCTGCCATGAGATTGTCCAGTGTACGTTCATAGAATTGAAGCGTGTAGGGCACCCTCTTGAAATAGGTTGAGGCGCCTGAAGTATGAGCCCAGACATAAGGTTTCTCCGGCAGAGAATCGCCGTTGTCTTCCTCCAGGTCGGGTAGATAGTCATCATATGTAGTTAAGGGGACAGTGTGGCGGAACTCCGCCACACTGGTGGGGACTCCTTCGCTGATTAGTCTTTTACCCAGTTTGGAACTGGCCACCCGCGGCAATTGTTGCCAGAGAAGCGCCTCTTGTATTGCCATGAATTGTTCCACTGATAAGTCGAAGAACCCACAATACTTTGTCCAGAATCTGTCATGCTCTGCCCTCACCATTAGCTGTTTGGTGTCTTGCATATAGCCACTCGCTTTCTAAATGTAATACTTTAATTATACTGGCATTTGTGTTGCATCCCAGGTTACTATGGTCACCTTTTCTGGAAGCCTTTAGTAATGTTTTCTTTACCGGTTCCTCAGCCTGTTTCATCATGTTAGGTCATCGCAGAGGAAGCTTCCAGGGAGCTAACTGGCATGGCCGTGCCGCGCCCCACGGCCAAGTACAGTGGATGGCATTCATGAAATCACTTTACGAATACGGGCGGTTTACGGCAATGGGGTAGACTGTCAAATGGCGTGAGTGTTTGCCCTCAATTGATTGGCACTTTTACCTGACCACCATCACATAAGTCCGGGATATGCTATCTAACACCTTGGGCATGCCAGGGTGTTACCTAAGTACTAGCCTCCACACCCAAAAGTAATATTGCCGTGGGGAGAGCCATAAACTAGACTGGGACTAAGGCAATTGAATCATAGTAATAAAGAAGAGTTTACTTCATTGAACCATGTTTGCTACGTGCACATATGCTGGAAGCAGGCTTTTTCATGTTTTTGTAGTACCAGCTAATTATTTACAAAATATTTATAGTCTTTATTCCTGCCGTTATGATATAGTGTAACGTATCATGGTGTATCGTCGTATATTAAGGAAGGGGGGAGAAACTTGGAAATGAGAAAGAGATTATTTTTCATCAGTCTGGCTCTAGCCCTGGTCTTGACCACCTTGATGCCAGCGGCAGCTCTGGCGACAAAACCGGGACTGGAAGGATTTGAGGCTAGCGGAACCATCGCCTACATCACACCGGGTAAAGTGTTGCCAGCGGGTAAAACTGGTAAGTGGGTAGTAGTTGAGCGTGAGCTAGGCGGCTCACTCTCTGGGGATATCAATGGTGCCTTCACCATGGACTACAAGGCGATTGTCGAGTCTCTGTTGACCCAGGCGGGTACTCTCCACGGCACTCTCGCGATGGATGATGGCTCATACGTTCTTCAGGTGAAGGGCGAGATTCAACCCCTGGTGTGGGAGGGTTGGTACCTACCCCCGGGTGTCGACCCGGATTATCCTGATGGCATCCCTTATCTGAGACTGACTATTGGTGGTGAGTGGAGGTTTACTAATGGAACATGGGGCCGAGGTGACTTTGAGGCATGGGCTATCTTCATACCCACTGCTGAAGGCCACGTAGGTTTCATTACAGCTAGTGACTTTACCATGACCGGCCAATGGCAGCCGTAAGCGCTAATTGAATAGCGGTTTAAAGTAGAATAGATAGACAGAACATATCTCCCCTCTGGGTATCGGATGTATTTAGAGGGGAGATATCATTTTGAATGTCGAGGTTTGATTAGGCTCCTTGATTTTCTGCCTTAGTCCAGGAGCACCAGGCCAAAGGCCTTGAAGGGGTCCGATTTTTCCCGGACCACGTGGATTTCAAAGCCGGCCCGGCGCGCGGTACTGAAGACATCGATGCCGGCCGCCTCCATGGCGGGTCGGGCTTCCTTCGGGCGTATGCATTCCTTCTTGAGAAAAAGGTTCGGGTTATCCATTTTCTCCGCCGGGCAATCGGGACAAAGGAGACATGGTCCGGCCTCATAGCAGAGTGCCTTTTCGTAGCCACTTAGAAAAGCGGTCCTTTCCATATTGTAAAGGGTGTTGTGAAGCATGGTTTTTTCGGGTTCCTTCCGAAACCGCTCCCGGTACCGGTCAGCGAATTCGACCAGAAGGGCCTGGCTATAGCTCCGGAGTAACTCAACAGTTTCCTGTGGGGTGGGGGAGTAGGGAGGGCAGGTGAAACGCTTGGCGAAGTGCCGGCAGCCAACCTGGCACTTATTTCTTACCCACTGTGCCACAACCACGTCCTGGGGACTGATGATTTTTACCGCAGTGGCTCCCCCTTCGAAAGCGATTGTTTCTAAATCCTTAACTATTGACTCCAAAGTCCGCATTGTTTCACCTCTTCATTAGTTTTGTTTTCGGCGGTGGTTGAGCAGGCTCAGGAAGGGTGCTTTTCCTGCAGCGCTTTCCTCAATACCTTTCCCGCCACGTTCCTGGGCAGCTTTTCCACAAAGACGACTGACTTTGGGCGGGCGTAGTCCGGCAACCTTTGCTGGCAAAACTCTAATATCTCGTCTGAGGTTACCTTTTCCCCTTTGCGTATTACTACCACTGCCTTGAGCGCCTCGCCCAGTTTTTCATCAGGCACTCCTATTACCGCAGCCTCAACTATACCCGGGTGCTGGTAGATTACCTCCTCCACCTCCGCCGGATAGATACTCTTGCCCCCGCTGACAATTACATCTTTCTTCCTCCCCACCAGGTACAGGTAACCGTCTACATCCATGGTTGCCAGGTCGCCGGTATGCATATAGCCGTCCTTTAACGCCTCTTCAGTGGCTTGTGGCATCCGCCAGTAGCCCTTCATCAGGTTATCTCCTCTAGCTATTATCTCGCCCACCTCACCCGGCGCCACGTCTCGGTCTTCGTCATTGACAATCCTTACCTCCACGTTGGGGGCTTCCTTCCCGCAGGAAGCGAGCCTTTTGACCTTCTCCGGCGGTCCTTCGATTACCTGCTCCTCTGGAACAACGAAACTCATTGGGGTAAGCTCAATCATGCCATAAACCTGGAAGAAGATGTTGCCCAGGGTCTTTATCGCCCGTTTGAGTGACTCCACCGGTATGGGCACACCACCGAACCACACATGGCGGAGACTACTGGTATCATAGTTGCTGAGCTTGGGGTGCTCAAGCATAGTCATAATAGTTGGTGTCGTCATAAAGCTGGCGGTTACCTTTTCCCTCTGGATAAGACCAAGAACAGCTTCGGGGCTAAAATCGTCAGCGATGACCAGAGTGCCGCCCACGTAGAATTGAGGCAAGATATTGATAATTAGGGCGGCACCCCAGAAGAGCGGCGAGGCCACCATGCCAACATCCTCGTGTCTCAAGTCGCAGCCAAGAACATAGTTCACGGCGCTTGCCAGTATTCCGTAGTGGGTTACCATAACACCCTTAGGCATCCCGGTGGTACCACTGGTGTATAGAAGGTAAGCGATATCTAGCTCGCTCACTTCAACTTCTGGCTCGGTAGCGGGGTAATCCCTGATTAGTTGCTGATAGCTTCTCGTCCCCCTGGCCGAAGTGCCGATGCCCACCAGGGTCTCCACTGAATCGAGCTCGCGGCGCAGTGACTCAATAGTAGGCGCAAACCTCTCCCCAAAAACCAGTATTTTCGCCCCGGCGTTGTTTATGATGTAAGCCATCTCTGGCGGACTCAAACTGGTATTGATTGGCACGGCGGCACCACCCGCCTTGGGTACCGCACAATAAAGCTCTAGGTACTGGTGACAGTTGTCAAGAACGATAGCCACCTTGTCTTGTGGGTGCATGCCCAGAGCTACCAGGGCGTTGGCCAGACTATTTATACGGCGGTTGAACTCATCAAAGCTGAGGCTTGTTGAGCCGAATACCACCCCGGTCTTCCGGGGATACCTCTTGGCGTTGCGCCTGAATATATCGCCTAGAATCATGGTTGGCTCCTAGCTATATAATGTTGCCATAGTAGGTCAAGTAAGGCTAATGAGTCAACCTTACCGCTATGATGATACAGAATGTAGAAGCAACCGGGCGGCTTTAGTCGCTAAGGCTAAATGGTGGATAGCGGTCAGTGGTTAATAAGAAAGCATACACGTCTACTCTCAGAGACCATCGGTATACGCCAACCACAAAATCAAATAAGCCCCTCGGGTAGCGGCCGGTAAACAAAATGGCAAACCAGGCAATCACTACACACACTGTTGCAGCAATCCAGAGGAACACTAAAATAATGTAGTGTGGTATAGCCAGAAGCCACTTTACCAGCGGCATACCGCTCATGAGTTCTTTTTGCACGTCCGGGTAGGCTATCTCAAGGTGTACCGCCTGGTCTTCGTCAGTCGATGGATATACATCCGTAAGCAGGTCGATATAAGCAAAAACCCGAGTACAAAATCTGGTCAGGGCAAGGTTCCAGTCAAACCACCACCGGGGATACTTCTTTCGGAAGAGAAGCATTAATATGAGTGCCCAAAAGACGACTCCGCCAAGTCCGGCAGCGCTATAAGTCCCACCATTGGCTCCATCCCCCTGCGAACTAATACCGACAACTAAGATTAAAATGATAGCAATCGGAATTACTGTAAAGAGCCTGAAAAAAGTAGTCAGTTTGTTTAACTTTTCCGGGTAATCGATGGACAGTCTCATTGGGTAGGCAGTTGAAGTTTCTACCATAATAGTACCTCCTTCGTTGTTGGCACGGATGATATACCTGTAGCCTACTGATGTCAAGCCCACCCCGCAACAACTATGGACAGTTTGTGGCCTTTGGGTGTAAACTGAGTGCCATTGGGGGCAGATATGAGGGCAAGTATCCAGAACCATTTGGTCTATGAGACCGCTGCTGAATATGACCGTTGGCTCAAGCCAATTTTGGTTGGCATTATGGCCTTAATCCTGGTTCAGAGAATAGTACTCCGGCCGGTAGATTTGGAGGGTCTGTGGTGGATATTTGGGGTGGCTGCTTTTTACGCTCTGCTCTTGCACGCTATCCTGCCGCGGCGGTTTCTGGTATTTCGGGACAGGTTGAGAATAGTATTGGGTCGCCCCTTCGCTTTCAATATCCCTTTCTCTAACATAGAGGAAACCCGGTCGGTTCCCGGGGGAAAGATGTATGTTTACTGGGGTATTAAATTCGCCACTTCGGCAGGGAGTGTGGTGGAGATAGTGCGTCGTAAGGGTTTGAATATAGTGATATCTCCAGCCGACCGCAAAACGTTCCTGGAACAGCTTAGCCAGGAGCGGCAAAGGTTTAATGCGGGTGGGCGAACCTAAACTCCGTCTGGCTGGTCAATAGCGCGCCTTAACTCTCTGGCAAAATTGCCTACATCTGCCATCGACTCGTCAGCCTCCATAAGCTGAATCAGCCGGCTGCCAACAATCACCCCATCGGCTATCCGGGCGACCAATTTTGCCTGTTCCAGGGTGGATATGCCAAAGCCAACACAGAGGGGCTGGGTGGCTATCTGCCTCACGCGGGTAACAAATGTCTCCAGGTCCTCCGGCAATGTGTCCCTTGCCCCGGTAACACCGGTTATTGAGACCAGGTAGATAAATCCTCGAGACCTCTCAGCGACAACTCTAATTCGCTCTTCGGTGCTGGTCGGAGCCAGCAGGTAAATGAGGTCAAGCCCTTTCCTCTCCGTGATGGCCTCCAGTTCCGAGCCCTCCTCCGGGGTCAGGTCAGGGATGATTAAGCCGCTGACTCCTGAGCGGGCACAGGCACCGCAGAATTTCTCAAAGCCGTAGCTGAACACGGGGTTAAGATAGGTCATAAACACCAGTGGTATATCAATTTCCCGGCTCAACTGCTGGGCCACCTCAAGGCAAAGCTGGGGGGTTACCCCCTTTTCCAGAGCCGAGAAGCTTGCCTTCTGTATCGTGGCGCCATCAGCTAATGGGTCGGAAAAGGGTATCCCCAGCTCAACAATGTCGCAGCCACCGCTGGCCAGGAGGGGAACCACTTTCAGGGTGGCTTCAATACTGGGATAACCGATGGTAACAAAGGGGATGAGAGCCTTGTGCCCGGGTTGACCAAAGACAGATGCAATGCGGCTCATTGTCCTATTCCCAGTGCTTTAACCACTATATCCATGTCTTTATC
>SDBU01002765.1_pt1 | contig 22875 bp, 23 predicted proteins | sample 2277071 | NCBI WGS metagenome assembly SDBU01 (sample SAMN10397929, study PRJNA504765) | marine sediment metagenome | isolation source: marine sediment core GS08_GC12, 126 cmbsf | place: Arctic Ocean: Gakkel Ridge, Loki's castle | collected 2008 | reverse complement strand
ACCTGAAACAGAAATATTATCTACTATTCAAGCATATACAAAAGCATATAATTTCATATGCCAACAAGGTTGGCAAGATAATGATTATAATGCTATATCTCTACACCATAAGACTTACAAAGCTGTTAGGGAGCAATTTAACCTTCCTTCTCAACTTGCTATCTCCGCCAGGACAAAAGCAACTGAAAGCCTTAAATCTGTTAGGACTAAAATTATTAAGAAGAAAAAAGTTACACAACCAGTCTCTAAGCAGTGTTCTATCAGATACGACAAAAACTCTATTACTATCTGGTTTAACAAAGAAAAGATTTCCCTTCTTACTGTGAATGGTAGAAAAAAATATTCTATTCAAGTCCCTGAATATTTTAAACAATATATTACCTGGCATAAGTGTTCTACTGATCTCTTTATCAGAAATCATGTAGTTTTCCTTAATATTTTGGTTTCTACAGAAAAAACAGATATGCCTAAAACAACAAATTATATAGGAATAGATCGTGGTATTAAGAAAATAGCAGTAACATCTGAAAAACAATTCTTTAGTGGTTCTGAAATTAAAAGAATTACAGATAAATACGAAAGACTTAAAAGCAAACTGCAAAGCAAAGGAACTAAATCTGCAAAAAGACACCTTAAAAAACTTTCTAAAAAGGTTAACCGTTATCGCAGAGATGTAAATCATTGCATTGCTAAACAAGTTATTCAGTCTGTAAATCCAGGAAGCATTATTATTCTTGAAGATCTGACAGGTATTCGTCAAAACGTTAGATTGAGAAAGAAACAAAGGACAGAACTTCACAAATGGAATTTCTACCAATTTGAACAATTTTTGAAGTATAAGGCAGAAGAAAAAGGTATTCAAGTAGAATATGTTTCTGCTCGTTATACTTCTCAAAAATGTAATAAATGTGGTCATATTTCTCGTTCTAATCGTAAAAACCAATCTCAATTTAAATGTTCACAATGTTCTTATCAGTTAAATGCAGATTTAAATGCTGCATTTAATATTAAACAAAATTACTTGGATAGTATATCTTACCCAAGCAAGGCTGTAGTCAATCAGCCTATTGTAGCATCGTCACACTGACGATAGTTACAAATCTCCATCTTTATGGTGAAGATAATTGACATTATATTATAACCTTTATTAACTTATGTATATTATAATTTTAAAAAATCAGTTGTCTGGAAAAATAAAAAAGCACAAGTTATTCGCTTGTGCTTTTTAGATAAGGTCGAGTCTACCTTTACATTTATTGGTGTTAGAGACTCTGAGCCATATTTTCTTCATATTCAAAAATCGATTTATACAAAAGAGGGACAATTTGACCTTCAATAATTTTAAGACTATCTTCAGACCATCCTGTTTGAAGATAACTTGCCCATTTCTTATAACAAATAGTTTCTTGTATTCTGCTATGCATTCCTAAATATAATTCATCACCATCGTATTGCACTCTAATATTACCAAGACAATAAAGAGGAGTACCATCACAATCCCTTGAATGGCCAACCACTAAAGCTCTTAAATTACCCAAAAACCTCAAAACTATCACTTGATCTCCTATGATACTATCATCAGTTTTCATAAATTCACGATCTTTTGAGAATTTATAATCTTTACCATAAAATATAGCATCTGCTCCACAATCCTCAGTAATTTCTAGATCAACAACTTGACCTAAAGGAATAGTATAGTTCATATGGTTATCTATATACCACTGATATACACAATCAGGAATATTTTCTTGCACATAATCACATTGAGGGCATTCTAAAATAATATCACTACCTTCTTGAGATGAAATAACAACCATCTGACCAGTAGGTATAATCTTCCCTATAAGATTAACATGATTACAATTACAACAAGTGAGCGGATGAAGATTAGGATTTCTTTGCCATGCTTCAATGGCCTCCAACATCTTTAATACTCCCATTTCTAAACTCTTCATTATTACATCCTTTTTAAATTACATCATTACAGTAATATTTCAAAAAATCACTTGTCTGGAATTTTATTAATTTTCTTTAATCCCCAAAATTCTCTATGATAATTTATCCATTCTCTAGTGTATCTTTTTCTTATATCTTTTTTACTAATAAGTATTAAAGAAATATACCATTTAGAAACAGAAATAACATCATATTTCTTTAGAGGAAATTGTTCTTTAAAGTCGCACAAACTACCATCTTTTTGAGGAAGTGTTTTTAGCAAATCTATAACAGGAACAGCAATATAAGCACCTACTCTAGTTATTAATAGTCCTGTCTCAGGATCTCTAAAATACTTTATATTTTTTCTTATATTGCTCATATCATATATTTTTAAAAAATCAGTTGTCTGGAATTATTATCTCCTATCCCTTCCCTCTAAATAAAGAGGGAAGAGAAATAGATAGAGGGAACAGTTAAAAGATGTTTTCTAGCAGAAGTTCCTGAGTTATAATCCACTCCCAAACAGAGGGGAGAAACAGTAAAGATAGTAATATTAAAGTTTCTGGTATATTGTAATCCACTCCCAAATAAATGGGAGAAAAAGTTCAGTTTGAGCGGCCTATTGTATAATTGTAATCCACTCCCCCAACAGAGAGGAGAAACAGTATGAGAAAAATTATTGACCTCAATACCTGGTTGTAATCCACTTCCCAATAGAGGGGAGAAATAGTTAGGAGAAATTTCTACGACTCAAAGAGTAGCGTTATAATCCACTCCCAAATAAATGGGAGAAACAGTATATAAGAATATTTACGAGATGACTCTTGGGTTGTAATCCACTCTCAAATAAATGAAAGAAACAGTAGAGCAATGGTACGCCGCCTATCTCAGTGAGTTATAATCCACTCCCAAATAAAATGGGAGAAATAATCAAAGTTGCTATTTACAGATAAAGCATTCTTATTTTAATCCACTCCCAAATAAATGAGAGAAAAAGTAGAGCAATGGTACGCCGCCTATCTCAGTGAGTTGTAATCCACTCCTAAATAAATAGGAGAAAAAGTATATCCATCGATAGGATCTATATCACCACAGTTGTAATCCACTCCCAAATAGATGGGAGAAACAGTTCAAGCCACTTTCCGACCAATCTACCAAGTTGTAATCCACTCCCAAAATAAATGGGAGAAACAGTTACTGGAACATATACAAGACTAATATGTCGGTTATAATCCACTCCCCAATAGAGGGGAGAAACAGTAGTAATATCGAAGATTTGGCTTATCAAATATTATAATCCACTCCTAAATAGATAGAAGAAACAACAGAAGAAGCTGATAGAAGCTCACCGGAGGCTCCGTTGTAATCCACTCCCAAATAAATGGGAGAAACAGTTAATAGGATTATAATTATAGCTAATGACTAGTTGTAATCCACTCCCAAACAGATGGAAGAAAAAGTTCTAAAACCCGATGGCAATATTATATTCCAATTGTAATCCACTCCCAAATAAATGGGAGAAAAAGTTGCCATAATATTTAAAGTTATAATCCAAGTGTTGTAATCCACTCCCCAACAGAGGGGAGAAACAGTCATTGGGCACTAGAATTAATCACTTTTCAATGTTGTAATCCACTCCCAAACAGAGGGGAGAAACAGTAGATCATGGCAATAGAGTAGAAGATATTGTGTTGTAATCCACTCCCAAACAGAGGGGAGAAACAGTAGATAAAGAAACACTTGATACCTTTCAAAGGTTGTAATCCACTCCCCAACAGAGGGGAGAAACAGTTAAAGCTTTTAAACCAATCGACCGACTGAAGTTGCAATCCACTCCCAAACAAATAGGAGAAACAGTAGTTAAGAATATTTACGAGATGACTCTTGGGTTGTAATCCACTCTCAAATAAATGAAAGAAACATTCCTAAATCTTTCACACCTATAACTTACAGATTTTAATCCACTCCCAAATAAATGGGAGAATAGTAACCTCAACGATGGTTCCGCCGTCTTCTTGGTTATAATCCACTCCCAAATAAATGGGAGAAACAGTAAAGATGTACTGGGCAGAGCTTTCGTGCAATTGTAATCCACTCCCAAATAGAGGGGAGAAACAGTGTTTTGGTTATTTGTTATTCTATATCCTTCGTTGTAATCCACTCCCCAATAGAGAGGAGAAACAGTTAAAGGATTAGAAGGCAATGCAATATGTACGTTGTAATCCACTCCTCAATAGAGGGGAGAAACAGTAGAACGCTTCGGTTATACCGTACATGACCAGTTGTAATCCACTCCCCAATAGAGGGGAGAAACTGTTGCACAAGGAATTCCTGTTCCTGTTTTATAGTTGTAATCCACTCCCAAATAAATGAGAGAAACAGTATCTCATTTGAAATGTATATGGAATCTATAGTTGTAATCCACTCCCAAATAGAGGGGAGAAAAAGTAGCAATAAGACGGATCATGGCGGAATATAGTTGTAATCCACTCCTAAATAAATAGGAGAAACAGTCTTGACCGTTTGAGCCGAAACCTCAAAGAGTTGTAATCCACTCCCAAATAAAATGGGAGAAAAAGTTCTGGCTGATGATAACAGAGGAGTTATTGAATTGTAATCCACTCCCCAATAGAAGGGAGAAAAAGTAAAAAAATAGTGGTTGTGATTATCCTACAATGTTGTAATCCACTCCCCAATAGAGGGGAGAAACAGTGGTATTTCGCCAAGATAGAGTTGCTTTTGTGTTGTAATCCACTCCCCAATAGAGGGGAGAAACAGTCATTCTATGAAAAGTTCTTGTTGAACCAAAGTTGTAATCCACTCCCAAATAGATGGGAGAAACAGTAGCTAATTTATAACTACTTTAAAAATAAATATTTATATCAAAAACACCCAATAAAAAATGACTATTTACACCCATATTAACTTTTCAAAGATTCATTTTTTAGTAATTTACATTATGCCCTAAATTACTAAGCACTTCTTTCATATATCCTAAAAAATCAACATCATATTGACCATTCCATATATTAATTTCTTTAGGAGCTTTTATTTTTGATTCTAAATATTTTTTTGTAGGAATACCTTCTTCATCTATCACAGAAATATAATCACTATATTCTTTCCTATCCAATTTTGTAAAAAATATTTGAACGCTATTATCTACCATTTCTTTATAACTAATAACTTCTTCATTTTGTATTCTTGCTATAATTTCTTTGTTCATTACTACAGTTTTATAAGCATATGGAATAACTTTATAGTTTCTAGCAACTCCTGCATAACAAAGACTTTGTTCTAGCTTTTCTATTTTTTCAGAATCTTTATAACCAGTGCTTTTCAATTCTCTACAAATTGATTCTGTACAATTATTAAAACCCACACGCCCCTCTTGAAACATTTCAGTTTGAACAATAGAAGAAGCATTAAAAGCCGGATTATTATTAGTTCCACAAGCATTATGATCTAAATTAAAAACATAAACTTTACGACTAATATTATATTCATTATTTCTATTTACTCTACCTCCTATTTGTAAAGTCCCTAGCAAGCTATTGTTTTCTACAAAACCTGTTTTAAAAGAAAAGTTAACACCTGTTGAGATACATGACGTAGCTGCTAAAACCCAATTTTTATCATTTTTATCATCAAGTCTTTTTTTAATTTTATTATATCTTTTAGAACGATCTTTTGGTGTTAATGATGTTGAAATATATTCAATTCTATCTTTTCCATATTTTAATCTATAAAAATTAGCAAATGATGCCGCTGAAATTAATGTGTTAAAAACCACAACAGATGGACCTGCTGCTCTATTTACTCTTCTAGCAAGGTGTTCAAAAGATTTATATAGAGTTTTTATATAAGAATAAGAGACCCTGTTTTTTTCAATAGCATTCATAGCTTTGATAGTTTTTTTTGATAAAATTTCTCCAACTTTTATATCACAAGATTTTAACTCATCTATCTCCCAAAATTTTACAGGAGAACCAGACATAAGAATAACCTTACACCCCCAATATTTAGTCAAGTATTTAAGCCATTTTAAAGTTTGTCTAAGTAATCTAGTTGGAACTGTTTGATGGAATTCGTCCCATATTATTACCTTACCTGCTAATTGATGAAGTTTTCTTATTTTTGAAGGATGGTTTCCTGCCATAGTTTCAAATAATTGCACTGCTGACGCTACTTCTATAGGGCAAGACCATAAAATACCATAATGTTTAAGTAAATGATAATTCATATTACTTTCTTGAGATCTCTCCCAATGAGTAGCTTCTTGATAATGTTCTCCAATAACCTCTCCTGCTCTTTCTCCTTTCAGAACGCTAAAATTTTCCAACTCTTTTAAATTTTGAGATAAAATAGAATTAAAAGGAGCTACATATATTACTCCCCTTTTATTTTGTTCTTTGCATATCCTTTTTCCGACATACATTCCTGAAAGAGTTTTACCATAACTTGGAAATGCATATAACCCATAAAAATCATAATTCAAAGGATACTTTTCGCAATCACGATGTATCATCCTTCTCACCCTATTTTTCTCTTTTTGTTTTTTTGTTTTACCTTTACCAAACTTTTTATACTTTTCAATATGATACTTCATTCTTTCTTCAGCTCGCATTGGGAGAGAAACTATATCGGGAGCAGTTCCTCCATAATGTTTAGAAGTATCCCAATGATCTCCCTCAACAAGACAAGACAATAATAATCTCATAATCATAGGATGCTTAGAAATAGCAAGGAAAGGAAATTTAAATTCTTTTCTTTTAATCCATTTACGGTGTTCTTTTAATAAATAAGAAATAGTTCTATTAGTATAGTCTTTAACTTTTTCATCTATATCAACAAGAACATCTTTATAATATCCATATTTATCTAAAACTGCTTTATTATCTCTTAACAAAGAAGTATCTTTCCATATCCTACCCAAGTCAACAAAATCAGGACTAGCGTCTTCAATATATTTATTAAGATCTATATTAAGAAGTCCAATATGGTGAGCATTTACAAGTATAGCAGATGAAAGATTGCAATATGTTTCAGGAATATTTTTATCATATTTACTCAGAAGAAATGAAACACCTGCATCAACATGATTTAACATCTTTCTTTTATGACCATTTCTTATTGTCTCTTGAGCTAAAATATCTAATTTTCCAAGATCGTGATACTCTGCTGATAGTATAAGTATTTCTCTCATTTCCGCTATCATTTTTTTATCATAAGATAAATATTTTGACATTTCATCAAAACATTTCAAAGCTCTATCTCTAACTCCTTCGACATGAGACCTATAACTTTGAGGATATAATATTCCTTTTTCTAAATCATCAGAATGAGCTATAGGTTCTTGATATAATATAATATCACTAAGTTTAGAAGGATCTCCAATAGGAGACCCTTCTAAACTTTTCAAAAATATCTTATCTTTATTCAAACTATCCATAATAAAATTTTCAATCTTAAAGAGCGCCTACAACCGCATTATCAGTTTCTACAGGTTGCAATTCAACAATAAGTTCTACTGTAAGATCTGGAAATCTTTTTTCAATTTCTTCTTTAGTACGAAATTTATACTGAGAAATAGAAACCGACCTACCACCTTCGAAAGTTGGACGACAAAAATTGTAAAACTCTGACTCATTAAAAGAACCAAGAGGATTATCGTGATCAACATGAATAGCTTGCACAACATTAACTCCTGAACGACTCGCCGCTGTTGAGTTACTAAAAGCGTAAGGAATTAAAGATTTAAATATCTTTATATCCTTTTCAGTAGTATTAGTATAATGAGCCTTAGAAGGATTTATAACATAAAACCCAGAAAAAACAGCATGTCGAGCAACTTTAAAACCAAATGGAGCTATAGTTCCTTGATCTTTTTCCATTAACTTTGGTTCAAGAGGATTGCCTTTTGTTATTGTGTTGTTAATTATCTCAACTGGGGCAAGAGAAATAAGAGGAGAAACAGAAACACACCCTGTTCGTGTAAAGTTTAAAGAATCTTCTCCTTTAGTTTCCAGAGCAGTTGTCCCAAAAACTCTCATATCCCAAAAACGCTTAATAAGATATTCATATCCTTCTTTTTTAACCATCTTCTGCCAATATTTATTTTTGGCCTCCAAAGGAGTGTTTACATCATACCCCTTCAAAGCAGATTCCCAAATAAAATAAGCATCATCATCAAGACCTAACTGTGTCTTAAGATATTCCCAGGTAGGGCCATTATGATCTGTAAGCAGATCTCTAATTCTATGTTTAAAACACACAGGAGTAATAAGACCATGCCCATCAATAAGAGTCCTTGGCATATCGTCCGCATCTGGATCCCCATTATAATTTGACAATATACTTTCAACAAAAACCACACCAAAACTTCTCTTCTTTAAATTCTTCATACTAAAAACCTTTCAACTAAAATATTCCATCATAATTATACATTTTCCAAAACTGTCAACATAACAGCCTTTAATTACATCATTATTTTCAAAAACATCCTGATACGCTTTTTTAAACTTTTTTACATAACCCCCATATCTACTTCTTTCTTTATCAGTAGAATCTCCCCTTGTACGAATAGAGTTACAAAATTTTAAAAAAGGGTGAAGCTTTTTATGTAAATTCTCTAAACCATTAAAAGGATTAGACAAAATAGCAGATAAACAATCCCCTCCTACCAACATAGAAGGAACAACATCTTTTTTCATTCTGTTTTTATATTCATAGTAACTTAAATGAATATCATCTGCTATTTTTAATACTTTTCCTATATTTTTATACGTTTCTTTATTCATACTATCTCCCATCATCTATTTTGAAAATAACCAAAAGCTATTAACATTCTTTCTACGTTACTCCACTTTTTATTAAAATTATTATTTTTAAGAATTCCTAAAATTTTAGATAACTCAAAATAATTATAAAAACTCTTATTACTATTTTTTATTTTATAATCAACAGTTCTTTTCACTTTAACTCTTGTTAAATAATATTTAGAAAACTCCATCAACAATCTCATAGCTTCAACAGGTTCATTAAGAGCATAATGTATATATTTTGTCCCGACAAAACTACTTAACATTTTATTTCTCTTTTGATCTTTCAAGTATTCTTTCTGAATCTTACTAGCTAATGCCATTGATTTCCCAATCATATATGCTATATTATTTTTATAATCTTCTTTATTAATACCATGCTGATGAAAAATTTCACCAAAAACAACTGGTAATTTAAAAATATCTCTCCGATGACCGAATAATATTTCATATAAAACACTATTATGAATCCTATTTACTACATCTATAAGTAAATAAATATGATGAGAGGAAAGAATTTTAGTAACTTTATCTAATTCGTTTTTACAACCTAAAAACAAATTAAAAATATTGTTAGTATATAAAAATTCAAATTCAAACTTTTTATTTTTATTTGATGGAGATGCTGTCCTGTTCCATTTTTTGTTAATAATTTTTCTCATTTCTTGTATCGTTAATGTGGATGCCAATCTTTTTGATTCTCCCTTTTTAATAGGAAGAGTGCCTCTATTAATATTCCCCCACCCTTTAACCCATTTTTCAGCAAAAAAAGTTAATGATTTAAGAGAAATAGTTTCTGACAAAACGAGTCTTGAAGCCCCTCTAGAAGGAGATCTAAAGGACATAAAATAAGCTCTCTCATCATTTTTAAAAGCTTCAGAGCCTCTTAATTTATTAATAATTTTTTTGGATTCATCTTTCACTTCTTTATCAGAAAAAGTATTACTGTCTCCAATATAATTTTTTTGAAAATCTAGTAATATATTTTTGCTTACAGGAGCAAAAGCCAGAAAAACATCTTTTGTACAGTCTGTATTCTTGTCATTCTTTCCATCTTTATTAAGATATATATTCCAATATATTCCTCTATGATCTGGACTAAAAAGATATTGCATTTTTTCCACAATATGTTTTTTTGAGATAGGTGACAATTCACAAGCATTTACACCATTAAGATTATATGATGCATGACATGAAGAATTTATATTTCTACTATAAGGTTTAAACTTTTGTCCTCCCAAATTAAACTCTTCCATCTTTCCATCAACAGCATTTTGAAAAATATTTCCAAAAATATCAAATTTACCTACTCCATCTTTCAACCCTTCTATCTTATCTATAATATTATTTTTTAAAACATCGCTTATAACTCTCATAGTATCAATATGACAAATAGGATTTATTCCTTTAGAAATACCTCCACTGATATCAAAAGATAAATAAACACAAGTTAAAATATCTTTTTTAGTAATATCTCCAGGTTTTTTTGCTTCTAATGGGAATAAAGAGAAAATATTTTTAAAAATACTTTTAAAAAATAAGTTATAATCAGCATTAGTTTTAATATGAGAAAATCTTTCTGCTAACAAGAAAATGCCTTCTGTCCTGGAATCTTTTGGTAATTCTTTTAAAAGCATTTTTTCAATTTCTAACCATTTTAATATTTTTCCAGTTCCTTTAAATTTATTTTTAGGAATTTCAGGAAGAGATGGTTTTGCAAAAAATGAATCATAGTCATCTTTTTTTACGTCCCATATATTAGATAATTTAGAAATAGGATATTGATTCTTTGCATTTTGATAAATATAATAAAAACCAGAATGACCTTCTTTATCTCCTGTCCAAACATTTTGATCAATTCTTTCTACGCTATCAATTTTTCCTTTTACTCCTACTAAAACTTTAAATTTAAGAATTTTTTTAGTTCCGCTAGGGGCTTTAAGAATGTGGGGATGAAAAGATTCTTCACAAACATCCATCTCTTCAATTTTGTCTGAAATAACTTTAAATTCATTTAACATATTCGACTTCTCCTTTTATAATTTCTACATTTTGAATATATGAAGGATTAATAGCACCATTATTTAAAGAATCAAAACAACAAAAGACCATAGAGGAAAGAGTATAATTAATATTCTCTTGTACTTTAGTCTTTTCTCTAAATTTACCAACATAAGAAACTAAAAATTCTGATAAACCCAAACATGGAGTTCTATAATTTTTACCCTTTATTAATCTCCTATTAAATTGGCCCTGATAAGAATGAGCATGATTAACACCTTTATATTTATTAGGAACAGAATTTATCTCTTTATCATTATTTACGACATAAGCATAACATCTATAACAAGGCTTATATAATATTGTTGTTCTAATCTGGCAAGTATTACCACTTTTTATTAAACCTGGTTTTCTTAATTCTCCACGATAATTAAAAGTATAAGGTTGATATTTGATAGGACTACAAATTTGAATTTTATAAGGAATAACTAAAACAGAAGGAATATATAAAATAGACTCAAAAACTCCTTTCAATGCTGAAAATGTAGGAATAGGATAAGTTCCTTTCTCTGACCCTGTATCATTACGAGCCCACATACCCATCTCTCCACTTATTTCCATACTTATAGAATATTTTATTTTACTTTCTAATATTCTTTTTACTTCATTAACTTCCATTATTACGTCCTTTCAAATTACCATATCTACCTGTCAAATAGAAACAAATTATTTAACTAACTGAATCACATTACATTATCTTACTTTCGCTTTCAAATAAAATATATAAAAATTACTACTTCATACCCTATATTTTCAAAAAACCAGTTGTCTGGAATTTTCTAAAAATCTATCAGTTCTTTTATAGAATTGGTCTCTTCTGCCTCTAATTCACTCCTAGACCCTATTAAAGAGTCTCTAGCATAAGATAAATACTCCTCACTTAAATCTATCCCTACATACTTCCTACTAAGCCCCCTACATACTTCCCCAGTAGTCCCAGAACCATTAAAAGGATCTAAAACCAAACATTCTTTTAGCCCACTCTCCCCACAATCACAACTAGGCTTCCAATTTTTCTTACTTTCTCTGAACCACGGAGATTGACATTTAGGACAACACCCCTTAGAAGAACTACCAGCTAAAATACATGGAAAAATAAGTTTCATTGGAAATGACGCAAAATGTTTTATCTTATTACTAGCAGTCGCTATTCTCCAAACATCTCTTTTATTGCGAGTAATAACTTCTCCATCACCTAATTCTTCTAATTCTTTTCTCATCTTCTCATATGTTTTATCCTGCGATTTACCACTAATAGCATAATTATCATTTTTATAATCTTTCCTTTTCTCTACATTGTTTTTAGAATATGCTCTCCTAACAGATACTTCTTTTTGTGGCACTGCTATTGCCTCTGCATCATAAAAATATTTTTCTGATTTGGATAAAAGAAATAAATGTTCGTGAGATTTTGAAGGCCTAGATCTTGTACTTTCCGGTTGTGGATTTTTTTTGTCCCAAATTATATCACTTCGTAAGTACCAACCATCTTTTCTAAGAGCAAAAGCTACAGCCCAAGGGATACCTATAAGATCTTTATGTTTAAGATTAGAAGATTTGATATTTTTCTTACAATAACCATCTCCTATATTGAGCCAGAAAGTCCCATCTTCTCTAAGAACTCTTTTTACTTCTCGACATATCGATACTAAATTCTCTACATATTCTTCTGGAGTTTCTTCTTGTCCTAATTGACCCGCTACGTGATAATCTCTTTGGGACCAATAAGGAGGGCTTGTAACTGCCATGTGAAAAGTATTTTCAGGTATATCTTGTAAGACATCTTTTGCATCACCTAACAACAATTTACATTTAAAAGGGGTATTACCTATATCTTCTATTTTCATATATTCTCCTTTTTCCAGTCTATCGTCCATTTTCACGGATTACATTAGGTTGAACTCCTTCCACCATAAATGTGAAAGATTCTCAGGAACTACAAACTAATGTTTGTATATTTACTGAGCTAACCCTGTCGTCCCGACAGTTCTTTTTTAGCATTTTTAATCCTTCTTCTAAAATATTTAAAGAAGCATTATAATCTCTATCAAGTGTAGCCCCACAAGAATTACACTGATATATTCTATCTTTCAGGGTTAAATCTTTCTTAATATTACCACAATTACTACAGGTCTTACTGGATGGAAAGAATTTACCTATTTTAACTAATTCTCTTCCATACCAGTCTGCTTTATATTTAAGTAATTCTACAAATTTACCCCAACTTGCATCAGAAATACTTTTAGCTAAACAATGATTTTTAACCATATTTTTTACACTTAAATCTTCTAAACAAATTACTTGATTTTCGTTAATTAGTTTAGTAGATAATTTATGTAAAAAATCTAATCTCTGATTAGCTATCTTTTCATGTATCCTAAACAATTTCTTTCTAGCTTTCTCTCTACGATTACTACCTTTAACTCGTTTACTAAAGATTCTCTGTATCTTTGTAAGTTTAAGTTCTGACTTTTTAAAATACTTGGGATTGGGTGTTTTTGTATTATTACTAGTAATACAAAAATCTTTAATACCTAAATCTATTCCTATCCGTGTATTTAACTTAAGTAGTTTTTCTATTCCTACTTCACAAAGAACAGAAATATAATATCTATTTAAGATATTCTTAGAAACAGTAACTGACCTAATATTACCTATTACTTCTCTTGATTTCTTAAACCTAATAAAACCTAATTTAGGAAGTTTGATATAATTATCTTCTACTCTAATAGAGTTGTTAATATTTATAGTCCTATAAGAGTTTTTAGGATTTCTTCTAGATTTAAATCTAAGATGTGTTTTTAGTTTTTGTTTAGTCTTTCTAAAATGATTAGTGTAGGCAGTTCTTAAATCTATTCTAGCTTGTTGAAGAGCAATACTATCTACTTCTTTAAGAAAAGAGAATTCTTCTTTATACTCTTTCTCAGTTTTACATTTAGACTTATCATTAGTTTTATACTTAATTTGCTTTTCATTAAGTATATGATTGTAAATAAATCTACAACAACCTAAAGTTTTACCAATAAAAATTTGTTGTTCTTTATTAGGAACTAATCTAAATTTAAATGCTTTATGTTTCATAAATTATATAAAAAAAGAGTAAAATCTAATCCTGAATCTGACTAAAGGAAAAAATAATACTCTTATAGTTTATATACTATAATACTTTAAAGTCAGATTCAAGTATTTAATACTTATATATTATAAGATATATCGACTATTCCTTTAAAAACTTGAGAAAAACATTAGGATAAAGAGAATATAATCACTTTTCAAGTTATTAGCTACTAATATTCTCCAGCAAATAAATCAACTATTTCACTTTCTTTTTGAAGTTTTTTTAAATACTTATTTTCTTTTTTAGTCAAATATTCTTCTATAAATTCTTCTGATAAAATACTTAAAGATATATTTTTAGAAATATCTATTTTTTGAACTTTTCCAAAAATATTTATTGTTTCACTTCTAGGTATAACAAGAGTAGTTATAACAGGGTAATTGATACTATCTACAAAGCCCACTAAAGCCCCCTCAGGAGGCTTAGAATAAATAAAAACTACTTGACCTACCCTAACTATCCCCTTTTTAATCATTATTTATTATTTTCTTTAATAATTCTTCTAATCTTCTTAAAATACACTCACAATATACAACTGTATTACACTTATTTAATAATAATTGATAAAATACTGTATCTCCCCTTATCTCAGATAAAGAAGTATTACACTTATTAAAGGAACGTAGCAAATACACTAAAGATTTTTCATAACATCTTATATGTCCCCATATAAGAGATCTAAAATTTTCTAAATATTCAACATTTGCTTTTACATCTTCTAGTGGGGGGATTTTTTCTCCTATAGATTCAATAACCATATCAACAAACTTTTCTTCTTCAATGGCAATTGCAGGATATTTATTCATTTGTAATTCAGATAAAACTAATCTTAAAGCATTGAATGAGAAGGTACTAACCTCTTTTGTATAAATATCTTTTTTGAGAGACTTCTCAATTTTCTTTCTATTTTTATAAATATAATCACTAGTTTCTTTCCATAACTTATTTGAAATATATGTAAGTTCTAGTTTTTCTTTTTTATTCATCATATTATTAGTACACTGTTATTTTAATCCATTCTACTAATTCCCCATTTGCATCTTTCATATCTATTTCCCATATACCAACTTTATTAAAAGTAGTAATAGCATATTTAGATATTATTTTTATAGCTTCTGGTTTTTCTCTATCAGGAGATACTTTAAAAGCTACGACTGTTCCTTCTTTAATAGGTATTTTGTATTGAGTATTAACAGCAGCTGTACCAACATTTCTTTTTATTTCTACGATTTTCCCCCTACGAGAAACACTAGCTACTTTCACTTTAACATCTTTAACTACTGGGTGTTCTTTTTTATTATCTACAATTAATTCTACCATTGGTAAAATAATAAATATACCAATCATAAAAAGCCAAAATCCACTAATCTCCAACTTTCCTTTTCTATTTAACATTTTTCACTCCTACTATAATTAAAATTACATCATTTTATAGATGTCTTTAAAAAATCAGTTGTCTGGAATTTTATATAAATTTTAATTTTTCTAGTATTTCATTATATTGATCTTTTAGATCTAACTCTAGTAATATCATAGAAACACATTTAAAAATGAGCATAAAATCCTCTGTTTCCATAGACCCTTGAGGATATCTCTCCATTAATACAGAAATATCATTTTTCATATTAAACAAATTTTTCCAAGCTAACATTCTAATTTTTTCAATAGCTTTGACCCTCTCATTAATAGGTTTAGAATCATTTATATAAGTAAGGAAACATTCTATTTCTCCTCTTAAATCTTTTCCACAAACTTTTTCCACATTCTTAAAAAAACCTGCAAAAATTGTATCTAATTTTTCATCTATATCATCTATTTCTATTTTGTCAGGAGCTTTTTTAATTTCTTCTTCATTAACCTCTAAATTTTCTAAAACAAGAGCCATACATTGAAAAAAAAGAATAAAATCTATTTGTTTAACATCTCTATTAAAAAGAATAACATCTGCCAAATCTTTTTTATTAAGTTTTATTTCATCCCAAAGATTAATCAACTGTTTTTCTCTAGCTATCTTTTCTTTATATTCCATGGTGTTCTTTATTATATTCCCTGGCTTTCTGATTATGTTCTTTTGCTTTAATGTTTATCCATTCACATAGTTCTTCAAATTTTTCTTCTTCGATAGGTTTTCCTGTTGTCGTACATACAAAAGCTGGAATAACATCTTCTTCCATTTCTTGCATTACAAAAGATTCTTTAAACATATTAATAAATTCTAATTGAACAGCAACATCACCTTCAAGACCTAAAGCATAAATTATTTTCCACATCCATTCTATATCTTGTGGAGGTTTTGTAAATCCTCTTTCTATATTACTTAATTCAGATGGTTTCATATCTATCTTATTAGCAAATTTTCTCAAACCAATTTCTGAATATTTTAATCTAAGCTCTTTGATTTTTTTCCCAAAAAACATTTTTCTAATCTCCTAATAATATTTTTCTATAATACTTTATTTCTCTTTGACAAGCCTCAACATCAAATAAACCATATTTATATTTTATTGTTAAATCTTGTATTTCATCTTCTAATTCTTTTATTCGATTGTCCATCTCGTCAATCTTTTTTTGTGCTTTTTTAGAAAAACTCATAATTTATTATCGTCTCACAATTCTATTATAATTGGTTTTCTTTTCATTTTATATTCTTCATCAACCAAAGAAGCATTAATATAAATAATTCCATTTTCTTCTATTTTACCATGCTCTCCGTGATTGTGACCAAAAACAACAAGTTTAGGTTTTACTTCTTCTATTCTTTTTTTAAGACTCTTGCTGCCTATGTGTTCAGAAACATAATTTGGATGATGAGTAGCATCTAATATTCCATATGGAGGACTATGAAGAAGAAGTATATCTAATCCTTTAGGAATATTATCCCAATATTTTTGTATAGAATCTTCATCTCTATTAAATGCCCAGTTATTAAATGACAATGAAACGGGAGTACCATATATTTTTTTACCTAAAATATTAATAGATTTATCTTCTATATAATGAAAATTATTATTCATTTTAGGAACTCGAATAGGATATTTTTCCCATATCCAACTATGATTTCCTGCTATAGCTACACATTCTTTTACAGGTTGTTTTGCTAACCAATTTCTAAAATCGACATTTAACCAATTTTCTTGTAAGGGAATGGACAAATCAGGACTATGGAAAGCTGGGCATATGTCTCCTGCTATTAATAACAAATCAGACTCTGGAACTTTAAACCCTAATTGTCCGTGCATGTCACTAATAATGACGACTTTCATTTTTTAGTCCTTATCTCTTTATAAAAATCTTTTATAATAATTAAAAATTCATTAGGAATTCTTCTTAAAGCTTCTATAGTTATATCTTCAGGTATATATTTATAATATGCTTCTGCTATAGAACCAGCTATACAAGCTAACGTATCTGTATCCCCTCCCATTAAAACTGCTTTCCTAATACAATCTTCAAAACTATTAGATTCAAAAAAAGCAGTCATAGCCTGAGGGACAGTACCCTTACAACTAACATCGAACCTATAATTATTTCTATAGAATTCTACATTTTTATCAAAATCATAATACCCAGCAATACTTAAAACTCTTTCTTTTATTTCTTCTTTACTTTCGCCAATTTTAGCATAATAAATAGCCAATGCTATAGCCTGAGCCCCATCTATACCATATAAATGATTATGAGTTACTTTTGAACTATCTTTAGCTTCTTTTAAAATTTGTTTATAATCATCAAAATAATAACCAATAGGGCTAACCCTCATAGCAGACCCATTGCCCCAGCTATCATAAGGCTTAGGATCGTGAGAACACAACCATGCTTGAAAAGAACTACCATACCCCTTACGCCTATATTTTCTACCTAGATCAAGATAAACTTTTTCATAAGATATATCTTCAAGTATAGCTTTAGCAGTAGCAATTGTTAAAATCGTATCGTCAGTAAATGTAGATCTATCATTAAAGAGAGGAAAATTATAATCAAATAAATCCATCTTTTTTCCCTCATAAGGAGAACCTACTACATCGCCTATTATAGCTCCAATCATTTTCTACTCTTTCTATAATTTTATAAAAGATAGGTAGAAAGGGAATAGCAGCACGATTATGAAGAGGCCTTACTAGTATTGGCTACGCCATCTATCTCTCGATTACTATTCTTTTTCGTCCTATGGTAACACATCGAACTCTACCTATCTAAGTAACTAACTGAACCATTCTCTTTTCTCTTTTCATCTTCATAATTTGAGACTACTGTTCTTATGAATTCCGCTTTACAGCATTCTAACATCCCTACAATATCATTAAGGTTTTTATATTTTAACCCTATTGTTCTTATGTATTCATGAATTAGCGCCGTTATTACATAATTATAATCTCCCATATTATTATAACCATATTTCATCAATTCATCAGTTAAAGCATCGATAGGTTTATCTAATTCTTTTCTCCGTTCTGGTTTTATATACGGCATTATTTACATCCTTTCCAAGTCAGATCTGGTATTGTATAAATACAATTAGAAATTTTTCCATCCATCAACTCATCCAAACATACAAAATGGGTTCCATTTTTATCATTTTCTCCAAACCTGTGATGATGCCCAAAAAGCCAGTAATCAGGTTGGTGAATTTCAAACATACTTTGAAGAAGTTCTTCTGTTCGACTATTAAATTCTAATTTCCAATCATTAGTAGCAAAATATTTTTTCATTTCTAACGGACATTCATGCGATGCTACAATTTTAGGTTTATTAGTTTTATAAGAATCTAAAACTTTTTTCATTTCTTCCTTATTTAGTTCTTCATCTATCCAGAAAGAAACACCAACAGTTCTATACATGTGATCTACAGAATAACCCCCTGAGACATAAAATATATTTGGATCAGGAAGATAGCCCCAATCACCTAAATAATTAGGATGAGATTTACACATAGCGGGATCATCATGATTGCCTCTAATATACTTGTGGCTCAAATCTATTTCTGGAAACCAACTTAAATTATCTTTACTAAATTTAGGGTCACTATCATTAAAACCAATTCCCATGTCCCCTAGTTGCAGAGAACAGTCAACACCTATTTGCCCACCTTTATGTTGCATTTTAAAAAGTATGTACAAATAGGTTTTAAATTGAGAATGATTGTCTCCAATAAAAATCATCGATTTTTCCTTTACGAACAGCTATGGTCTTTCATCCACTTTTTAGATCCTGCTATTTCTTCTTCTTGAACCCATTTACCGCCTTCAGAAAAACCATCATTATTTTTATGTTTTATTATATACTTAGCAGCCGATCTTAAATTTCCGGCATAAACTATCAATCCATTAGGAAATTTATAACGATTATAATAATGATCTGTTTTAATTAGATCATCTGTTATTTCTGTTTTTATAACCGTCCAATTTCCTTTATTTATTTTTTCATAAGGAAAATAACAAGTTTTTCCCCACAAAATTCCGTTTAACCCAAATTTAATATCAATATCACTTGTAAAATTTTTAGCTTCTATAAAACCTTCTAAGGGGTAAATATTACCACCTATATCTATCCAATTCTCATCAACATACGACAACATTAAAACATAACAACCATATTCATTTTCCATATAAACAAACACCTAAATCATAAGTTAATATTACTGATATAATTATAACTAAATTACTTTCACTTACAAATTATTTTTTGAAAAGTGAAAAGTAATTTAGTTATTTAAATCAGTAAATCTATTAACTACAGATGAAGGAGTATAACCATCTAATACATTAGCTTTTGGCTTGAATGCATTAAATATTTTTCTACGAACAATAGATTTAATATCATTAAAAGATTCATAAAATTTGTTATTTCTCATAGGAAAAACATATCTCAAAGTTTCTTTAAATATTCTATCTTTTAAATCTATAGGATCACCTTGCATATAAATGCCAAGTTCTTTATCTGACATTAACTTAGTTTTAATATGAAGGGACTCTACTTCTTTTAAAAAAGTATCTAATTTGCCATAAATGATTTCTACTATAGTATTAAAATCATTCTCCATTTCTTCCGGTAATTCTTTTTTTATTTCATTTAAATTATCTCCATTCAGAATAGATTCCCAAATTGCAATAGGTGTTACTCTAGATACTAACCTATGTATACGAACATATTCATCGCCTTTTACTTTTAAACGTATTCCATTTTTTTTAAACCGTATAACATATCCCTCACTATTACGATCTAAAGTTTTAGCATTATTAAGTATGCTATCCATGTCTTCAAAATCATATCGTTGAGCATAATGTGTTCCCATATATGAAGCTTCCCACTTTATTTGCTCATACTCATATTCTAAACCATAAGAATCAAATACACTCAACAAAACTAGGCCCTCAAAATAATAATTAACCACAATTTTATTCTCAGGATAAATTATTTCAAATAAATAAGTGTTAGTCTTATCTATTTTATCCACAGGTATCTCTTTGTACATCCATTTTTCAGCCCACTTAGCCTGATCAGATATAAATGAACCTGCTGTTGCAAATCTAAACTGACCTGCATAAAAAAACATTATACCTAGAGAGCCATCTACTTTTTCTGTAACAGTAAATTCTGATTGTATAATAGATTTCGATCCTGGTTCAATTTCTCCGAAATTAAAAAATTTCACAAAAGGTGTTGCTATTATTTTTTTATCTTTAAGATCTAATATCAGACCTCTAGCCATAAGTGAAAATTTATTCCATCTTCTTCCTGTAACGCAATCTTGAGAATATTTAAATAAAGCAAGATGTGGAAACTCTGGGTGATAATTAACACGCACATTACCCTCAGAAACTTCTGTGAACAATCCCTTAGTTAATTCTGCAAAATCCATAACCCTAGCAGGGTGTTCTATTCCAATTTTTAATAACTTTCCCATAACATTCTCCATTTTATCACCCTCTCCTTTTATAGGCAAAAAAGGATGTAAATCAAAAACTTACATCCTTCTTAAATATTAAATTTTTAATATCCCACCAGCTTAATTAATAAGATATTTTTCTTTACACTTATTTCAAAAATAAAAGCAAATATCCTCTTTATTAAATCGTTAGAAAATTATGTTGTAGATGAAATCACTGCATGTTTTTTTAACTCATTAATTTCGGACTGAAGTTCAACAATCATTGATCGCAACATAGAATTTTTAACACGCATAGTTCGTTTTGTTAAACGAGCAACTTTCTTATATTCATCCCAGAATACACACCTTGTAGCTTTATTAAAAGGTTTAATAGCTTCAGCAAATGCAAGTTTTCTTGCAATGACATTATTGCACTTATCGCGATAATTCTGATGGACTATTCCCCAGTCAAGATCTACCTTTTCGCCATTAGCTTCTAACTTACGTAAAAAACAAGTTGTTTGTATAAGTTCTTTCTGAATATCTCCAAATTTAGGTTTAAATTTTCGAGTCGTCCAATGTACTAAATATATCTCATTATCAATTTTTACCTTCATTATCCTACCTTTCATCTTAAATTTTACAAAATATTTTTATTTTACACACTATGTTATTTCAAAAAATCAGTTGTCTGGAATTTTCAACTAATTTATTTATTAATTCTTGCATATTTTTTAAAAAGCCTTAAAGCATCTGTATAATTTTCATAATATGCCATTTCCATAGCAGTATGACCATTATTATCTGCTTGGCCAAGATATTTTCCACTTTTAATATATTTTTCTACCAGACGAATATCTTTCATAGCAATAGCTTCATGTAAAGAAGTTCTACCATATCTTGTAGTTATTGGGATAGATTTTTGATGAGTTAGATTATCTGGTTTTATAACTCCTTTTTCTATAAGTTCTTTTCGTTTTTCCTGAATTCTGCTTTCTTGATCTGTGAGATACTGACAACTTTTATTTTTTTCAAATTCTTCTTGCTTTATTTTTATATTTTTTAAAGCTTCTAATTTTTCTTCATTTGATCCACCGCTTTCAAATAACCAGAAGGCTTGTTCATCTATAAAACCCCAGTCATCATAATCATGCTTATTTGCCTCATCAAAAATTCCTGACCTTTTCAAATCTTTCATTATAAATAAAATATTTTTTCTACTAACTCCATTTTGATGTAAAACATATAACATTCTATTCTGATCGTCTAGTGACATAGCATTTATCCTTGCAAAAAAGGGTCTTCCTTGATATTTTTAATTTACAAAAAACAACAGAGATTTTATCTACGTTGTTTCTAGTAAAAATTAAAGTCTACCAGCTGCAAATTCTGATAGCACCTTAGGTACATTAGAATCCAAACCAGCGATGTCAATCATTCCCGCATCACTTGGGTCGGCTATCGTAAAGCCATTACTTTCAAATGCTAACACTGCGAGTTTAGCCTCTTTATTAAATTGCTTACGGTACTGTTTCATGGCTTCAAATGGATGAATATCTCCACACCAGGTTTCATTGTCAGTTAAAACAACAAATACATCTACGTCCAATTTCTTTTGCATTGCATATTTCATAGGAAGTGAGCAATCAGTTCTACCAAAATCTAAATTAGAAGTTCTTCTAACTATAGTATCCAAACTATCCTTAACAGAAATATTAAGCTTAGAAAATGTGTGAGAAAATGACATAAGTTCATAGTTCTTCTCTGTTCTTGCACATGTCATAGCCACAACTGCAGCTGCCTCTCGAGAGGTTATACTATTAGTTCCTTCCCACCCCATAGAACCACTAACATCAAGACCGAAGAGATACTTTTTGCCAGTTGGCTCAAGGTACTTGAATGAAGCATAGAATGCCTCTTCTAAAGCATCCTTAATAGCTGCCACTGGCTTCCAAGAAGTTCTCATGCCTTGACCCTTGGCATAAGTCTTCAAAGCCATAAGAACAGTCATTGGATGAACTCTTGCCTTCTGCAAATTCTCTGCACTAGTGATCTTGTCGATCACGATC
>SDBU01002764.1_pt1 | contig 22879 bp, 12 predicted proteins | sample 2277071 | NCBI WGS metagenome assembly SDBU01 (sample SAMN10397929, study PRJNA504765) | marine sediment metagenome | isolation source: marine sediment core GS08_GC12, 126 cmbsf | place: Arctic Ocean: Gakkel Ridge, Loki's castle | collected 2008 | reverse complement strand
TGGATTTTACTCTCAATTAGATAAAATGTATATAGTTATAGCGATAGAACAGCCGCGAAATTTAGACTCCGCGATCTTGAACTCACAAGGCAAATGGGGCCTATGACTACTTGAGGAAGGGACGCGGGGTGCCCAGGACCCGGGTCAGGCCCATGCTCTGTGCCAGGTCAACGGCCTGGAGGTATTCTTCAAGGGACAGAGCCTGGTCCAGGTACGGGATTTTGCGGGCCTGATAGGCCGGGCGATACTGGTCCATAAGGTTTAGATACGTATCCGCTGAGATTTCCGCGGCCAGGAACCGGAGCACTTCAGCTGTACCTGCCATCCCATCGGGCAGCACCAGGTGCCGGATAAGCAGTCCCCGCACTGCCAGACCGGTTTCATCCAACTCAAGATCACCCACCTGGCGGTGCATCTCCTTGACCGCCGCCCGGTTGATAGCCGGATAGTCTTTGGCCCTGGATAGCCGCTTGGCGATAGTATTATCGGCGTATTTCATGTCGGGCATGTAAATATCCACAACGCCATCCAGCAGGGACAGCATTTCCAGGGAATCGTAACCCCCGGTATTGTAGACCAGAGGCAGCTGCAGGCCACGTTGGGCGGCGATCAGTACGGCGGCCATGATCTGGGGGACCACATGACTGGGTGAAACCAGATTGATATTATGACAGCCGCGATCCTGCAGGTCCAGCATCATCGCCGCCAGCTGAGCCGGCTCTACCTCCGGACCGGCTACCGTCTGGCTGATATGGTGATTCTGGCAGAATTGGCAGCGCAGGTTGCAGGCCGAAAAGAAAATGGTACCGGAGCCGCGCCAGCCGCGTAGGACATCCTCCTCACCGTGGTGGGGATTATAGCTGGCCACCCGCGCCGACAGGCCGATACGGCAGACCCCCATCCGGCCGCGAGTCCGATCGCGGGGGCAATGCCAGGCGCATACCTGGCATAGCGAGAGCAAGTGATGGGCTTGTGCGACCCGTGCAGGCAGTTCCCCGCTGTGCAGTAAGGCCAGGTAGGCCGGATAGTAATCGCTGGCGTCGGTCATGGTCGACCGTATCAGGTATCGTTCGCGGTGGGTAGGATGGCCTCGGCTTCGATCTCGATCAACATCGCCGGGTCGATTAAAGTCGTTACCTGGACCATAGTGGTTGCCGGCGGGTGGGCGCCGAAGGCCTCGCGATGAGCCCGGCCAAAATCAGCCCAGTGACTGATATCGGTGACAAACATGCGCGTGCGCACCACGTGTTCCATCCCGGCGCCCAGGTCGGCCAGAGCTCGGTTGATGATCTCACAGCACCGTTGGGCTTGGGCGAAACCGTCGCCCGACCGATAGACCCGGCCGTCATCGGTCAGCGGGGCGCTGCCGGTGACATAAATGTGGTTTCCGGCCCGGATGGCCCGACAGTACCCAATATCCTATTCCCAGGGAGCCCCGCTGTATGTCCGCTCAATGTTCATGGCTGGTTCCTCAAGATATATTTGGTCAAGATACCCACAGTCCCGGTTTTCGCTTGGGAAATTAATGAAGGTTATGAGAAACGTTCCGAATCCTCCCAGGAATTATCGGAGGAGGCAAGCACACTGGAGCACACGTCCCGGCCAGCCGGGTATACTCATGACAATTTGTTTCAAGTGCCGCACTTCGATTGATATCCCTTAGGGGGCCTGCTCAAATCTAACGATTCTAACCAACCGCTTATGCCTCAACATAAAAAAAAAGTAGTATCTCTCATTTTTCCTTTGTATTATCATGCTGTCGCAACGGTTACTTTGGCGGCATTTATTAAAAGAAGTCAAGCAATTAACGGTTTACAATGATGGGTGAGTGCGCACTGTGATGAGGTGAGCACGGTTTCATGCCGGCATGCAGCGGTGTAATATTTGCATGGAGTAGCTAGTTTAGTCAACGTTTCGTTCGTGGTTGCAACAATTTCGGCATGAGTACATTGGAAAAAACCAAGTTTAAGTCTAACTCGCTCTTTCAAGTGTAGGAGAAAACAGATGATTAGGCACACTTTACGCGTTTTTCTGGTCATGGCCCTCCCGGTTGTCCTGTTCAGTCAGGAGCTGGGTAAAATTGCCGGTACGGTCACGGATGAGGCTACCGGCGAGCCGTTGATTGGCGCCAACGTCCTGGTGGAAGGCACATCCTTCGGGGCGGCCACCGATGCCGATGGCCGCTACACCATCTTAGGTATCAGTGTGGGTACCTATGTCGTGCGCGTCGAATTCATCGGTCACCGGGCCGTGCGGGTCTCCAATGTGGCCGTTTCCTACCGGTTGACCACCGAGGTGAACATGGCTCTGTCAACGGAAGCCATTGAGGCGCCCGCCGTGGAGGTTTTCGCCGAACGGCCTCTGATTGCCAAAGACGCCACCAACGCAACGCGAATTATTGACCGCGAGACCATTAACAGGATCCCCCTTCGGGCCGTTGAAGACTTGGTTGCCCTGCAGACGGGCGTAGTAAAAGCCAACGGCGCCATCCATGTCCGCGGTGGTCGTCCCGGGGATATGGCCTATTACCACGATGGCATCTATGTCGTGAATCCCTGGACCCTTTCCAACCCCGCTCCTATTGTACACTCCCGAGCCTTGGAGGAGATTGCTTTCCAGTCAGGCGGCTTCGACGCTGAATTCGGCAACTCTAATGGGGGCGTGATCAATACCACCACTAGAACGGGTGGGGAAAAATTCGACTTCGGAGCGGAATTTATCCAGGGCCTGGGGGCGTCAGAGCCCGGGGAGGATCAGGACGCCCTCTATAGCTATGGGTATCAACTGTACAACTTTGATTTAGGCGGCCCCCTGGGAGACAAGATCCGCTTCTTTGCCAGTTATGAAGGTACCCATAAGGATGATAGTCGTCCTTCAGTTTCTTATCTCTCTCACCTGGATCGCCAAGTGATAACGGACACCACCGGAATTTCAGCCGATCCTAGCGTTAAGCTGGTGGAAAGTTGGGGCGAGTATAATTCTGCGACGAACAAGTTTGAAACTGATACCACCAAATTTATTAAGTATTCCAATTATCGGCGCCTTTACGGCCCAAAGCCGAACGGGGCCAGTGATCGGGCTCTGGTACTGGGTAACATCGTACTGGACTTGAAACCGTTGCGTATCAAGGTGGGTGGGGGCTATCTTACTACCTCGAGTCAAGGCTATGTAAGTGAGGGTATCGGTATTAGTCAGGGGACCTACCCCGCCACGAGTTCCTTGCTGAATAGTGACAATAACGCCCAGTTTGATGCCACCAGCATCGGAATCTATTCCAACTTTACCTATAGTCTTTCGGCGAAGGCCTTTGCCCGGCTGAATCTGAGCTGGTTCGATGCTCAGAGCGAACGGGGTGACCATCGGCACATGGATGACCTCCGGGCTTATGGAGACCCGACGGCAAAGGGTAACGAAAGACTTATTGATTGGGGGAAAAACCCGCTGGCCATCGAGGAGTTTGCCTATTTCAATAACTATGGCGCCGTTTACGATGATTACGGCAAAAGACATATGAACTATATCGGCGCCAAGGGTGACGTGGTCAATCAAGCTGGCAGTCACGAGATTAAATTAGGCTTTGAGTTTCGCGCGCATACCCTTCGGGATTACGTTCTGTCACAGCCCATGGAGATCGCCGAGGGTTATCGGAAAGCGGAGCTAGCCAACATTGACGTCACCGACGCCACCTGGATCTACAACCTATATCGCAACGCTTATGCACTGAACACAGGCTACACCCAGCAGGGGGATGAGGTTGATGATTACAACGAGGAAAGGGCCGATATCGCTCCTGGTAAGCCGGTGATTATAGGGATCTATTTTCAGGACAAGATCGAACTGGAGGACATGATCCTTAACGTAGGTATCCGGTATGATCGCTTTGACTTCAATACGGAGGCGCCTGAATCGTACTACGATCTGAGGACGAAGGATGGTCGTATTGATCGGAAAGCCTCTAAATTTGCAGATGTTGATCCCTACAATTACCTCTCTCCACGGGTCGGGTTCTCATTCCCGGTGACCGATAAGACCGTGTTGCACGCCCAGTATGGCACCTTTGTTCAGCATCCCATCTTGAGTCGGCTGTACCTGTCGGACTCGCACCTGTCGGCTAACCTGTCACAGGGGAATATGACCGTTTCACCCAATGCCAAGCTAAAGCCGGAGCGCACCACGCAATATGAGGTCGGTTTCGCCCAGCAGATCGGTGGGTTTGCCGCTGTAGACATCACGGGCTACTACAAGGAGGTGCGTGACTACACCCTCATGGAAAATCTCGTTGATGGGACGGTGGACGGCGCCATTTTCAGCTGGGCTCAGTATATGAATGGGGATTACGGCATTGTGAAAGGGCTGTCGGCCAGTCTGACTGCTCGTCGTGTCAGAGGAATTAGGGCGAACATAAGCTATACCACGCAGTGGGCCAACGGCACCGGCTCTGACCCACAGTCTAACTTTAATATTGCCTGGACCGGAGATACCTATCCATCGACGCTCAATCCCCTGGACTACGACCAGCGCCACACCGGTTCGGCCATGGTGGATTACCGGCCCGGGCAACTGTTGGGGCTGTTCGATTTCGGGGTGAATGTCGTCTATCAGTTTGGCAGTGGCATCGCTTATACCCCGTCGGTCAACCAGTCGGCGGTATTCGGTCGCGACTGGTACCAGCCGGTGGCCGCTATTAATTCTGCTTATAGGTCCTGGACGTCCACCCTCGATTTAAGGATAGACTTCGATCGCATTGCAGGAACCGGTCTATCGGCTTATCTGTGGGTGACGAATGCCTTGAATACCGTCAACGTCAGAAGCGTTTATCCCGGCACGGGAGAGGCTGGAACAGACGGATGGCTGGAAACAGCGGCAGGGAAGGTCTGGCTGTCCGGAAACCCGGAGGGTGGGGCCTTCTATCAAGATAGACTTCGGAGTCCCGGCAGATGGGAAACTCCGCGTATGGTTCGGGTAGGACTCACCTTTCGCCTCTGATTAAGGCTTTAAGGTGTGTTAATAACTTTTAGCTCGGTAAACCTTTAACTGTTATTATTCGGAGGAAGACTACCTATGAACAGGTATCCGCTATCAGGCGTCAAAGCGACGATTCTGGTCTCCATCGGTATTGGACTTCTCTTTTCCGGCGTGAACGCCGTGGAGAAGGGGAGGCCACCGGGACTGGCCAAAAGCTACGTCCGAGATTCCGGCCAGTTTGATGGCAACCGGATCCGGGATAATCTGGAAAACAACGGGATGATTGTATCTCAGCGTATCACGGGTCAGTCCGGGATGGAGTGGCCTAAAGGTACGTTTAAATTGATTAATTATGCCTCGGGCATCTGGGTGGCCGGCAAGGTAGGCGGCGATATTCGGACTGCCGTCGGTGAATATGGGCCGGAATTCGTTCCCGGTCCCTATGGAGGTGATTACAATGCTCCCGAGCACCAGCTCTATATCGTGAACAAAGGTGACCTGGCTGACCCGTTGGCCAGTTCGGATTTTCAGAACTGGCCGGCTGACCTGGGAGCCCCCTGGGTGGATGAGGACGGCGATGGTGTCTACAGCCCTCTGCCGTTGGGCCCTGACCATCCCGAGTTTCTCGGTGACCAGGTCATCTGGTACGTGATGAACGATTTCGACCAGGCCCAGCACTCCATCTTCAACACCCTGCCCCTGGGCATAGAAATGCAAATGACCATCTGGGGTTATGACCGCCCCGATGCTTTCGGTGACATGATGTTCGTCAAAGCACTCATCATCAACAAAAGTGGGATTGATATTGACTCAACCATTATTGGTCTATGGGCCGATCCCGATCTTGGCGATGCCGGCGATGACTTTGTCGGTTGCGATACGACCCTGGGTCTCGGCTTTTGTTATAACGATGGCGCCGATGCCGATTATGGCATCGCTGCGCCGGCTATTGGCTATGACTTTTTCCAGGGGCCGATTGTTCCCTCTCCCGGTGATACTGCCTTCGCCTTGGGCAGAGAGATACCGGATTTTAAAAACCTGGTCATGAGTTCGTTTACCAAATATATTAATGGTGACCCGGTCTATACCGACCCCAACGATGCTGTTGAAGCTTACAACTATATGTCGGGTTTCCTGCGAGACGGCACACCCTTTGTCAATTCGGCCACGGGGCTACCCAGCATGTTCGTGCACCCCGATGATCCCAACCTAAATGTGGATGGCAATGACGATATCTGGGTCGATTCGGATGACCATGCCTCGGGTGACCGCCGCTTCCTGATGAATGCCGGTCCATTCACCTTGGCCGCTGGGGACACCCAGGAAGTGGTATTCGGGATCGTTATTGCTCAGGGCGCCAGTGCCTTGGGCTCCGTGGCAGTTCTGAAAGAGGTGGATGCCCTGGCGCAGCTGGCCTATGATATCCAGTTTGCTCTACCGGAATCACCAACCGCTCCCAATGTTAGCGTAACTCCTCTGGCAGAGTCTATTGTTCTCAATTGGGATGATGGCGTGAATGCGGTGGAGAGCTACGAGGCGAACGACATTATCGACAAAATGCCGGTGCCCGTCTCTTTTGATACGACCTGGGTCACAGGCATTGACTTCTCCTTAGTATATGATACAACAACCGTTGGCTTGGGCCCTGGGGCAAGAGATACGCTCATTCTCGTAGATACCGCGTTTTTCTTTGTGCAGGTCGTTGACAAGATCGACACCAGTTATCAGGGGGAAGACACCAAGTTCAACTTCCAGGGCTACAATGTGTACCAGCTCGAGACGGCCACGGGTCAAGGCGCTGTTAAACGGGTTGCCACGTTCGACCTTGTCGATGGCATCAAGGAAATCTTTGATGTCGTTTTTGACCCGGTCCGGGGCGAGAATGTCAATGTCCGGGTGCAGTTTGGATCCGATAACGGTATCAGACGCAGCTTCTTCCTCGAGAAAGATGCGTTAGGCGGGGGCATCCCCTTCAAGACCAACCGGGCCTACTACTTCGCAGTGACAGCCTACGGTTATAACCCCTACGGTATTCCCAGGACGCTGGAAAGTTCGATGAAGATCCTGACGATTCAGCCGCAGGTTCCGACGACTCAGGATCCGGTAGCAGAGCCTAGCGTCAGCGATATCGCGGCAAGCCACTCCGCGGGTGCATCGGACGGATCGGTTAGGGCTGTGGTAATAGATCCTCTGGCGCTAACGGGCGATGCCTACGAGGTGGCGTTCCGAATGAATGATGATGGTACGACCCTTGTCTGGGACCTGACCAACACCACCACCAGTACAGTGCTGGTTTCGGGCAATCCCATACAGGGTGGCCTGGATATGGAAACCGGAGATGAGGTTGGTGTGGGTGCAAATCCGATAATTGAGGGAATACAGCTATTAGTAAGTGGACCGCCAAACGAGTTCAAGGATTTTATTGTAACCGAAAATGCGGATGGGGTTCTTGCGACACCTGCACGAGCGAGTGCAGAATGGCAAGGATACCCAGGGGTTACTGATCCAGCTGGTGATTATCCCGTCGATCAAACGGTAGATGGAGCGTATTGGTTCATCGGTCCCAGCAGTGCAAGCAATATTGCCTATGAGGATTTCCTTGGTTATGTGACTCGGTATGCCGGTGGATATGGAAATCCGGCTGGCGGGATCGCATATTTAATTCCTGACGATTTCGAGTTCCGCTTTACCGCAGCGGGCAGCAAAATGCTTAATCGGGACACAGAACTGGTGGTTGATACCCCGTTCGAAATCTGGAATATTGGTGATATTGCTGATCCTGCAGACGACTTTCAGCTAATGGGTATATTCAATGACAGTGATGAAGATGGTAAGTGGAACCTGTATCAGGATGATAGCCCGATGTCCGGTGGATCCAATGATCCCTACATGGAGGCATTTTATGTCTTGGAGCATAAGGATAGGGCCCCCGGTAGCGACGGCTATGATGCCATGGTAGCTGCCCTGACCGCGGATCCCAACGCGAGTGGGGTTTACATATGGGCAACGGGTCCGGGATTGCCACTTGCAGTTGCGGGCCAGATCACCAGAGTCGTTTTACTGAACATGACATTTATATCGTGGAACGGCGGTGATGTGACAGCTTCTGATTGGCCCGCTGATGTGATCATGGTGCCTGAAGAGGGAACTGTATTCCGGATGGTGACCACCAAGCCTAACGCCTCGAGCGATGTGTTCACCTTCTCTACGGACAGCTTGGCGGCGGCGGCGTTGGCTCTCGACATGGAGGCCGTCAATGTGTGGCCTAACCCATACTTCGCCTATAACCCGGAGGAGCGGACACCGGTTGAGCGCATGATGCAGTTCACGCACCTGCCGGGTACGGCCACGATCCGTATCTTCAACCTGGCCGGACAGCTGGTGAAGAAAATCGATCACACTGACGGCACTCAATTCGAAACCTGGGATCTGACCAACAATTTCAATATCCAGGTTGCCAGCGGAATGTATATCGCCTCCATTGAATCGGATCAGGGTAGTAAGATACTCAAGCTGGCCGTTATCCAAGCCGAACAACGTATTGACGTTTATTAAAGGAGCAAAGGGAGACATTGCGATGAACAAGAGAATTCAGTTTATCCATTTTATGATCGTTGCCACTATGATGGTGGGCGTCTCCTACGCGGGAACGATCAAGTCCCGCGGGACGGCTGGCGCATACGAGCTCTCCATTCCGGTAGGCGCGCGTGGTGTGGCCCTGAATGGGGCTAACCGGGCCATTGTATCCGGGGTTGAGGCCATATACTACAATCCGGCCGGTGTCTCGAACTTTGGCCAGGCGATAGAGGCCCAGTTCTCCAACATGAGCTATATCGCCGATATTGATATTAATTACGCGGCGTTTGTGGCGAATGTTGGAAGAACCGGAGTTATCGGTTTGAGCATCAAATCGCTGGATTTCGGTGAAATCAACCGAACCTCGGCTGCGAACACCGAAGGGACCGGTGAGACCTTCTCACCCACTGCCATTACGGCCAGCGTAACCTGGTCAAAGTCCTTCACGGACCGGATTCGTTTTGGCACCAACTTCAAGTTCGTGTATGAGGGTATTTTACGCACCAGCGCTTCCGGGATCGCCGCGGATCTGGGTGTGCAATACAGCTTTGCCAGAATGCCGCTACAGGTGGGGATTGTGCTGAAGAATCTGGGTTCCAAAATGCAGTTCAGGGGCCCGGATCTGGAGCACAAGCTCTCGCCTGAGGACTCCGAGGCCGGCACCATAGACGAGAGCTTCCAGGCCGTTTCGGAAGGCTTTGAAATGCCTGCGGAGTTGAGCGTATCAGTGGCCTACAGTCCCATTGCGGGCCTTTCCCTCCTGGGCAGCTTCCAGAACAGCAGTTTCACCAACAATGATCTGCGCTTCGGCGGTGTCTACAACATAGATCTTGGCCCCGCCTCCGTGTGGGCCGGCGGCGCGATTTCGGTAGCCACCGTGGACGACGTGTGGCCTGATGGTGTGAGCAGCAAGGATTGGGATGAATACTCCGGCTCTATCTTCGGGGCGAGCTATGGAGCAGGAGTGGCGGTCCCTGTCGGAAGTATGAAAGTCAGCTTCGAGGCGGGAATGCGGACGGTCACAGATTATTTTGACAATAATCTGGTTTGGGCAATTAAGCTCGCTTTTTAAAACCAACTGCATACAACAAAAAAACCCTCCCTTTTCTGTGGAGGGTTTTTTTATTTACTTGGAGGACAAGGACATGTCTGAAGAGGTGATTTTTCCATGAATGGACGCTATTCTCTTTCGCGAGGACTACATACCTGGATTATCTTGCTTGTTATACTGGGCAATCATTGTGATAAGCAGCCCGTTGTTAGTAACGGGCAAGAACAGATCATGGAGATAGCCTTCCATTCGGAACGGGACGGAAATCGAGAAATCTACATGATGGACCTGAATGGGGAAAACCTCCGCAGAATTACCAATCATCTGGCCTATGATACCGACCCTGAGTGGTGTCCAGACGGGCGGAAGATCATATTCACCTCGAACCGGGATGGCGCTTTCGAAATCTATACCAACCATCTTGAGACCAACGAGCTAGCAAATCTCAGTTCTTCTGAGGGGGACGATATTTACCCAGACTGGTCACCCACCGGCAGCCATATTGTTTTTCAGTCCATTCGTTTTGGGAATTATGATATTTTCATTATGGACTCCACCGGTAAAAATCAGCAAAGCCTTACCACAAGTCCCTTCGCTGATATTACACCCAGATGGTCACTCGATGGTGATCGCATCGCATTTGTTTCGTACCGAGACGGGAACGCAGAAATTTATGTGATGGACCGTGATGGGCAGAACAAGGTAAGGCTGACGAACAACCCACGAGAAGACTTGGAACCCCGGTGGTCGCCGGATGGATCGCAGATCGCCTTTTCGACCCATCGCGGCAGCGATGAGGACATCTATGTGGTCGACATTGATGGCTCGGGAGAGAGAAATCTTACCAATACAGCGAGTGATGACTTGAATCCCCTTTGGTCTACAGATGGGGCATGGATTTATTTTTTTTCTTACTACGACCACCAGATTCACAAGGTCAGCCTGAGCGATGATGATCCGATGCTCTTGACGAAAATACCCGCGAGTTACTCCGACCTCACTATCTCAGCCGATGGCAAGTACCTGGCCTTTGCATCCGATGGGGAGGGAGATGTGGAGATCTACCTCATGGCTACGGAGGGCGGGCCGTTAAGGCGCCTCACATTCTCCCCGGGCATCGATCGATTCCCCCGGTTCGGTCCCTTTGTGGACAGATAGCCCGCCGCTGACCGGTCTTAATAAAATCGGCTCCTGCTTGGCAGGTCGGGTATGGGTGCAGTGTGGATATTCATTTTCCAAACCGTGATCTTATTGCAGGAGAAAGGTTTGGACACGACTTCCGCCGTCATCTGGGACTGGAAACGGTACGCTGCCGGTCAAATATCACCTACCGCTCACGGTGGGCTCGAAGGGGGGCGAGGTGGTAAGCCGGGAAGGCCGATCTGGTGGGCGTTAGCGCCGAAGCGTAGGCCGGGCCAGGGTAATCAGCACGGGCAGCAAGGTGATACTGGCCAGCAGGGCCACCGTTAAGATCAGACTGGCGATCATGCTGAACTGGAACTGGGGGACAAAGTTGGAAAGCAGCAACACGCTGAATCCCAACAACAAAACCACAGTAGTACTGATGATAGCCTTCCCAGTGGTGTGCAGAGTGTCACGGAGCGCCGGGCGGTAATGACCGCCGTTGCGCTCGAACTCCTGCCGAAAGCGGGCCAGGAAATGAATGGTATTATCGACAGCGATGCCAAAGGCGATTACAAAAGTCATGGCGGTGGTGGGCCGCAGCTCGATACCGGTATAACCCATGAATCCCGCTGCTGCCAACAGAGGAAGCACATTGGGGAAGATGGACAGCCCCGCCAGCTTAACAGAGCGGAATAGGATAATCATCGAAAGGAAGATGATCACGAAGGCCAGCAAAAAGCTATAGGTCAGATTCTTCACCAGGTGCTCATTGGTCTTTAAAGCCAACAGTGTGGCGCCGGTAATGCTCACGGCCTGGTCCTCGGGCAGGTTGGCCGCCGCCCAGTGATGGATAGCCTCCTTAATCTGGTTGGCTTGCTGGTGGTTAATGTTCCCTACCCGCGCTGAGATACGCCCATCGCTGTAGGTGAAGTTCACCAACGATTCCACCGTTTCCTGATCATAGAGCGCCAACAGGTCCGCCACTTCATCCGCAGACTTGGGGATCAGATGTTCGCCGGAGCCCATCAGATCATTCAATAAAACGATGTGCTCGGCCAGTGAGATGCTGGCGCTGACCGTTGGAAGTTCTCCCACAAAGTGCTGCAGCTTGTGCAACCGGTCCAGGTTATCCGGCTGGAGCAGCCCGTCAGGGAGACCGGTATGATAGACGATCTCCAGAGGTAAAATATTACCCATGTTCTGTTCGATAAAAGTAAGGTCGTCGGAAAGTTTGGTACCTGGCCGCAGGTCTTCCAGCACGGGAGCATTTGTGTTGATGCGTAGGATCCCCACCAGCGAGGTGGCCAGGATCAGCAGCGAAGCCCCCAGCACTATCCGGGGGTGCCGCTCGTTCCAACGCCCCAGGGCTTTGGCGGCCTTCAATCTGGTGCCGGCGGCCTGGCGGGCAATAGTGGCAGCGGGCGGTGGCTTGATCTGCAACAGGAGGGACGGGATTATGATGGTCGTCAGTACGAACATCAGCATGGCTCCGGCGGCCAGTACCACGCCGAACTCCTGCACGATCCGGATATTGGTGGCAATCAGCGAGAAAAAGCCGGTGGCGGTGGTGAAACTGGTGAGGAACAGGGCCGCCCCGATCCGGCGGATCACTTCGCCCAGGGCTTGGCGGTTATCCAGCCCTTTATTGAGCTGTTCATAGTATTTCACCATGATATGAATACCGTTGGAAACCCCCACGATCAACAGCAGGTTGAAGGTGATAAAGGATACGATATTCACCGTTACGCCGGCCAAGGCCATCAGGCCCGCTACCCAGGTCAGGGTTACCAGGATAGCCGTCAGGGGCGCGAATACCGCCCGACTCTGGCGGAAGAGCACGTAGAGCATCAATAGTGAGATCAGGATGGCGGCGGGCAGGAATATCGCCCGTTCGCGATTCATGAACTGGACGTACCGGGTCCGGACGATGGGCAGGCCGGCATCGTGCCACACCCAGGGGATCCCAACCCGTAACGAATCGATCTCATCCAACAGGGTCTCGCGGGCGCTATGAGTATTATAGTCGTCGTTTACGTTGACCAGCAATCCCCCCAGCTGACCGTCGCTGGAGATCACCACATTCCGGTAGATAGGATGCTCCAGCAGTTCGGCCTTACGGGCGGGAATCTCGTTGGACGGCAGGTCGGCGGGGAAGAAATAATCCAGGGTCAGCAGGCCCTTTTCAAAACTCATCCTATCAATGTTAGCGAGGGAATAGACTTCTTCCACCCCCTCTAAGTCCTCCAGGTTCCAGGTCAGATGCCGCACCAGATCCAGCTTTTCGGTCGAGCATACCGAATCGGTTTCATAGACCATCAGGAACAGGTCGTCATCCAGGGTGAAATTTTCCCTGAAATCGAAATATACCCGGCGGTCGGGATCTTTCTCGGGGAAGAGCTGTTCGATGCTGAAATCGACCTGTAGGAACTGGATATGATAGCCCAGTGCGGCCGTAATCAGCGCCACAACGCCCAGTATCGTGCGAGGGTGGTTTATGACCAGCCGGCTGAGGAAACTAAGCATAGAACGTAAATAAGCTTAACCGGTCTTGTCAGGACCGGCCGCTTAGGTGGCTTCCCCGGTCCCGCTGAAGAAAGGCGCCCATTTTTCTTCCGGTGAGGGTGACGTAAGCAGACTGACTACCACCAGCAAGGTCATGGAAATCAACACCCCGGGGATCACAATATATTCGCTGCCGGCAAAATCGAACTCCGTCCCGCCCATGGTGAGGGTGAAATTCACCCCCAGGCGGCTCAGCAATCCGATCCCCAAAATACTTCCCAGGCCGCCCCCGATGCAGGCCACACCACCCTGGGGGGTTACCCGCTTCCACAGGAACGCCGCCAGCAAGGCCGGTGTCAGGCTGGCGCCCACCAGTGAATAGGCGTACAGCGCCATGGACAGGACGGTTTCAAATTGGGTCAACAGCAGCAGTGCCAAAACCCCGAACAGCGCTATGGCAGCCCGCTGGACCATTAGCATCTGTTTCTCCGATGAATCGGGCGAGAAGAAGCGCTGGAAGAGATCACGACTGACATTAGTCGAGGGCACCAGCAGGAAAGTGTTACCGGTGGAGAGCACAATGGCGATGGCCGCCGCCAGCAGCACAGCCCCACCCATGACCGGTAGCCCGTACCGGGCTATATGCAGGATCACCGTTTCCGAGGCGGCCCGACCCAGCACCGAAGTCTGGGTCATCAAGTCCGGGAAAGCGGCCCGGCCCACGATTGCCAACAGAGCCAGGGCGGTTTCGATGACCACCACCCCGGCGATCATGCCGATTACGGCCTGCCGGGCGGCTTTCTCATCCCGGGCGGAGAAGAATTTCTGATACATGCCGCTCTCCCCTAAAAGTAACAGGAAGGTGGGTAGTGCGACCCCAGCCACCCAGAGGAGATTTTGCCCACCAAGGGGGGTCAGGTGGCCGGCGGGGAGCTGCTGGACCACCGCGCCCAACCCGCCCACTTCGTAAATCATGTACGGCAGGGCAAACAGCACGCCCAGGGTAATGATCACCCCGTTAAAAATATCGACTGTGACGATAGATACCATCCCGGCCAGGACGGTGAAAAGGACAATTGCTGCGGCGGTAATGTACATTCCGGTGGTGGGTGAGATTGCGCCGTCGGTAACGATGCTGAGTATCCAGCCACCTCCCCGGAACTGGTAGGCGGCGATGGTGACGTAAGCCAGGATAATCGCCAGGGTGCCCAGCAGGCGGGCAGCGGCGTTATAGCGCTTCTCCAGCAGGTCGGGCACGGTGTATTCGGCGATGCGCCGCACCCGGCCGGCGATAAAATAAGCCACCACCAGCCCCACCCAGGCGCCGAAGGAGAACCACAACATTGACAAGCCCGACCGGTAGGCCAACCCGGCGCCGCCGAAAAGCGAGCCGGAGCCGATCCAGGTGCACACCAGAGTACCCACCAGCAGAGGCACCGGCACCGAGCGCCCGGCCACCATGAAGTCTTCATGGCTTTTTACAGATCGAGAGCGCCACAGGCTGACAGCAATCAGAATCAGTGGGTAAAGAAACACTACGGCGACAAGCAGGTTCATATCAACTCTCCTTCAGGGATAAGTTGGACTTTACTCTGGCCCGCGAGTTACTCCGGCGAGGGCTGTAATCCGGAAGCCAACAGATTTTATTAGAGAGGGAAACTTACAGCTCGCCGAGCCTTTCGATCATCATGTGTAAAGGCTGTAGGCAAGCGCTAACCGCCCTCGCAGGAGAATGCGGTTAAGTTGGATCACCCTCCCCTGCGACACAGTCCCGTACGAAGTATTTCAAGAGGAAGTTTTCGCTGTGCGGCCCCCTAGATGCCGGGCGAAAAACTGCTCCATAGCCCGGTAGAAATCAAACCGGTTCTCTTCATTGCGAAAACCGTGGCCCTCGTTTTCCTTGACCATATATTCCACTTCAATACCTCGTTCGCGTAAGGCATCCACGATCTGATCGGATTCGGCCTGCGGAACTCGGGGATCGTTGGCGCCCTGGGCCACCAGAAGGGGAACCCGAATGCTGTCGGCATGGAAGAAAGGCGAGGCTGCGGTCAGCAGCTCTTTGTCCTGCTCTGGATGCCCGACCATCTCGTAAATCATGACGCGATACATTTCCCAGTAAGGTGGAATTCCCTCCATCCAGGTAAAGATGTTGGAAACACCGACGTAATCGACGGCACAAGAATACAGATCGGGTGTGAAGGTGACCCCTGCCAAGGTGGCGTACCCGCCATAGGAGCCACCGAAAATAGCGATGCGTTCGGGGTCAGCGATCCCTTCCTCAATGAGCCAGTGCACTCCATCGGTGATGTCATCCTGCATCTTCTTACCCCATTCCTTGAAGCTGGTTTCCCAGAAGGACCGTCCGTAACCGGTGCTCCCGCGGAAATTCATCTGCAGGACAGCGTAGCCACGGTTAGCCAGGAATTGGACTTGCGAGCGAAAACCCCAGTGATCACGTGCCCACGGTCCCCCATGGGGATGGATAACCACAGGTAGGTTCTTGGCAGGTACCCCCTTCGGCAGTGTCAGGTATCCCAGGATCGTCAGGCCATCCCGCGACTGGTACTCAATCGGTTCCATGACCGCCAGGTGGTCCTCGTTCAACCAAGGACTGATATTGGCCAGCTCAATAAGCTCGTCCTCATCACGGTCGTAAAAATAGTAGTACCCGAGGGATTTGTCACTAAAAGTGCGGACAACACATTTGGATTCATCCTTGCTGAAATCCACGACTCGGATTTCCATGTCCGGTAATAACTCTTCCAGTCTGTTTTGGAGGGTTTCCCTTTGCTCGTCGAAGAAGGAAAAACCTGACTTTGCCTCCCAGAACTGCACACCGGTGATGACCTTACGTTTTTTCGAGTATAGCAGATTGGCGACATCCACCTTGGGATGCTCATAGACAAGTACCCTCTCTTTGACGTCACTCACATCGAATTCAAAGACAGCTTGCCTATCGCGACCGCGGTTAGAGGTGACATACAGGTTCTGGTTGTCGAAGGTGAACAGAAGGGGGTACAACGTTTCCCGGAAATCAGTGGTTATCAGCGTCGTAAAATCGTCCTCTTCGGTCTGGCGATAGAGGATGCTTTCATTCACGCCGTCGGTAGTCATGGCAACCCTTAATTGGCCACTGTGATCGGCCATCCAGTCGCTGATATTTCCCGGATTTTCGGCTGCCAGGGTCAGTTCCCCGGTGACGATATTGATGCGATAGGCGTCATGAATCCGGGCGTCACGGTGGTTCAACCCTACGAGGACCTCCTCTGGAATGTCCTCCAGCTCGTCGATTAGACGGGCCTGTACTCTATCGAAGGGGGTGAGGGCAACCTCGTTCTGGCCATCGATGTCAACGGCATAGATGCGGTAGTTTTCGTCGCCGCCGCTATCCCGGGCATAGATAATCCGATTATTATTGGCCCAGAGATACCAGGATATGTCCCTCTCGGTTGCGTGGGTCACCCGCGTCACCTCATCCGTGCCGACCTGCTGAACGTGGACATTCATTCTCCGTTCCCAGGGCTGGGTGAAAGCCACATATTCCCCGTTTGGGGACAGCTGGAAACGGGCTTTCTCCGGGTTACGGAAGAAATCCTCCATGGGGATGATTGGAGCCGGGGCCTGCTGGCAGCTGAAGGCCGTGGCTGAGAACACGAGGAGTAAAAGTCCCTTGATATTTCTATGCAACATGGTAGCCTTCCTTCCCGCGACGGGATTAAGGTGTGAGATTAGGGCGATTTAGGTTTATGTGGTTCAATGTCTTCTAACTAGATAGAAATTTATCTACCTCCGGCAGCGTTCGCAACGCGGTTAACCGAAAAGGAATCTCCCCACCAGGGACACTAGGGATAACGCTATAGCTGCTTCACCCCTTCCGCTATTCGTTCCACCGCTTCCTTGATATTTTCGATTGAATTGGCATACGACAGTCGCAGGTAGCCCTCACCGAATGAGCCGAATGAGGCCCCGGATAAGGTGGCCACCCCATAGTCCTCCAGGAAGTACTCCTCCAGCTGCTTGCTGGAGCGCGTCAGGGCCGTAACGTTGGGAAACACATAAAAGGCCCCCAGCGGCTTATGGCAGCTGATCCCCTCGATGCGGTTAAGCCCCTCGACAATCACATCCCGGCGGCGTTGGAATTCGGTTACCATTGAACCGGCTTCCTCCTGTGGACCCTGCAGGGCTTCAACACAGGCCAGCTGCACGAAACTGTTGGTGCAGGAATTGCTGTTGGTCATCAACCGGGCCACCCAGAAGGCGGTTTTCTCCGGCATAACCCCGTAACCGGCCCGCCAGCCGGTCATGGCCCAGGTCTTGGAGAAGCCGTCCAGCATGATGGTGCGCTCAGGCATCCCGGGGAACGACAGCAGCGACACGTGCTCACCGCCGTAGATAATGCGTGAGTAGATCTCATCGGCCAGCACGGTGAGATCGTGCTCTGCAGCTAGGGAAGCGATGCTTGCCATCTGCTCGCCGGTGATCAAGCCCCCGGTGGGATTGGCGGGTGAGTTAAGGACCAGGAAAGTGGTTTTGGGAGTGATCAGCGCCGCTAGCTCGTCCACATCGACCCCGAAATTGTTCTCCTCGCGTATTGGTAGAGGCACCGCTTTTGCCCCCAGCCAGTTGATCACCGATTCGTAGATCGGAAAGCCCGGGTTAGGGTAAATCACCTCGTCGCCGGGGTCCACGCAGGCCAGCAGGGAAAAGAAGATAATCGGTTTTCCACCCGGGGTAACCACCACATTATCAGGCCCCACTGCGAAGCCTCGGGTGCGAGACACTTCGGCGGCAATGGCCTCCCGCAGTACCGGTAGCCCCGCAGCAGGGCCGTAATGAGTGCATCCCTGGTCAAGAGCGCGCTTGGCGGCGGCCCTGATATTGGCGGGGGTGTCGAAATCGGGCTCGCCGATCTCCAGGTGAATCACGTTACGGCCCTGCGCTTCCAGGGCTCGCGCCCGCGCCAGCACTTCAAAGGCGGTTTCGGTGCCCAAGCGGGCCATACTTGCAGCAAATTTCATATGGTAATTCCCTTATATAATATATAGGTCTTTATAAATAGCACGCCGCAGGTTCAGCCTGCCTCCCGGCTGGTGCCCAGCGAGATGGAAACCAGCTGCTGATACTGAGATTGTTATCTCATAATTTAAGGTCGTTTGATAACAGGAACTAAATATCGGCGTCAAAGTATCGGGCGCAGGGGGGCGGGACGACCGGTTATCACCGTTGCAGCCCAGCCGGTTTCCTGCTAGATTCAACGGTCAGACCGGTGCCCAAGCACACTCTTGGCGGACTCAGCACTTGATCGTAACCGGCAATAAGGAAGTAATATGAAGCTCAAGCTCCATTGGAAGATATTCATCGGTATGACCCTGGGCGCATTGTTGGCCTTGGTTTCCCCCCAAGCGGCCCTGAAAGTAGCGCCACTCGGGGATATTTTCATGCGCCTGTTGAAAATGGTCATTGTGCCGTTGATATTCACTTCCATCACCGCCGGCGTGGCGGGTATCGGCGATTCCCGCAACCTGGGCCGACTGGGCGCCAAAACCTTTCTGTACTATATAGTTACCAGCGCGCTGGCCATTACGGTAGGGCTGGCCCTAGTCAATATCATTCAACCGGGAGTCGGGTTGGTGGTAGCCCAGGAACAGGTGATCAACCCGGCCGATCTGGAGCAGCCTGGTTCGGTGGTCGATATCCTGATGCGCATCATCCCTCTCAACCCGGTGCAGGCCGCCGCTTCGGGAGATATTCTGGGGGTCATCTTCTTCGCCATCTTTTTCGGCTTCGCCATTACGCGCCTGCCGGCCGCCCAGGCTAAACCGGTGCTGTCATTTTTCCAGTCGGCTTTCGAAGCCATGATGCAGGTCACCCACGTGGTGATCAGCTTGGCCCCCATCGGAGTGTTCGGCCTCATCAGCCGGGCCATGACCAGCATGGGCGGCGAGTTGTTCCAGGCGGTAGGCCTGTACATGGTCACCATTGCTGCCGGTCTTAGTATCCATTTCCTCGTGATCCTACCGCTCTTGTTCTTTCTGTTGACCCGCCGCAATCCACTGGATCATTATCGGGCTATGGCGGCGGTTATGGCCATGGCCTTCTCCGCCAGTTCCTCCTCAGCTACCTTGCCGTTGACCTTGGAGGCGGTTGAAAAGAAGGCCGGAGTTTCCAACAAGATCTCCAGTTTCGTCCTGCCCATGGGGGCCACAGTCAACATGGACGGCACCGCCCTTTACGAATGCGCCGGGGTGCTGTTCATCGCCCAGGCGCTGGGGATTGACTTGAACTTCGGCCAACAGCTGGTGGTGGTGATCACTGCCCTGCTGGCTTCCATCGGCGCGGCCGGGATACCGTCGGCAGGGCTGGTAATGATTTTTATTGTTCTGGAGGCGGTGAACATAACCACACCGGCAGCCTATGCTCTGGTGGGGGTGATGTTGGCGGTGGATCGCCCCCTGGACATGTATCGCACGGTAGTGAACGTGACCAGCGATTCCATCGGAGCAGTGGTGATTGCCCACACTGAGGGGGAGCAGTTAAACTACCGGCGGCTGGGGGGTGATAGTTGACGGCCCGGGAAAGCGGCTGCGCCCATGGTATTGCTTGACCACCCCCGGGCAGGGAAGTAATTTGCCGTAGATTTTTGATAATGTTTGCCCGTGATCCGGACAAAGCACCAGATCCTTCAATCTTAACATGTAGGGCTCCATATTCGGTTAACGCAGCGCAGGCCTTTTCGCCAGCCGGCGGATTAAGGAAGCCTGTTTTAATTGAGAGGCGCCCAGTTATCTTCACAGAATGGATCTGTGAAGCTGCCGGTTCACGGGCTACTTTTTTTCTCGCCGATTCGCGGTTGAGACTCGGTGACTATTCAGTATCGGCCAGCATCCTGATGCGGTGTTGGACGGCCTGTAAGGCCGGCTCCGGCCCCCTGACTTCCAATGTAACTATGCCATCTTCGTCCCGCCGGTTTTTTACTTCCAGGTCCCGGTAAACCTGGTGTATCAGCTTGGCCGCACTGAGAGGCATCTTTAATACCACGGCCCGGAAATGACTGCTGTGGGCCCGCAGGATAGCCTCTTCCAGGGTCTCCAAACGCAGGTGTTGCCGGGCGGAAATCATCAACGCCTGGGGGAACTTCCGTTTTAAGCGGGCCAGGATATCGCGGTCGGTGATAATATCAACTTTATTCAGCACGATCAGACTGGGATTGTCGAGCACACCCAATTCCGTCAGCACCTCATCGATGGTGCGAAAATGATCCTCCACCTGGGGACTGGAAGCGTCCAGGAGCTTGATGATCAGATCGGCCTCAGCCACCTCGGCCAAAGTGGTACGGAAGGAGGCGATCAAATGGTGAGGCAGTTTACGGATGAATCCCACGGTATCGCTCAATAGGATCAGTTGGTGATCGCCCGATTCCAATCTGCGAGTGGTCGTATCCAAAGTAGCAAACAGCTGGTCCTCGACCAGCACCCCGGCGTTGGTCAGGGCGTTCATCAGGGTAGATTTCCCAGCGTTGGTATAGCCTACCAGCGCCACCTGATATGAATGTTTCCGCCGTTTGGAGCGGGTGTTGTGATCAGCTGCTAAGCGTTTCAGGTCCGATTTGAGTTTAAGGATGCGGTTGCGGACTATGCGCCGGTCTACTTCGATCTGGGTTTCACCGGGGCCGCCACGAGTACCAATGCCGCCCTTTTGCCGTTCCAAATGGGTCCATTGGCCGCTCAGGCGGGGCAACAGGTACTGCAAGCGGGCCAATTCCACCTGGGTTTTGGCTTCCCGCGTGCGGGCATGCCGGACAAAAATATCCAGGATTAGACTACTGCGGTCGATGATCTTTATCTTTTCTCCCGCCAGAGTCTGTAGGTTCCTCTGCTGCGTGGGGGATAGTTCCTCATCGACGATGATCAGGTCACAGTCCAGGGCGCTGGCCTGCCGCATCAGGGTTTGGGCCTTGCCTTTCCCCAGGAAGGTGGTTGCATCGGGCCGTTTCCGGGCCTGCACCACCCTCCCCAGCACTTCGGCCCCAGCGGTTTCGGCCAACAGGCTCAGTTCGTCCAGGTATTCATCCGTTAGCTGCGAAGGGGTGTTTTCCCAACGCACGCCTACCAGGATGGCGGTCTCCTTATGAGCGCCGTCGGAGGGATTTATATGCATTACCGTAAATTAGTTCGAGTACTGCCACTACAATCAGTAAATAAAGTAGCGGCCGCCAAAGTTCCCGCCCGAAACGGGCCTGTTGGATCCAGGCCTCAATATCTGTATCCTCTGTCAACACGAAAGCTCGGCCGGGAGTAAACAATCCCTCTAAGTCTACCTGCTCAAGGATCTTCGAGTTCAGCTCGGCGCCGGGGGTATTGACCCGAAATTGAAGGCCATTCCCCTCGTTTGCCCCAGAGATATCGTCATTTTGTCCAGCCATGACCAGGGTGTAGATCCCCGGTTGGGCCAGTCCCCGCAGGACGACACTGCGGGTCCGGATATCAGGGATCACCAGGCTGGTGACATTCCGGGGTCCAATCATGGTCATCGGCGAGGTGGCCTGGCGGGGGGAGACGGCCAAACGGGGTAAATCACCTACCCGCAGATCGGCCAGGTAGCTGTTACCGGGGCGCCAATAGATTAGGTGATGCCAGAGGGGGATAAAGCTGCCTCTGACGGGTATATCGGTCCACTGCAAATCGAACGGCAGGGCGAAAAGAAAGAGGCTGCCTTCGTCGCTGGAAGAGAGGGTGAGCACAGGCCGGCCGTCGCTCAAACGCAGCACCACCTCATCCGACCCCCGGGGATGAAGCGGATAAAGCCGGGAGACTGATGGCAAGTCTTTGAGTTCCGCCTCGCGGACAAAGACTCGGTCCAGTAATGAGCGACGTAAAGCCTTGTGGTCCAGTCGGAGGGGTGCACTATAGTTCTGCGTCGCTAGGTCTATCGGCGGTAGATCCAATTGGTCTGCCAGCGCCCTCAGGGCCTCGGTGCCGGTCTCATCCCGGCCCGGGATAACGATAACCGTACCCCCCGGCGCCAGGAACTCGCTTAGCTTCCGCGGCAGTAGACGAGGCACATCCTTTAAGCCGTTAGCGATCACGTAATCGTAATCCTGCGGTTGCCATCCCAGATCGGAAGGGGCTACTATGCGCAGGCGGATACGGGGATTGGCCTGGGACAGCGCCTGCAGAGCTGCTCCGGTGAACGCATCGGACGGATCGGTCGGCTGGATCAGCAGCACCCTGACTTGTGCAGGAATAAAGGCTTGGAAGTAAAAGCGGTTGTCCCCGGGCCGATCATCGCGTTCGATCTCGGCATAGCCCTGTTGATGGCCCGCCTCGGCGGGTGCTACCTGGAACTCCACCGTTTTCTGTTCGCCCGGTTTCAGGTTCACCACCAGCTGGCCGGAGCGCACCTCATTGAGTACCACCTGCACCGGGTGCTTGGTTTTGGGCCGCCGGCCGGTATTGCGAAGTGTAACGGCGACCTCCATCAACTCGCCTACCAGCGGGATGGTAGTCTTCACGTCGGCACGGGTGATGGCCACGTTATCCGCTTGGGGCGGTGAGGGCAACAGAAAGAAGTGCCAATCACGCCAGACTGTAGTGTCCTGCCCCAACAATCGCAGGGCCCGTTGCTGATGAGTTTGGAAATCGCTGAGAATTATCATCT
>SDBU01002763.1_pt1 | contig 22882 bp, 22 predicted proteins | sample 2277071 | NCBI WGS metagenome assembly SDBU01 (sample SAMN10397929, study PRJNA504765) | marine sediment metagenome | isolation source: marine sediment core GS08_GC12, 126 cmbsf | place: Arctic Ocean: Gakkel Ridge, Loki's castle | collected 2008 | reverse complement strand
TTGAGTTAAGAGAACAATCTGAACATTGCTGGCCAGAGCCGGCACGAGTTTCTCCATCTCTTGATGATTCAGGGCACCCCGAATAGCTTTTATGGCCAGGGGAAATGTCAGTAAGGCTATCAGCGAGAATGCTGGCATCTGTCGTGCTAGTACAGCACCAATTATCCACAAATAAACCAGTACGGTTAGAATCGAGTAGACTATACTTGCTCTTCTCTTGCCTATAGTGATGGGCAAGGTATTTCTATTACCTTTCTTATCGGCTTCAGTATCGGGAAATTCGTTAAGAAGAAGCAGGTTATGCACCAGAATGAAAGACGGTATGGAAGCGATAACCGCGGGAAGGGCGTAGGCGCCAGTCTGAATGAGATAAACTCCCAGAACGGGCAAAGCCCCCATCCCTACCCCGGGAGCCCACTCAGGCCATCTTGTCTTGAGTATGAAGGGGGTATAAGTGAGAATACATACTGCCCCCACTAGAAGCAGGGGCAGTAAGAGCCAGCCCCTGACCATTACGAAATAAACACTGATAGGTATTGCCAGCAGGAAAGAACTCATTCCCAACCAGAAGACCTGTCTCGGTGTGAGCAGAGTCGCTGGAAGAATACCACTACCTCCACTAAAGGGAGTTCTCTTAGTTTCCAGGTCTATGCCGCTTCTATAGTCAAAGTAGTCATTAAGTACATTAACGCTGATGTGAGCCAGGAGTAGCCCCAGAAAAGCCAGCAGAGCATGACCAAGATGAAAGGCACCATCATACCAGGCAATGCTGGTGCCCAGGAACGCTAATACCACCGAAAGAAGCAAGAACCGCGGCCTGATTTCTAAAAACCATATTTTTAGCTTCATTACGTTTACCCCTTGCCTGCCTGATTGAAAATGTCTAACCTGATACTTTCCACTATAATAACAAATTAACCTTTGACATCCAAGGGATATGGGCAAAAGGGATATGATTTGCATATGAAATATTGGCTGTGCTATAATATCGACACTGCATCAAAGTCAACGGGCGAGTGTTAGTCTTGTCGTCGGAGAAGCAGTTTCAGAGATGGCACATGCTATCGGTTAGAATACGGAGGTGAGTTAGTGAGAGTTCTTGGTGTATTGAAAGCCCATAAGTATATAACCCTGGTGGTTGCGGTCGTTCTCTTGATTGCTGTTGCCTTTGGTGTCTACAGTGGCCTTAACTATATAGAGCATGACCCCAACTTCTGTCGAATGCACCACGTCATGGTGGAGCCGTATGACCTTTGGGCTACCAGTGTACACCGAGATGTAGAATGCCATGATTGCCATAAACAAAGTATGATTGAGAGCGCCGGGGGAGGTATCAAGTGGGTCCTTGGGGCTGACGAAATTACAAAGAAGTCCCATGTCCCCAACTACCTCTGTGAAGACTGTCATACTCAGATAGCAGACACTTCAAGTCACAAGTCACACGTTAAGGGAATGAACATGGATTGCCAAGACTGTCATTCTAGCGCAGTTCATCGGTTTGAGTCTCAAGAAGGGGATTGTGTGAGCTGCCACGCTATAACCCCAGATAGCAGCCAGTTTAGGTCACAAGTTACGCCCTGAGGTGCAAAACATCGATTACACCGGGTGTCATTCTAGTATACCCCATCGGTTCGAGTCTCAAGAAGGGAATTGTGTGAGCTGCCACGCTGGGGAACATATAGAGTTGCCGGGCATAACCGAAGAAACGTACTGCACCAGTTGCCATGAGTTCTGAGCGAGTGGACCAGCCTCTCCCACCGTTAAAGCTCCCTTGATTCTACTAGCATTGCCCACGAGCTTCTCGCTTGTGGGTTGTCTATTCTGAATGCTGTAGAAGGGTTGCACTTAAAGGAAGCACACAGCACTAACCTGTGCCAGCCCTGCCATAAGCCCCACGAGTGGCAGATAACCCAGCGTGAAGCTTGCCTGACCTGTCACTCCGATAGGACTAATCATTACACCGGGAAACTTTGCAGCACTTGCCATAATTTCCCAGGATAATAGGGATTAATGAACCTTCCCTGAAAAAGCCCCCGCTTCGGCAGGGGCTATATCCAACTGGAAGTTTGTGCAGGAAGATAAGCGTCTCGGTGCCCATAATCCGGCATATACCAAATTCCTCCTTGAAACTACCATAGCTGCGCTAATCTAAAAGGCCAGCAGGCTGGTCAATACAAAGAGCTTACAGTATTGTAGAGAGGGAGACTAAGCCAGACTTGGCCCATCCCTTCCTGTGTCAGGCAAAATATGCTATAATTAAGGTAGTCACCCGCATTTGGTTGCCCACCTTTACAGCGTAATCTCAATTCAGGTGTAAACAGTGCTAAGGAAGAAAAAGTTTCTTATCGGTGGAATTATTATATTTCTAGCCATAGGCTATCTCGGCTATACAGGCTTCATGGGTGGAGCGACCTATTACTATACAGTCAGTGAACTCATAGAGCAGGGAAGCTCAATCTATGGTGAAAATGTACGAGTAAATGGGCAGGTTGCGCCCGGCTCTATGGAGCAAGAATCTGCGGGACGCATACTGAAGTTCACCATGATTGATGTCGGCGGAGAGGAAAACTTACCAGTCGTTTATCAGGGGGTTGTCCCCGATACCTTCAAGGTGGGTAATGATATTGTCATCGAAGGCCACCTTAACTCAGGTGGCGTGTTCCAGGCAAACAGCCTGGTGACGAAGTGCCCCTCCAGATATGTACCCACGAAGTGAGACCATATTAGGGAAAGGAATTCATGGCAGATATAGGCTATATCGCTTTGCTTCTAGCCTTATTGACTTCAATCTATTCGGCCATTGCCTTTGTATTCGGGGTGAGGCGAGAATACTCGCCACTGATTACAAGCGCTAGAAACAGTCTTCTTGCCACCTTCGGGCTGATTTCTGTCTCGGTACTACTTCTGCTCTACGCTTTGGTTACTCATAATTTCCAGATAGAATATGTTGCCTCATACACCAGCCGTGACATGTCGTTGCCGTACCTTATCAGCACTTTGTGGGCGGGTAACGATGGCTCTCTGCTTTTCTGGGCGTGGCTCCTCTCTCTGTTTGCCACTGTAGTAATACTTCAGAAGCGAGACACCAACAGGGAGTTAATCCCTTATACCTCTTTAGTTATGATGGTTACTGAGGCTTTCTTTCTCATCCTACTGCTCCTGATATCAAACCCTTTCCAGAAACTCCCCTTTATCCCCGCCGACGGGTACGGCCTTAACCCCCTGCTTGAGAATCCGGGGATGATAATTCACCCGCCGACTTTGCTGATTGGTTATGTTGGCCTTACCATTCCCTTTGCCTTCGCCATAGCGGCTCTGCTGACTAAAAGACTCGGCGATGGCTGGATAATAGCCATAAGAAGATGGACGCTTCTAGCCTGGCTCTTCTTGGGGGTGGGCAATCTTATCGGCGCCTGGTGGGCTTATGTGGAGCTGGGCTGGGGAGGCTATTGGGTGTGGGACCCTGTGGAGAACGCAGGCTTAATGCCCTGGCTGGTGGCAACCGCCTTCCTTCACTCTATTATAATGCAAAGAAGGAGGGGGACACTCAAAGTCTGGAACATGGTGCTGATAATACTAACCTTCAACCTAGTCATTTTTGGCACCTTCCTGACCCGGAGTGGTATTCTCTCCTCAGTTCATACTTTTACTGAGTCCGCTTTAGGCCCCTTCTTCTTAACCTTTATTGGTATCATCTTCCTTGGCCCGCTGGGCTTGCTTTACTACCGCAGGCAAGAACTGAAGAGTGAGGTGGAGATGGAGTCCCTAATCTCCAGGGAGAGCACTTTCTTGCTGAACAATCTGCTGATAGTTGGTGCCGCCTTTGCTATCTTCCTGGGGACAGTTTTCCCCATAATTTCTGAGGCGGTACGCGGGGTCAAGATTAGTGTCGGGCCGAGCTTTTTCAATCAGGTGAATGGGCCTATTTTCTTAGCCGTTATTCTCCTTACCGGGATTTGTGCTCTCATTGGTTGGCGGCGGGCATCAATCAAGAACCTGGTTCACAATTTTCTCTGGCCTCTGGTAGGTACCCTGATTATAGGAGTAACCCTTTTCATTTTAGGAATAAGGGAATGGTATGCCCTTGTTGCCTTTTTGCTGTGTAGCTTTGTCCTCTTTACCGTACTTTACGAGTGGTTCCGAGGGACAAGAGCCCGCCACCGGATGAGAGCGGAGAATTATCTCAAGGCCTTTTTGGGCTTGATTGGGTCTAATAAACCTCGCTATGGTGGTTATATTGTTCATATCGCCATTATTCTCATCGCTATCGGGGTCATCGGCTCATCTTTCTACAGTACAGAGGTGGAAGCTACACTTATGCCGGGTGAGTCAATGACTATCAAAAACTATACCCTCACTTATGAGAACTTGGATCAGTATGAAACCCAGAGCCAAGAGGTGGTCAGCGCCACCCTCTCTGTCTATAATCAGGGAAAATTGATTGGCAAGTTAATCCCGGAGAAATACTTCCACCGCAGCTTCGAACAGCCGGTGACCGAGGTAGCCATTCGCGCCACCCTGCTTGAAGACTTGTATGTCATCCTGATCGGCTGGGATGAGGATGGCACCGCTGCCTTTAAAGTTCTGGTCAACCCACTGGTTAATTGGATATGGATTGGGGGAGGAGTATTGGTCCTAGGTGGACTAATTGCTTTCTGGCCTGAGCGGCGGAGACTACCGGTCCTCAAGACAAATAAGGCAAGGGGGCAATAGAGATGAGACCAAAGAAGCTCTTTATAGTCCTATTTCTTATTATCCTTGTTCTCCTACCGGTCACTCCAGCATTGGCTGACGAAGTCACAGTGAACGATATAGCCAAACAGCTTATCTGTCAGTGTGGCTGCGGCATAGTTCTGGCTGACTGTGGTCACGCTGTATGTACATCGCGGGATGAGATGCTCACTTTGATAGAGCAAAAAATCGCTCAAGGACAATCAGAGGAGGAAATTATCCAGTTCTTTGTTGCCCGGTATGGGGAACAGGTGCTGGCATCGCTCCCCAAACGAGGCTTCAACCTTGTAGCTTGGCTCTTGCCCTTTGTAGCTATATTGGGTGGGGGGGGAATAATCTACATCACACTAAGGAAATGGGTAAAGCGAGGCAAGAGTCAGCAAAGAAATGCCGTAGCCAAGGCTGAAGAGAGTGATGAGGAATACCGGCGCCGGCTTGAAAAGGAACTAGAAGAGTTTAACGAGAAGGGTTTCAGATGACCATTTTTATTGGTCTGCTATTAACCATGTTAACCTTTGTCTTCATCACTTACCCATTTTTTAGACAGAGATTACGTTCAGAGGAGTCGGTTGAGGACGAGAAATTGAGAGAATTGCACTCCAGACGGGATACTTCTTACTCCATGCTCAAGGAACTGGAATTTGACCTCCAGTCAGGTATCCTAACTGAGCAGGACTATCGTGACCTGGAGGCAAGGTACAAGGGGAAAGCCATCTCCATCCTCAGGGACATTGATGGTCTGGAAAAGGGTACCAATATGGACGAGGAGATAGAAAGACAGGTCCTCGAGTTACGCCAGAGCAAAGGTTGGTTTTGCCCTCAATGTGGGGTGAGGTGCCAGGAAGGTGACCGTTTCTGCTCCCATTGTGGTACAAGTTTGAGACAGGGGGGACGTGTTGATTAAACGTGTTGCTCTACTGGTGGTGATATTTATGCTGAGCCTAACGGCACCCGTCCTAGCTGCTGAACCGGACAGTGGGATAATTGAAGGTCAGTTAGTTAATGGAACCGAAGGTGGTAACAGCGTCGCCTACCAAGACATTACCTTGAACACTTATTTGGACGATACTAAAATGGATTCAACTACTACCAAAGCCAATGCCGATGGTCAGTTTATATTTACTGATTTGTCAACTGAATTAGGCTACATCTATGACATAGCAATCATCTTTCAGCAGGCAGAGTACTATAGTGATTGGCTCAGCTTTGATGAAGGAGAGACAACCAAATCTATTGAGATCATTATCTATAACTCGACTACTACCGATGAGGCAATCAAGGTATCAATGGCACTCACAATCATATATGTTGAACAAGGCAGCCTCTGGGTGGAGGAGATTCTTGTATTTGCCAATGAGTCTGACCTAACTTATATTGGGTCAAAAGAGATTACCCCTGAGGGAGATAGAGAAACATTGAGATTTTCCCTGCCCAATGAGGCAACCGAACTGCAAACTACCCAAGGACTGATGGAGTGCTGTATCTTTAACAGCGAAGGGGGCTTTAGTGATACCATGCCTGTTCTACCTGGAGCCAGGGAGGTAGTCTACTCCTACAAGGTCAACTATAATTCAGGGGCATATACATTTTCCCAAGGATTGAATTATCCCACCGCTACCTATAGCCTCTTGGCTGAGGGTGAAAGCACCAAGGTGGCTAGCGATCACCTAGCTGCGAAAGGGTTGATGGAATATAAAGACCGTCTTTTTAACCATCTTTTAGGCACCGATTTTGCTCCGGGTGACATATTAGCGGTGCGGCTGTCCGGCTTGCCCAAGACCAGTAACCAGAAAGCTATCATATGGGTAGGCTCGGTGCTGGTAGTACTTACTGCCGGTTCTGGTTTTTTTTACCGGCTAAGAAAGAGACGGCTTCAGCCAGTGAGTCCCGAAGACAGTCCTAACCAGGTTAGGCAAAAATTGCTTGTTAAACTGGCTCAGCTAGACGATAGCTTCGAGGATGGGAAAATCAGTGAGGAGGTCTACCGAAAACTGCGAGCCGATACTAAGAACCAGTTGGCCAAACTAATACAAAGGTCAAAAGAGGAGGGCGGCAACGGATAATGGAGGGCCTCAATTCTGCTTCCCAGGCTCTGGCGATTCAGGTCCAAGGGCTTACCAAATCCTTCGGTCACCGCCTTACTCTAAGAGGGATAGACCTTGAGATAAGGCGGGGTGAATTTATTGTTATCATTGGTCCTAATGGGGCAGGAAAAACTACCCTAATCAAGGTGCTAGCTACCACCATAAACCCCTCCTCAGGAAGAGTTCTAATTGATGGGTTGAATCTTAAGGGTAACGCAGAGAAAATCCGACGCAATATTGGCATAGTTACTCACCAGACTTTCCTTTACAGCAATCTCACCGCTTATGAAAACTTAGAATTCTACAGCCGTATGTATGATGTGCCCAGACGTAAGGAACGAATTCATGAGGTGGTAGCTATGGTGGGGATGACATCTCGCCTTCATGACCGGGTGGGCACTCTTTCCCGGGGTATGCGGCAAAGGCTGTCTATCGCTCGTTCTTTACTTCACAAGCCAGCCATAATGCTGCTGGATGAGCCGGAGACGGGATTAGACCAGCAGGCTACTTCCATGCTCTGGGAGGCATTGCCAACAGAAGGGGGAGAAAAACGCACCATTATCCTTACCACCCATAACCTGGAGCGAGGACTTGAACTGGGCGATCGTCTGCTAATTTTAGACGAGGGAAAGATTGTCTACGAGGCGTCGAGACAAGTCTTAGACCTGGCCGGTTTGAAGAAGGCCTACCAGCATAACACGAGGATTAGAGCATGAGTTTCTGGCGTAAGGCCATAGCCATTACCTGGAAAGACACCCTCTCCGAAATGCGTACTAAGGGAATCGTCGTTTCAGTGCTGGTTTTCACTCTTTTGGTAATAGTGATCTTCAATTTCGCCTTCGGCACAAACCAGGAAATAATATCAACAGTAGCCCCAGGTATCCTATGGGTAACCTTCGCTTTCGCCGGGGTGTTAAGTCTTAACCGCTCCTTTATCATGGAGAAGGAGGAAGGTTGTCTCGAGGGATTAATGGTATGCCCCATAAACCGGGAAGTTATTTATGTCGGCAAGATGCTGGGAAGTTTGCTTTTTATGCTGGTTATCGAAGCAATAACGCTGCCTATCTTCACTCTCCTTTTTAATCTACCGGTTTTTTCACTCCAGCTTATTGCCATCACCGTATTAACTACGATAGGCTTTGTTGCTATCGGCACTCTATTTTCTGCCTTAGCCGTTAATACCAAGGCTCGAGAAATGGTACTACCCATTCTCTTCCTTCCCATCGTTGTCCCCATTATTATTTGTGCAGTTAAGGCTTCGGAGCTGGCACTTTCGGGTAAATCCTGGAGCAATTTGTCCTCTTGGCTTCAGATAATAGGGGCATTTGATGTCATTTTTATCGTGGTGTCGTTCTTAATCTTTAGCTTTGTTATCGAGGAATAGGAGGTAAAGCATGAAAAAGAGTCATATATTTAGAAACTGGTTACTGGGACTGAGTTTCGTGCTGATGGTAGTGAGCTTGTACCTGGTATTCCTCTATGTCCCTACTGAGGAAACCATGGGGATTGTGCAGAGAATCTTCTATTTTCATGTCCCGGTGGCCTGGATTGCCTTCTTAGCCTTCTTCATCGTGTTCCTGGGCAGTATCTTGTATCTTTGGAAACGGGAAAGCAAATGGGATGTCATAGCCAGCTCCTCGGCTGAGGTGGGAGTTATCTTTACCACCCTAGTTCTGATTACAGGCCCTATCTGGGCCAAGCCAATTTGGGGTGTGTGGTGGACCTGGGATGCCCGGCTCAGTACAGCTCTTGTCCTCTGGCTCATTTACGTTGCCTATCTTATAGTCCGCTCCTCCACCACTGAGGAATCTCGAGGTGCCAGGTTTGCGGCAATAGTAGGCATCGTCGGGTTTATTGATGTGCCTATTGCAGCCCTGGCTATCACCCTATGGCGGACACAGCACCCTGGTCCCGTCATCTTCCAAGGCGGACTGGCCCCACCTATGCTGTTAACCCTCATGGTCAGCCTTGCCGCCTTCACTGCTTTATACACTCTTCTCTTGATTCAAAGGGTTTTAATAAAAAATGATGAAATCAGAATAAAGAGACTCAAGTTTTACAGTAGTCAGAGGGGTTAATTATGAGTATTACGCTACTACCGCTTGCGTCCAGTGTTGAGGGCACTGTGTAGTCAGGTATAAAATCAGGGAGGGAGGTAAAAATGGAGAACGCCGGCTATCTATTTGCTGCTTTTACTATAATCTGGGCAGTGGTTTTCGGCTATGTGCTTTTTCTGCTTAACAGACAGAGAGAGATACGACGAGACATCGACTCACTAAAAGAGGAACTTAAGGAAAGACCTGACAAATAATAGAAGGAGCTAAGCTCTTCACGAGGGAGCGTGTCCGCTAGTGAAGCAAGAAGCTTTCTCAAAGCCAGTTGTGAGGAGAGGGTAAAATTAACAAGCGGCACCCTCAGTATTCAGTTACGCCCTAGCGGCGGTGGTACTGAAATCAATAAGGAAGTTTATGGGTAAAAAGAGATATGATTTTGCACATACACTAGGGTATTTCAACACTAAAAACAGGCTGTTATTCCGCTTCTACACTTCCCAGGGGTTGACGAATGGCAACCCTTAAGTGTAATATAGTGGCGGTAAGAAAGGGAACGAAAGTAACACTCAAATAAAAATACCTTTGTATTCAAGAATGCGAGTTATTGCTGGCAAAGCAAAAGACCACCAAGGGAAAGGAGCCTGATATGACAAGCTTTATTGAAGAAGTTGCCGCTACACCGGGTGGTGAGGATATCTGGGCTTGCATCCAGTGTGGTATTTGTACCGGGTCGTGCCCATCGGCTAATGAATGGGAGTACCCGATACGAAAGCTTATTGCTATGATTCGAGCTGGTATGCGAGATGAGGTGTTATCAACCAGCTCTATGTGGCATTGCCTTTCCTGTTACACATGTACGTCACGCTGTCCTCGAAACGTTGAGCCAACCCACATAGGCCACGCCCTAAAAAGCCTGGCAATCAAGCATGGCTATAATACCAAGAATACTCGCACCCCAGCTTTTTATCGAAGCTTTATCGACTCTCTTAAGGCCAATGGGCGAGTACATGAGGTTGGCATGATGGCCAAGTTCTATCTGACGACTAATCCTCTGGCAGCTATGAAGTTATTGCCAATGACATTCAGCCTACTCCGTCGTGGTCGATTGCCTCTTCTACCACATCGGGTAAAAGGTAGAGAGGACCTAAAGAAAATCATAGAAAAATTTACCGAAGTTAGAGGTGCCAATTGAAACAATATACATACTTTCCCGGTTGCTCAGCTAAGGCAACAGCAATGGGTCTAGGGCTCTCTATTGAAGCTATAACTAAGCCTTTGGATATAGAATTACAAGAGCTAGAGGACTGGACTTGCTGTGGCTCTGCTCCCTATGGTTCATTTAACGAACTGGAAGCTATACCGGTAGCTGCCCGAAATCTAGCCCTCGCTGAAAAAGTCGGTTTTGACATGGTGGCACCATGCAGTTCCTGTTTTGTGGTTTTACAGGGGACTAATTTACGTCTCAAGAAAGATTCTCAGTTACGAAAACAGGTGAATGAAGCACTAGGTGTTGTTAACCTGGAATACAACGGAGAGATACGAGTAAGGCATTTAAGCGAAATGTTAGTCAATGATATTACCCCTGAGGTTATTGCTACTAAGGTTCAGCGTAGTCTTAATGGGTTAAAGGTAGCCCCTTACTATGGTTGCCAGCTGGTTCGCCCGGATTACGGCTTTGATAACCCGGAGTCCCCTAACTCCCTTGACCGTTTGGTGACTTGTTTAGGAGGCGATGCGGTTCCCTTTCCACTGAAGAATCGCTGCTGTGGAAGCTCTCTAATTATCGCCGAAGAGCGCCTGGCTCTTGGTCTAATTCGTAAGCTATTGGACAACGCGATTGAGAACGGAGCTCAATGCATCATTACAACATGCCCGCTGTGCCAGCTCAACCTTGACGCCTATCAGATGCGGGTTAACAGTGAGTTTAAAACTAAGTTTAATATACCTGTCTTATTCGTTACGCAATTGATTGGCCTTGCTCTGGGAATTGATGCTAAATCTCTGGGGCTAGATTATGGCATAGTCTCGCCCAGCCCAGTGCTTAACCATATATTAAAGCAGGAGGTTAAGAGTGGAACCTAGAATTGGGGTTTATATCTGTCATTGCGGAAACAATATCGCCGGCACGGTTGATGTGGAAGCTGTCACCCAGTTTGCTCAAGGTCTGGATTCGGTAGTCGCGGCTCGCAATTACAAGTTTACGTGCTCTGAGCCAGGGCAGAATATAATTAAGGAAGATATTAAAGACTTGGGCATTAACCGGGTAGTAGTGGCCTCTTGCTCACCAACAATGCATGAACCTACTTTTCGCCGTTGTTGCCAGGAAGCTGGGCTCAATCCCTATCTATTTGAAATGGCAAATATTCGGGACCAATGCTCCTGGGTAACTGAGGATAAGCAACTGGCTACTGAGAAAGCCAAAGCATTAGTAAGCGGCGCAGTACACCGTGTCTATTACCACCAGCCTTTAGAAAGCAGAGAAGTGCCGGTTAATCCCAATACCCTAGTGGTAGGTGGAGGTATTGCCGGTATTCAAGCAGCGCTGACGGTTGCCAATTCTGAACATACAGTCTATCTCGTGGAAAGGGACCCCAGTATTGGCGGGCATATGGCACAACTAGATAAAACATTTCCCACCCTTGATTGCTCAGCCTGTATCCTTACCCCGAGGATGACAGAGGTACGTGCTCATCCCTATATTGAGCTCTTAACCTATAGTGAGACGGAAGAGGTTTCAGGCTACGTAGGTAACTTCAAGGTCAAGATTAGAAAGAAAGCCAGGTCTGTTGATTTAAATAAATGCACCGGCTGCGAGGAATGTGCCAACAATTGCCTTGTCCAATATAAGGTTTACCCACCAGAGGAGGTGGCAGAGCCAGAGTTATCACCAGAAGACCTATTAAAGGTTGAGGACATCCTCAATGGTCATAGAGGTAAGATGGCTCCCCTTATTGGCGTGCTTCAGGACATCAATGAGCAGTTCCGTTACTTGCCAGCACCGGTGCTACATTACGTGTCACGAAATCTGGATATCCCTCTGGCTCATATTCTCAAGGTCGCTACCTTTTACTCGCTTTTCAGCCTGAAGCCGAGGGGCGAGCACCTCATCAACGTATGTCAGGGCACTGCCTGCTTTGTGCGCGGTATCGGAAGGGTTCTAGAAGAACTGGAGAAGGAACTAGGCATTAAGCCGGGCGAAGTAACCGAGGACGGGAAGTATAGCTTGGAGACAGTAAGGTGCATTGGATGTTGCGCCCTGGCTCCATGTATCCGAATTGACCAGGATGTGCATGCCAAGATCCGGCCCGCCCGTGTCAGAGATATTTTGGGAGGGTATTAAAGATGCTGATCAATAAATTAGATGACCTCAAACGGCTACGGGAAGAAGGCTTACGCTCTCTCTTCCCAAGCCAAACCAAAATCACTGTGGGAATGGCAACCTGCGGCCGAGCCTCTGGAGCAAATGCGGTGTTTGAGGCAATTCAGGAAGAGACGAATAAGCGTAATCTCGACTATGTGGTTACCAGCAGTGGCTGCCTGGGTTTCTGTCAGAAAGAACCCCTTGTTGATGTTATCAAACCGGGCTGGCCCCGGATTGTTTACCAGGAAATGAACGCAGAAAAGGGGAGAGAGATTGTTGCTGCTCTGGCTGATGATCGAGTCGTCCCCCAGTATATCATGTGCAAGATTATGGAGGAAGCAAACTTGATTGAGGACTCCATGAGAAAGTATTCGGTAGATACGCTGCCAGAGGCGATAGAAAAGGCACCGAAATATGACGATGTGCCTTTTTTTAGTAAGCAAGAGAAGAGAATTTTGCGCAACTGCGGCTTTATAAATCCAGACAAGATTGAGGAATATGTTGCCCAGGGCGGGTATTTCGCCCTTCTCACAGCGCTGACCAAGCTCAAGCCCGATGAGATAATAGACCAGGTCACAGGGTCGGGGTTGAGGGGAAGAGGAGGCGCTGGCTTTCCTACCGGGAGGAAATGGCGCTTTTGCCGCCAGGCCGACGGTAACCCTAAGTACATTATCTGTAATGCCGATGAAGGGGACCCCGGCGCCTACATGGACAGAAGCATCTTGGAAGGGAACCCTCACAGTGTTATTGAAGGGATGATTATCGGGGCGTATGCCATCGGAGCACAGCAAGGCCTTATTTACGTACGCTCAGAGTATCCACTGGCTATTGAGAAGCTAATTGCCGCCATAAAGCAAGCGGAAGAGTATGGACTTCTGGGGAGCAATATTCTGGGCTCGGGTTTTGACTTTTCCATAGATATCGAGCGCGGGTCCGGAGCCTTTGTTTGCGGGGAAGAGACAGCATTGATAGCCTCTATTGAAGGCCTGACCGGCGAACCCCAGCAGCGTCCCCCCTTCCCTGCTCAAAGTGGGCTCTGGGGCAAGCCAACCAACATTAACAACGTAAAGACGTGGGCGAACATCCCCCTTATCATCGCACGGGGGGCTGACTGGTTCTCCCAGATAGGTACAGAGACAAGCAAAGGGACCATGGTTTTCTCTCTGGTGGGGACGGTAAATAACACCGGGCTGGTTGAGGTTCCGATGGGCATAAACCTGAGCTCGCTTGTTTTTGATATAGGCGGCGGGATTCCGGACGACAGAAGATTTAAGGCGATTCAGACAGGCGGCCCTTCGGGCGGGTGCATTCCTGAGCAGTTAGCCCACCTGTCAGCAGACTACGAGACCTTAACCAAGGCAGGCTCCATCATGGGTTCTGGCGGCCTGGTGGTCATGGATGAGGGTACCTGCATGGTTGATGTGGCCAAGTATTTTCTCGACTTTACTAAGGATGAGTCATGTGGCAAGTGCAATCCCTGCCGTGAAGGAACCAGAAGGATGCTCGATATCTTGACCGATATTACCGAAGGGCGAGGGCAAGAGGGAGACATCGAGCTACTGGAGGAAATGGGCACAACAATTATTGACTCGTCTCTATGTGCTTTGGGAGGCACCGCCCCTAATCCCGTGCTGACCACAATTCGCTATTTCAGGGATGAATACCAAGCTCACATTGAGGAGAAGCGATGTCCAGCTCTGGCGTGTAAGGAGTTAATTTCGTACTATATTGACCCTGAGAAATGTTCAGCCTGTTTGATTTGCCTTAGGAACTGTCCTACGGAAGCTATAATTGGGGCTAAAAACCAAATTCATGTCATTGACCAGGAAAAATGCAACAAATGTGGCACTTGTCTTGATGTTTGTCCATCACGCTTTGATGCCGTTATAAAAATTTCAGGCGAGCCAGTGCCAGCACTACCCCCGGAGGGTAAGAGAAGTTTAGTAAGGGGCAAGAAATAGGAGGCCAAAATGAGTGAAATCACTTTAGAGATAGATGGCAGGGAGGTCAAGGTTGAAGAGGGGACTACTATTCTAGAAACGGCAAAAGGTGCGGGCATCGATATACCTACCCTTTGCTACCACAAAGCTCTTCTCCCTCACGGAGCCTGTCGCCTATGTGTGGTTGAAATCACGGGAAGACCAAGGCTGGCTGCTTCCTGCGCCTACTCCGTGGAAGAGGGAATAGAGGTAAAAACAGCTTCGCCTCGCGTTCTTAAGGCACGTAGGCTCACTATGGAACTGCTCCTCCTCCGTTGTCCCGATGTTCCCGAGCTAAAGGAACTGGCGGAGCAAATTAGCGTCGATGAAGCCCTAATCAAGCGATTCAAGCCGGATGACGAGAAATGCATCCTTTGTGGGCTTTGTACCAGGGTCTGCCGCGAAAAGATGGCAGTAGGGGCTATAGATTTTGTCGGCCGTGGCTATAAGCGGAAAGTAAGCCCGCCTTTTGGCGAGTTTTCCCCAATATGTGTTACCTGCGGCGCCTGCGAAGTGGTATGTCCCACCGGAGCAATCAATCTGGCTGAAATTACGAGCAATAAACCGAGGACAATATTATCGAAATATGATGCGGGCCTTGCCAAACGCGGGTCGATTTACATTCCCTTCGCTCAGGCTATACCAAAGGTGCCTGTGATAGACCGGGAGACCTGCATGCATTTCCGGACGGACGCTTGCAAAAGCTGTGAAAGCTTCTGTGAGGCAAAGGCCATTGATTTTGAGCAGGAAGATGAGATAATTGAAGTAGACGTGGGTAATATAATCGTAGCCACTGGTTTTAATGACTTTGACCCTACCCCCATTTACCAATATGGATATAAGCGTCTGGATAATGTTATCACCGCCCTTGAGTTTGAGAGATTAGTCAATTCCGCAGGGCCGACAGAGGGCCATATCATGCTCAAGGATGGCTCAGAACCTGAGAGTGTTGCCATTATTCACTGTGTAGGTAGCCGAGATGAGAAATATCATGAATATTGCTCTCGGGTCTGTTGTATGTACTCTATGAAGCTTGCTCACCTTATAAAGGAGCACACTAATGCTGAGGTATATGAGTTCTATATTGATATGAGAAGCTTCGGTAAAGGCTATGAGGAGTTCTATAACCGGATTCTTGAGGAAAAGGTGATGTTCATCCGAGGTCGCCCGGCAGAGATAACCGATATAGCTGAAACACCTGAAGAGGAAGGGAAGCTCATTGTTCAGTTTGAGGATACCCTGGTTGGAAAGCAGCGTCGGCTGCCAGTGGATATGGTTATCCTAAGCACTGCCATAGAGCCACAGCCAGACGCTGATGCTGTGGCCCGAGTGTTCAATATTAGCCGCAGTGCCGATGGCTTCTTCATGGAGAAGCACCCCAAGCTAGACCCAATAGCTACTAGCACTGATGGCATCTTCGTCACCGGCTGTTGTCAGAGCCCCAAGGATATACCAGATACTGTATCTCAAGCCTCGGGTGCCGCGGCTGAGGTTCTGGCTTCGATTAGCAAGGGGAGGGTAGAGATTGAAGCATCTACCTCAATAATTGATGAGAGAATCTGCTCTGGCTGCCAGATTTGTAAGCTGGTTTGTCCCTACAGTGCCATTTCCTTTGACGAGGAGAAAGAGGTATGTCAGGTCAATGAAGTCCTGTGTAAGGGCTGTGGTGCCTGCGTCGGTGGTTGCTTTAGTGATGCCATAAACCTCAATCACTTTACTAATGAGCAAATCCTAGCTCAGATGGAGGGATTATTAGTCTAGAGTGAGCTAGTTCAGATAGATATAAACGAGTATAAACTATAGAATTCAAACCTGCTTTCTGTTACAATAGCGAAGTTATGCCTCTCAGCATTTTATAGTTTTTGCTAAAGAGCTATAGGTGCGTGTAATTTTGAGTGGCATATATGATTGAAACTTAGATAGTGAAAAGCACGAAAAAGTCTTACAAGGTTATTGCGGGTCTTTTAATACTCCTCGTTATGTTACTTATATCGGTCAGCTGCACCAAAAAGCTGCCAGCGAGGTTTGAAGAGACCCGTTCTCTTATGGGTACCTATGTCACAGTTGTTGTTTATGCCGATGAGGAGATTCAGGAAGAGGCTATCAATGCAGCGTTTGCCCGGATGGACGAAATAGTGAAGGTAGCCTCACTATTTGATGAAGAAAGTGAGACGTTCAAACTCAATCAGGATGGGTACCTGGATGCGCCATCCGATGAGCTTTCAGAACTAATAAATATGTCCCTTGATTACAGCGAGTTAACCGATGGTAGCTTTGATGTAACTTGCCAGCCACTATTGGATTTGTGGAGTTTTAAACCAGACGCAGATAAACAGTTTTGGGAATTAGATGAGTCTATTCAGAAGGAACAAATCAACGAAGTTTCAAAGCTAGTAGGCTTTGATAAAATAGTTATTGAAGAGAACAGAATATATTTCAAAGAAGAAGGTATGGAGATAACGCTTAGCGGGATAGCCAAGGGCTACGCAGTGGATGAGGCGTTAAATGTCATCGCGGATATGGGCATTAAATACGCCCTGGTAGATGCCGGTGGGGATATTGGTACACTGGGTGCTAAGCCGGATGGGGAACTGTGGACTGTTGCTCTGGTCAACCCGGATGATACCAGTCAGAGTCTGGCTAAGTTCGTTTTTTCCGATGAATCAGTGGCTACATCAGGTAACTACGAACGATACTTTGACCCGGAGGCAGAAGTAGGTCACATAATGGATCCAAGAACAGGCTATTCAGCAACAGATTCCATCAGCGTTACCATAATAGCCGAAAGCTGCACCCAGGCTGATACATTAGCAACCGGGGTTTTTGTGATGGGACCTGAAGACGGTATGAGACTGGTTGAGTCACTTGATAGTGTGGAGACCTTTATAGTGGATTCTAACCGGGTAATATATCGCTCTTCTGGATTATCTGATTATTTAAGTGAAGGGCAATAAGATGAATGGTATAGGTATCAGGCTTAAAAAGAAGGGCTCGGCATACGGGGTAAAGATGGCTCACAACAAGTTTACTGCTGCCAGCCCAGTTGAGACTGTTCCCCTTCCGGCAAAGGTAATCATACCTTTGCAGCAGAATATTGGGGCACCGTGCAAAGCACTGGCTAAGCGGGGAGATAAGGTCCTGACAGGTCAGAAGATAGGCGATTCAGATAGGTTTGTCAAAGCCCCGGTCCACGCCACAATATCAGGTGAAATCTCCGGTACTACCAGGGTGGTAAATCCTCCAACCGGACAGCCAGTGGAGGCTCTGATAATAACCTCTGACGGGGAAGATAATTGGGTAGAGATTGAACCACCTAAGGACCTGGAGGCGCTTTCCATAGAGGAGATTCTGGGGAAGATAGCGGAAGCAGGCCTGGTAGGGCTTGGGGGAGCCACCTTTCCCACTCATGTTAAGCTAGCTCCACCTAAGGACACAACGATAGACACTATCATTCTGAACGGATGCGAATGCGAGCCGTTTATAACATCAGACTACAGGGTAATGCTGGAATACGGTGAGCAGGTACTCTCCGGACTAAATATCATAAGGAAGGTGCTCTCTCCTGAAAATGTCTATATCGCCATAGAGGATAACAAAGAGGATGCTATAGACCATTTTGAAAAGCTGATAGTGTCAATGGGACTCAAAGATGCTTTCAAGATAATCCCCTTGAAATCGAAATACCCAATGGGTGCCGAAAAAGTTCTTACTGAAGTTATACTGGGCAAACAAGTTCCCCTCGGGGGGCTGCCGCTAAATATTGGTGTGGTTGTACATAATGTGAGTACTGCCAAGGCAATTCACGACGCCGTCCTTGAAAATAGACCCTTTGTTGAGAGGGTAATAACTGTCACCGGCGCGGTTAAGAATCCGAAAAATCTGCTGGTGAGGCTGGGCACTCCATTAAGCAATTTGATAGACTATTGCGGCGGGATAGACGGAAGCGCCAGCGAGGTCATTCTTGGTGGACCCATGATGGGCATCTCCCAGTTCGATTTAGATTTTCCCTTGACTAAGGGAACGAACTGCATACTGGTGAAGGAAGGCAGACAGGTAAGAGAGCGGGATTGCATAAGCTGTGGGGCATGTCTGGAGGTCTGTCCAATGCATCTTACCCCCACCATGTTCGTTAAATACGTGAAAGCCGGCCGTTACGATGACTGCAAAGAGAATTATATTGACGACTGTTTTGAGTGTGGAACCTGCGCCTATGTCTGTCCGGCAAACATACCGATAGTGCAGTACAACAAAGTAGCCAAGAGTGAACTTAATAAGAGGGCGGTAAAGAAGTGACATCAGAGAGGGAATTCTTAATCTCACCCGGTCCACATCTGTGGAAAGGGCTATCCGTAAACAGAATAATGTATTACGTGGTGCTGGCTCTCCTGTTACCAAGTGCTGCAGCAGTATACTTTTTCGGTTTCAATGTTCTATGGGTGATGGTTTTGTGTATGGCAGCGGCAGTACTGACCGAGTATGGAGTCAAGAAATTAAGGAAAAGACCATTCGTTATGGACGGGAGTGCGGTTATCACCGGGCTTCTCCTGGCATTGGTTCTTCCCCCAACGATACCGTTGTGGATGGCAGTGGTTGGTTCTGTATTTTCCATTACCATTGTCAAAGAAGCTTTTGGCGGTCTGGGACACAACATATTTAATCCGGCACTGGGTGCCAGAGCTTTTCTGGCAGTATGCTTTCCAGTGGAGATGACAACATGGGTATTACCGATGAGTTTCGGTATTGATGCCGTAACCGCAGCCACTCCGCTAAGTGAAAGATTTATCTGGGAAGCTGATAAACTATCTTTATACAAGGCACTGTTCCTGGGTAATACCGGCGGCTCAATAGGTGAGACATCAGTCCTTCTGATACTAATTGGCGGGCTTTTACTGATAGCACTCCGCATTATAGATTGGAGAATTCCTCTGGTTTACATAGGGACTGTTGCCATCTTTACCTTCATTTTAGGGGAGGATGTCTTATTCCACCTACTGACCGGTGGGCTTATGCTAGGCGCCTTCTTTATGGCAACAGACTATGTCACCTCTCCCATTACTCATAAGGGAAGGATAGTATTTAGCATCGGGGTCGGAATATTAACGGTGCTGATAAGGGTTAAAGGGGGCATGCCCGAGGGGGTTTGTTTCTCGATACTTCTCATGAATGCGGTCGCACCGCTTATCGATAGATATATCAAAACTAGACCATACGGCGTTAAGAAGAAGGCAAGAAGTGAAGGTTAATTTCAAAGAGCTTTTTCCGGTAATCTTTATTACTCTCATTGTTTTTGTATCCGTTGGTTTGCTGGCCTTTACTGATTACCTTACCAGGGATATGATTGAATGGCAGAGAGAGCAGAAGATACTGAGAATGCTGAACGAGATGTATCCGGAAATGAGTAACTACACCTTCGAAGATGATATATACACGATACACGCTGAGGAAGCTGATGTTGGCTTTGCCTATTTGGCGGTGGGTAAAGGCTATGGTGGATATATTGATATCCTGGTTGGTCTTGAGAATGAGACGACGTTAAGGGGGATAAGCGTAATCAAGCACCTTGAGAGCCCGGGATTGGGTGCCAAAATAACCGAGAATGAATACAGAGAGCAATATGTCGGGCTAAACATTAATGATGCTATGCTGAAATACGATGGTGGGCAGATAGATGCCATAACAGGAGCATCGATAAGTTCCAGGGCGGTGGCTAATACGGTTAAGGCCACGGCGATAGAAAAGGTTAAAATTATTTTTGAAGAGAAAGAGAATAACGATGGCTAAATTCTGGAAAGAATTTACAAGGGGATTGGTTATCTCTAACCCGGTTTTTGTTCTCGCTCTGGGCTTGTGTCCGGTACTGGCGGTAAGTACATCACTTGATAATGCACTGGGTATGAGTGCCGGTGTTCTCTTTGTTCTTCTTGGGTCGAATATAATAGTGGCTGCTATCAGGAAGGCTGTTCCAAGTATGGTCAGGCTTCCTGTATTTATCGTCGTAATCGCTACCTTTGTCACCATTGTGGGGCTGGTATTTGAGGCCTATGTTCCGGCATTATATGATTCATTGGGAATATATCTACCACTAATTGTGGTCAACTGCATCATCCTGGGGAGAGCAGAGGCTTATGCCTCCAAGAATACGATAATTTTTTCAATCGCTGATGCTTTGGGTGCCAGCGTTGGTTTCATGCTGGCCCTGCTTATCATCTCACTTTTCAGACAGCTGCTGGGGGCGGGTGAACTATCGGTATTTGGTGCGGTCTTGTTCCAACTACCGGTATTGGGAGAGCATCCCATGCTCCTATTCATACTTCCATCGGGGGCATTCTTGGTCATAGGGCTAATGCTGGCTTTATTTAAATGGACGGGGGTAATAAAAGAATGAATGATAATCTCCTTGTCATATTTGTAAGTATGGCTCTAATCAATAATTTCATCCTGGTTAGATTTTTGGGGCTTTGTCCGTTCTTTGGCGTCTCCAAAAATATAGGTAACGCTATAAGTATGGGAATCGCCGTTATCTTTGTAATGGCAATGGCCTCAGTTATCACCTGGCTTATCGATAATTATGTTCTTATTCCGTTCGAAGTTAAGTATATGAATATCGTCATGTTTATCTTGGTGATAGCGACGATGGTTCAGATAGTGGAGATGGCAATCAAAAGGACAAACCTTACTCTATATAATGCCTTGGGAATCTATCTGCCTCTTATTACAACCAACTGTGCTGTACTCGGCATTGCCCTGATAAATGAGCTGGAAGAATATTCTTTAGTGGGGAGCTTAGTAGCTGCCATAGGTGCTGGGGTAGGCTTTACCCTGGTTTTGATTATCATGTCTGGCATACGGGAGAGGCTAGATTTAGCTGACTCCCCTAAATCAATGAAGGGGTTACCGATTGCCTTCCTAGTTGCCGTATTACTTAGCCTTGCATTTGTTGGGTTTGGAGGTATTGTCTAATGGTTACCACAATAATTGTGCTTGTCGCCATAGGTTTAGGATTAGGCACACTAATATATGTGGTAAATATTGTCATACCACATAAGGTAAAGGGTCTGGAAAGAACGGAAGAGCTTACCGGGATACTACCCGGGGCGAACTGTGGCGCTTGTGGCAAACCAGGCTGCTTTGCCTATGCCCAAATGTTGACAGAAGACGCAGACCAGATCACCAAGAGCCCCTGTGCCCTCATACTGCAAGACAACGAGAGTCTGGAGCAACTGGGGAAGGCTCTGGGGATAACTTTAGATGCCTCAGAGATGAGTAAAAAAGCTCTCATCCATTGTTCTGGGAACTCGGAAGTTGTATTTAATTACTCCGGGGTTAAGACATGTAAGGGGGCAACCCAACTTCTCAGAGGGTATAAGAAGTGCCCATACGCCTGTCTCGGTCTCAGAGACTGCGTAGAGGTGTGCCCTCAGGAGGCAATATCCATAGATCCTGATAAAGAGGTAGCCGTTGTAGACCATGAGAAGTGCAACGGGTGTGGTATGTGTGCTGCTGAATGCCCGCAGAACATGATTGAGCTGGTTCCGGCGGGGACGAAGATGGCCTTGCTATGTAACTATCAGACCTTGAGGGATATTCCCGGCAGGGATAAATGCGACATCGGTTGTACACATTGCCGAAAGTGCGTGCGGGTATGTGAGGACGAAGCAATAGGGTGGAATAAAGATAGGGGTGTACCTGAATTTGATAATGATAAATGCACCCTGTGCAATAAGTGTATAGAAGTATGTGAGTCGAATACGCTGGCGTACTTCACTGAGTCAAAAACGGCTCCAGAACTAGCTTTACAGCCACGGTGAGATAGTCAAGAGCAAGAGCGGACAGGTTAGCAAGGCATACCGTCTGGAGGCTTCCGACTTTGATGCTACCCTCCACACCAGTTCACCCCACGGCATAAGTTTTACCACAACGCTTGAGTTGGGAAAGAGACTGGAAATAACCTCACTCAGTGAGACCGTAATTATTACCATTGAGGCCAAGCTTGAAACAAAGAAATTGCGCAGTTATAACCGCCAGTAACAGAATGGTCAGCACAGCCATGTCGACCCAGAATAGCCTCGTAAACCCGCCCATCTGCAGAACCTCAGCTAGTTAAGACCCCACACTTATAGGCAAGACATTTGCCTTTACAAAGCCGATTTTTAGGATTAAAATAGCTATGAGTATGGGGAGTTAGCTCAGTTGGTAGAGCGTTCGGTTCACATCCGAGAGGTCAGAGGTTCAAGTCCTCTACTCCCCACTGAAAGTATATTCGTATTTAAAGCTAAAAGTGTATATTAAATAATATTTAGATAGCAAATACATACCCAGAGTATATATCATGTGCTTGCTTCACACGCAAGAGGTCACTGGTTCAAATCCAGTACCGCCCACCATACATCAAGGTAATATCATCACCACTCTTTAGCTTCAGATTCTAAACATAATTATTCAATGGTTTTCTGTTCAGGCTCGATTAAGTGGCAAAAGGATTACCTGATTAAACCGATTAGCACTAACCGCACTTCAATTGACAATAACTCCTGTGGATAATATACTCAAACCCTAATTTCATAACTTTTACAGTATTCAACTTAACTCTTATAGTAGTGGGAAAAGAAATAGTGTTAAATAAATCGCCGCGTAAGTTTTACGGTACTCGTTATATTATTAAAACAATGGAGA
>SDBU01002762.1_pt1 | contig 22897 bp, 19 predicted proteins | sample 2277071 | NCBI WGS metagenome assembly SDBU01 (sample SAMN10397929, study PRJNA504765) | marine sediment metagenome | isolation source: marine sediment core GS08_GC12, 126 cmbsf | place: Arctic Ocean: Gakkel Ridge, Loki's castle | collected 2008 | reverse complement strand
GCAACTGATAGGGTGCAAAATTGTCATCTACAACGATGAATTGCTTATAAAACGTTGAACTATCAATGAAACCTTCCGAATCTGCATTCGGAGGATTACCATAATTAATAGTGTGGCCAATCAATGTCATAACATGCCCCGAAAAACTAGCTAGAACTGGAAAACCGGATTCTACATAAGTACATAAGTCCAAATAGTCATCATTATTAAAAACCGACGCACTTGGATTATTTGGATCTGGCTTTTGTATTCTCATTATCCAAGGATAAGTCCCAAACTTGGTTAAAATATTGGAATAATCCTCCCACGTCATTCCACGATTTGGAAATGTTCTACCCTGACTTATTTCCGTGAGTTCAATAAGATCAAACGGATAAATCTCACGGTAAATAGAATATTTTTCAGAAAGGTATCGACACACGCCCCATAATGCAGTATGTGCACAACGAGTCACATCTACATCCTGAGAAATATAAGGATAGCCGTAAGCTGTAAAATGTTTTCCCCCAATATGCGTTTTAAAACCTGTTCTTAAGCAATACGGTTTTGCTGATTGGAATTTAATCAATTTCAAGGGATCTATGACTGTACGACCAAGGCATCTTTCTGGCACTGGTCGTATCACGCTATAACCGATGTAGTTGTCTTGATATGTTTCAGGATTTTGAATTAGAGCACTAATATGAATATCTGGAATATCAAAGAAATGAAGCCGGCTAGTATACTTTGAAACCGGCCTGTGTTTCTTGGAATAGAAGTTGATATACAGATTCCGGTGGTCTTTACAGACATAGTGTGGCTCATAAACCACACACTTAACTGCGCCATCTAGTAGCTGCCTAAGCTTACCTATTCCCCAATTATGAAGATCCGTACAATTAGACTGTAAAGTTTTCCAGTCTTCATTTGGGTGGTTGTCTCTAATGTTAAATGATTGATATCGATTAAATAGTTCCAATGTATTACCTTACGCAGAATTATCGCTATAATATCCCGATATTAATACAGGTGTCAATATAATGAACCGTAATGAATACATTAATTGTATTTTACAACTATTATCAATTTCTCTCCACCCTTAGTCCATCCTCTCCCACCAGCTCGACCAGCCGCTGGTGAAGTTCGGGACAGTAGTTAGTGTATATATTGGGCAGCTTCAGGTTAATAACCTTTTCCTCACTGGTAACCCGCAGACTGGCCTCATCCTCTCCGGGAAAGTCTCTGAGGATGTCAAGCAATCTATTTAGATAGGCTATATCACTATCTTCGTCGCTAGTCTGATTGATGCTGATTACCAACCGACGGCTCTTAGTTGGTGCTGTATCGACTATAGCCTCTTCAGTGATTACTGGTGCCTTATAAGGCTTGGGAGCAACCACTGCTTCAGCCTCGGTGGCTTCTGCTTGGTAATCGCGAACGTAGTCACAGTTTAGCTGCACGCGGTCGTCTCTTAGCCTTACCTTGCCTTCAACCAGTAGTATGTTTCCTTCCTGCCACAGGTCTCTGGTAGTGGTATAGACCCTAGGCCAGACCATAACCTCAACTCGGCCATCAAGGTCCTCCAGCACAGCACTGGCAAAGGGTTGTCTATCTCTGGTGAAGAGGAGACGAACTGAGGCTACCATCCCGGCGACGATTACGGTTTGCCCGGCCAGTTCAGCATCAATTTGACCACATAGGGTAGCATTCTCGGCAGCTACCTTGTTGGCAAATGGGGTGAAAGGATGCTCAGAAAGATATACCCCCATCAGTTCCTTCTCCCAGGCTAATTTCTCCTTGATAGCAATATCGGCTGCCTCAAGGTCAAGACTGGGCATAGGCACTGGCATTGTTGCACCCCATAGGTCAAACATGGTAGATTGCCCGGTTTCCCGGAGACGCTGCTCTCGCTGAGCTAGAGACAGGATACGGTCAATGCTCTGGAGCAAAGCCCCGCGGCTGCCCAAAGAGTCCAGGGCTCCTGCCTTAATCAGGCTCTCCATCACCCGCTTGTTAACACTACGCAGGTCAGCGCAACGACACAGGTCTTCAATAGATTTAAACTCGCCGCTCCTGTTTCGCTCAGCAATGATAGGCTCTATGGCTCCCACTCCCACATTCTTGATAGCACTCAATCCAAAGCGAATTGCCGGGGTATCATTCGCTCCCTTTTCGATAGAAAAACTGGCTTGACTTTGGTTGATGTCGGGCGGCAGCACAGTAATACCCAGGCGGCGGCACTCAGCTACGGCACTGGCCACCTTCTCCGACTGACCGGCGTGGGTAATCAGAAAAGCGGTAATATATTCTGCCGCATAGTTTGCCTTGAGATAGGCAGTTTGGTAGGCAATGAGGGCGTAGCTGACACTGTGGGCCTTGTTGAAAGCATAGCCAGCAAAGGGCTCAATAAGGGCAAAGACCTCCCCGGCTACCTCGGCAGAGAATCCGTTCTTCTTGGCTCCAGTGATGAAGTTGCGTTTCTCTTTTTTCATAACCTCAGGAATCTTCTTGCCCATTGCCTTGCGGAAGATGTCAGCCTGCCCCAGGGTGTAGCCGGCAAGTGCCTGAACAATAAAGAGTACCTGGTCTTGATACACAATCACCCCGTAGGTCTCCTCAAGGATACTAGTTAGGGTAGGGTGGGGATAGCGGATGGGCTCAAGGCCATGTTTGGCTCTGATGAAGGTGGGGATGTGCTCCATGGGGCCGGGGCGATACAGAGCTACCATAGCGGCAATATCACTGAAGGTGGTGGGTTTAAGCTCCTTGATATAGCGGCGCATGCCAGCTCCCTCCAACTGAAATACACCAGCCGTTTCCCCCGAAGATAGTAGAGCGAATGTCTTAGCATCATCCATCGGGATACGGTGCAGGTCAATCTTAATACCATGATTCTGGTAAATAATTTCCTTCGCCTGGTTCAGGATGGTGAGGTTTGCCAGTCCGAGGATGTCCATCTTGAGTAGACCAATTTGGGCGATATCCTCCATAGTGAACTGGGTCATAACCATAGCTTCACCATTACCCTTGCTTATTCGCTGTAGCGGAACATATCTGGCGAGAGGCTCTTTGGATATGACCACACCGGCAGCGTGCGTGCTGGCATGACGAGAAGTACCCTCTACCCGCTTGGCTGAATCAACCAGGTTGCGAATGATAGCATCCTCGTAGTAGATACTTCTTAGTTCACTATTCTCTTCCAAAGCTCTTTCCAGGGTCATATTGGGGGAAAAGGGCACCAGTCTGGCGACACGGTCAACATCACTATAGGGCATGCCTAGCGCTCGTCCCACATCCCTGAGGGCCGCCCTGGCGCCCAGCGTGCCAAAGGTGATAATCTGGGCGACATGGTCAGGCCCATATTTATGGGATACATGGGCTATGACCTCATCACGGCGGTCATCCTCAAAGTCTAAATCTATGTCTGGCATCTCCTGTCGTTCCAGATTAAGGAACCGCTCAAAGACCAGCTTATGTTCAATAGGGTCAACCGCAGTGATACCCAGGCAATGAAGAACAATACTGGCGGCAGCACTACCTCTAACCCCAAACAGGATGTTCTGCTTCCGGGTAAAGGAGATAAGGTCCCAGACGACGAGGAAATAGTTAGCAAACTGGGTCTTTTTTATTACCTCCAGCTCATATTCAAGTCGCTGCACTATCTCCGGCGCGGGGTGAGGGTAGTATTGGTGTAAGCCCTGGTGGCAAAGCTCAGCCAGAAACTGGTCAGCCGTTTTCTCCTCAGGTAGCTCTATCTCGGGGAGGTGGAGGCGTCCAAACTCAAGCTCAAGATGGCACATTTTAGCAATGCGCTCGGTGTTCTCCACCGCCTGAGGAATGTCGCTGAATAGCTCGGCCATCTCCTGTGGACTCTTGAGGTAGAAGAAGTCGCCAGCCATCTTCATTCTCTTCTCATCATGGATAGAAGAGTTCGTCCCGATACACAGCAGCAGGTCATGAGTCGAAGCATCCTGCTGGTTGATATAGTGAACATCGTTAGTAGCCACCAGTGGAATATCAAGCTCCTCTCCTATAGATATGAGGCCTTGGTTTATTAGCTCCAGTTCAGGAATGGGATGCCGCTGTATTTCCAGGTAGAAATGACCAAATGTCTGCTTATACCACGAGGCAGCCTCTTTTGCCTCCTGAAGTCGTCCTTCCTGGATAAGGCGAGGAATCTCACCGGCAACGCAACCGGTGAGGGCAATAAGCCCCTGTTGGTACTGCTCTAAAAGTTCCTTATCTACCCTTGGCTTATAGTAGTAACCCTCGAGGTGTGCCTTAGTGGTAAGTTGAATGAGGTTATGGTATCCAATCTGGTTCTTAGCCAGCAGGGTGAGGTGGAAGTTATTTTTATCACCGGCATCACGGCTGAAGCGACTGTTTTGAGCGACATAAACCTCACAACCAATAATGGGCTTTATGCCGGCCTCCCTGGCTGCTAGATAGAACTGAATAGCGCCGTACATAACACCGTGGTCGGTTATCGCCAGGCTATGCATACCCAGCTCTTTAGCTCGTTCAACCAGTTGTGGGATATGGCACATGCCATCAAGCAGGCTATACTCAGTATGGATGTGGAGATGAGTAAACATGGCACCTTCTAGTGGCGTAAATTCGCTAATATTATAGCACAGGGGTAGTTTCTGCGGTATTCTTTTAAGCTGTAACGATTCAGAAAGTAAGCAACAAATTTATTTTGCCTATTTAGCAACCTATTCCCCCACTTTTAAGGAAGTTGGTCTAATGGGGTGTCCAAGAGGGGCTATGCCCCCTCTTTTTATATCACCTCCCCCTCTCCTTTGAGGGAGAAAGATACTAAAGGAGAGTCAAAGAGAGGCTCCGCTTCTTTTATATAACTAATCCCCCTTCCCCTTATCAAGGGGAAGGGGGATAAAGGGGGATGGGGTTACCAAGTAACTTAAAGGGGGTAAGGTAGGCAATACTGTTCTTTTTAGCCGTAACAGTGTAAAATCTGGATAGGGGATAAAATTGAGGATTCTTGGTATTGTTCTTAAATGGCTATTTATATTGTGTCTGCCTGTTCTGTTGCTGACGGCTAGCCTTGGTGGGGCAGTAAATAGCCTCTGGTTGTATAAATATGGCTTCAGCAAATACAATGTCAGCCAGACCACCGGCCTGGCTGAAGCAGAACTGGAGAAGGCAGGCAAGGGGTTAATTAGCTATTTTAACTCGGGTGAAGAATATATTAGTCTGACCGTAGTCAAGGAAGACCAGCCGTTTGGGCTATTCAATCAGCGGGAAATAATCCACCTCAAGGATGTCAAGGGGCTGATTCGGTTGGACTACTGGGTTTTACTGGGGACACTGGTTTACACCCTGGGTTATGCCGGGGTTAGCCTCTTCTGGCGAAAGAGGAGATATTGGCAGCGGCTGGCGTGGGGGATGGTTTGGGGGAGCGGTATGACTCTGGCATTGATGCTGGCTCTGGGGTTAGGCACGCTACTGGGCTTTGAGCAGCTATTCTTACAGTTCCATCTTATCAGTTTCACCAATCCGTTCTGGCAGCTTGACCCAAGTAAGGACTACCTGATAATGCTCTTTCCTGGGGGTTTCTGGTATGATGCTACTCTGTTATGTGCTCTGGCAACCGTCGTCGGAGCGTTAATTTTGAGTGGGGTGGCTGGAGTATATTTGAAAATAACAAAGGGGCAGACAGCCCCCTGAAAGGACAATTATGCAGGCAAAAAGGAAAGGGCAAAGAGCCAGGGGAATGATACTGGCCAAGTGTCCGGATTGCCAGGGGACAGGTAAGGTTCCCAGGGAAGCTCCGCTACTGGCCAATCTAAAGGACCCGGCAATACGCGATTACCAGAAGAAGTCTAAAACTTGCCCCAGATGCAAGGGCAGTGGTTTGATTGGAGTGGGGTAGGTATTATCAGTTTGCTTTGAAAGGCTGATGGGAAATCCGAACTTCTCTTGGCATTTGGGTAGTGGGTCAATTTGAAATTCGTAGCACTTGACAAATGCTTGAGCGGTATAGCATTTAACATAGCAGAGCAGGCTACCGATGAAGCTCGTATAGTCAAGAACCCCGCTGCCGTAGCTCTAGGTAGGTTAGGTGGATTGAAGGGTGGCAGAGTGAGAGCCGAAAGGCTTACGAGCACAAGGCGGGTGGAGATAGCGAAGAAAGCAGCGTTAGCTAGGTGGGGTAGGGGCAAGTAACATAAGATTATTATCTCTCAGAGAGGGAAATTCCCAAACTACATATCAATGCCTTATCAACCTCTTTCATCTTATCTTTGTCTATTTCCCCTCTTTTTTCAACAAGGCGATATTGTGGTACCGTTTGAACCTGCTCAAGAAGAATCGTGCTGTCTTCGGGTAGCCCGCTTTCATCTTTGGAGATTTCCACGTGGAAAGGATAACTCCTTTTCCGCTTTGAAGTGATAGCAGCAACAATGGTTGTAGGAGAGGTGCGATTACCTATGTCATTCTGCATGACCAATGCATCACTCTGTATGATTAATCCAGGCCTAACCCCTCCCTGCACACTACCTTGAGGAATACAGAAATCTAATCTATAGATTTCCCCCCTCCGCATTATGAATCCACATCTTGTCTTGGCCACGTTTCAAGTGCAACAGGCAAAAATTGTTCTGCCAACAATCTATTTTCTTCAGCCATTTCCCGATACCCTTCTTCCATGAGTTTGGCCATGCGCTTTTGGGCTAACTCTTCTAAACACTGAGAAATAACCTTACTACGATTAGTCTTATTCTCTTTAACAATCTCTTCCACCACCGCAACTAATCTTGATGGTATGCTAACTGTTATATTTTCCACTATAGCGGGCATTTGTAACTCCTTTACAATATAAAATACTATAATCTGTAGTTGTTATATAATAATACTAAATGTATTATGAATATGCAATATAAAAATATAGTACTTTAGTACCATATTCCTTGAAACTGTCCTCAAGATACTTGACAATGCTTTATCTAAAGGAGAGGAGGCAGAGATTTTAGAGAGAGGGGCTTTGCCTCTCTCTCTAACCCACCTCCCCCTTCCCTTAATAAGAGAAGGGGGTCAGGGGGATAGGTTGCCAAACAATCAAAGTAAAGCCACTTGTTTTCCAGCCCAGTAATGGGCTATAATAAACGCCATCTAGTAAGGGGGGTTGTAAAATGACATCATGTGCCTTATATGCATTTTTTCACAGGGAGTTCGTGCCGCTAGCCGAAGCCAAGATAGGGATTATGACCCACTTCCTTCACTACGGCACGGCGGCTTTTGAAGGCATCAGGGGTAACTGGAACAGCGAAAAGCAGCAGCTTTGCCTCTTTCGCCTTCAAGAGCACTATGAGCGAATGCATCAGGGCTGCCAGGTGCTGAAGATTAACCTGCCCTACACTGTTGACGAGCTATGCCGGATAACAGTGGAACTGGTGGAAAGGTGCGGTTTTCAAGAAGATATATACATCCGCCCCCTGGCTTATAAAAGCTCAGAGGCTCTAGGCGTCCGACTCCACGACTTGGAATGTGACTTTCTGGTCTTTGCCTTTCCCTGGGGACCATATTTAGATATAGATATGGCAAGGTGTTGTGTCTCTTCATGGCGGTTCCCTGGGGAAGTACCACGGGCCAAGCTTACCGGACTTTATGTCACTAATGCTCTGGCTAAGACAGAAGCTGTTGAGAATGGCTTTGATGAGGGGATTATGCTTACCCCAGATGGTTATATTGCCGAGGGGAGTGGGGAGAACCTCTTCCTGGTTATAGGGAACAAACTGGTTACCCCAGCCAGTTATGATGGCATTCTGATGGGTATTACCCGTGATACAGTAATAAAACTGGCTGAAAATGAGCTGGGCATTGAAACGATAGAAAGGCACGTTGCTCGCGTTGAACTTTACACTGCTGACGAGTGCTTCCTGACCGGCACTGCTGCCAATATAACCCCGGTAGCTGAGATAGACGGTCGTAAGATAGGTAATGGTGGAATTGGCGAGATAACCGAAAAGTTACAGAAACTCTATTCTGAGGTAATACGAGGCAACAATCCAAAGTATCTTGACTGGTGCACCGCCGTCTGTAAAAAGTAAACCTGGTATCGGAGGCTTGAAATGATAGTCAATGATGTTGTGACCGGGATTATAGCCATAATCATAGGCTACCTGCTTGGCTCTATTCCATCGGCCTATATTGCTACCCGTCTCGCCAAGGGTAAAGACATTCGTCGACTTGGTGGGGGTAATGTTGGCGGCTTAAATGTCCACCGTGAGGTGGGACCCTGGCCAGCTTTGGCGGTAGGCATTGTTGATATCGGTAAGGGGGCAGCAGCAGTCGCTATAGCCTACTGGCTATTACAGGTGCCGCCGCTCTTTGTGCTGCTGGCGGGACTGTCAGCGGTAATTGGTCATGATTGGATGGCCTTTCTCAAATTCAGCGGGGGAAAGGGTATGGGGCCTACCATCGGTGCCTTAGCCGTGGTGATGCCTCTTTACGGATACTGGCCGGGATTACTAATTTTCTTTGGGGTAATTCTTATACCCCTCATAATCACCCGTAACATTGCTCTGTCTATGGGCATTGCTCTTCTTGCTCTCCCTTTTATAACCTGGTTTGGTACGCACTCAGGAATAGGTACCATCATGGCGGTTATTCTAGGACTGCTGATAGCGATAAGATTTCTGCCCACCGCCAGAGCCGCCTGGGCTAAGTCCAAGACAAAACGTGATTTTATCTTTGACGACGGGCGAAGGGATAGAGATAAGAAAGAGGAGACATAAGCTATTTTCTAGCTGGGGTTACCTTTAATGAATTCAACAGGCAAATGACCTGGCAGCTTTCCTCCAGTGCGGTGGTGTGATTTAGGGCTTCTTCAATTAACTGGCCAGTAGCAAAATTCCCATGCCCATGAACCATAACAATCCTGGCTTGCTTTAGTGCCTGGGCAATTATATCAGCCAGACCACCAAGTTTTACCTCCGTATGCCAACCAACGACTGGAACCCGGTCCACTATAGAAAGGCCTTCAGCATCAGTGGGTACAATCTCGGTTTCAGTCAAGGATAGGGCAATGGCGTGAGGTGGGTGAGCATGAACAATGGCTTGTGCCGGGGTTTGCTGATAAATGGCGCGATGGACGGCTAATTCTATTGAAGCCAGTGGTGTGAACCGGTCGTTCTTACTTATGCCAGTCTCTATCAGGTCATGTTCCTCAAGACAACCCAGCCGACTATTACGGCGGGTAATGATTATGCGCTCTCCTAGCCGGATACTTAGATTGCCGCCATTAGAAGAGACCAGCCCCCCGGTAAAGAGGTCACGCCCTACACTCTGAAACTGAGCTAAAATCATAACTCTTTTCTCAATTACCAATTCCTGATGCGGGTGCCAGATTGAGCTATGGCTAATTTATACCCCTTAATTAAGGAAAGTCAAATCTAACCTATCAACTACACTAATTGCCGGATAACAGCAATAACCCTGCCTTGAATCTCAACATTGTCTGGCTCAACATATATCGGCTGCATCTGGCTATTTGCCGGCTGAAGGCGAATGCGGCCATTCTCAGCATAAAATTTTTTCAGCGTCACCTCTTTCTCGGCCTTAAGCCATATGGCGGCCATCTCTCCATTCTCCACCACATTCACATACTGCATCAGCACCATATCACCGTCATTAATCAAAGCATCCACCATTGACGAGCCCCGCACCCTAAGAGCATAAACCCCACTCCTGCCTCGAGTCAAATCTTCGGTAACCTCAAGAGTCTCAGACGAGGAGGTAGTATCCCAGGTATCAGGTGTGGGCACCGGTATTGGTTCCCCAGCCGCTATGTGACCAATAATAGGTACTAGTAGCCCGCGTTCCGAAGCCAGAGACCGAGAGAGTAACTCAATACCACGCGACACCTCAGTATGGCGGCAAATATACCCCTCCCTTTCCAATATTTTTAGGTTGTAAACGACCACGGAGGTTGAGCTAATCCCACATCCAGTCACTATATCCCTGATAGTGGGAGGGTAGTGGTTGCCGGCTAAAAAGTGGCCAAGAAAATCAACAATTTGTTGCTGCTTAAATGAGAGTGCCATTATTCCACATCACCATCTAGGGCGAACATCTGTTCTATTTCAAACTGTAGCCCAAATAAATCTTTTTGTCAACTCCCATTCCTAGGGTGAATTAGCCGACTCTTCCTGCTTAGGTTCAGCCGGAGCTAAGGTCAGAGCCTGGTTTAGCTTCTTCATTAATCGTGATTTACGCCTGGCAGCATTATTAGGGTGGATAACCCCTTTCTCCGCCGCTTTATCTAAAGAACTGGTAGCGACTACTACTGCCCCCTGGGCTGACTCAAGCTCACTTGAAAAAATAAGCCTTTCAGCCCGAATTATGTTAGTCTTACATTGGCTGCGAAGAGACTTATTGCGCAACTGTCTTCTTTCAGCCACCCGCGCCTCTTTTTGAGATGATTTACTTTTTGGCAATACCTACCCCCAATGTTTATTATTTAGGTTGGAGAATTAGTTTTAATAGTGACCTCATCCCCAACCCGGGTGACACTTATCACTCCCCTGGTTCCCTCAATTTTTACCAGGAGCCGGCTTAGCTGAGCTAAACCCGTGGTCTCTAAAGTAAAATGCAGAGAGACAGTATGGTTTTCGTGAGTTACAGTGTTAACGGTGGTAATATTCACCTTCTCCTCAGCAATAACCGTGGTAATATCACGCATAATCCCTACCATGTCCCAGACATCAACCTGAATACTGACAGGATATAGCGAATCAGTACGCTCCCACTCTGTTGTAACCAATCTCTCCGGTTCATCCTGATTAACTACATTGTAACAATCCTGGCGGTGGATTACCACTCCCCGGCTACGAGTGACATAGCCAACAATTCTATCACCAGGCACCGGCCGACAACACTGAGCTAAGTGAGTGAGCAAATTCCCGACGCCGAGTACCTTAACTGCGGATACCGGTGCCTTGGGTAGTGTAACTGCCGGCTCTATTTTAGGTTGCTCTTGTTGAGCGGCCAGCTTCAGGGCAATCTGGTGGATAGTAATACCGCCGAAACCAATAGCTGCCAGAAAGTCATCAAGGCTATCATACTTAAACAGCTTGGCTATCTCTTGCCCGCTGAGCCTTACCCCCAGATGCCTCAACTCTTTCTCCAGAAGCTCCTTACCTCGCTCGATATTTTCTGCCCGCTCCTGCTTCTTAAACCACTGGCGTATCTTTTCCTTGGCGTGAGAAGTCCTGACATAACCCAGATGCAGATTTAGCCAGTCTCGACTCGGGCCTTTAGCCACCTTGGCTGACATAATCTCTACTATATCACCATTTTTGAGCTGATAATTGAATGGCACCAGCCTACCATTTACCTTTGCTCCGATGCAGCGGTGTCCCAGCTCGGTGTGAACCCGATAGGCAAAATCAAGGGAGGTGGAACCTTTGGGTAAATCCTTTATCTCACCCTTAGGCGTGAAGACAAAAACCTGGTCCATGAATATGTCCGTCTTAACGGATTCCAGGAACTCTTCAGCCCCACTTAGCTCCCGATGCCAGTCAATTAACTGGCGTAGCCAAGCTATCTTTTCCTCAAAGTGTACATCTGTCTTCCCACCCTCCTTGTAGCGCCAGTGAGCTGCCAGTCCATATTCAGCGAAGTAACGCATCTCCCGGGTGCGAATCTGAACCTCAAGAGGGGTTGTGCCGAGGCACATTACCGTGGTATGGAGCGAGCGGTATCCATTTGGTTTCGGGTTAGCAATGAAGTCGTCGAACCCGCCAGGCAAAGGATGCCACAGGCTGTGGATAATACCCAGAGCCCCATAGCAATCAGGAACAGTACTGACCAATACCCGCAGCGCCAGAAGGTCATGTATATCGTTAAAATGCTTGCCCTGGGCAGCATATTTCTCCATCTTCCGATGTATACTGTAGATATGTTTAGGTCTGCCTGAAACATCCGCTTTTAGACCAACCTTGTCAAACTCGGTTTTCAAAATTTGAATTACCTGAACTATGAAGCTCTCCCGCTGAGTCCGCCGGGCAGCAATCAGTTTAGCAATTCGGTGATATTGTTTTGGCTCCAGGTAGCGAAAGGATAAGTCTTCCAACTGCCACTTTAGTTCCCATATTCCCAGTCGATGAGCTAACGGAGCGTATATCTCAAGAGTCTCCTGGGCAATACTACGCTGTTTTTCCGGTGACAGGGCTTTTAGGGTTCGCATATTGTGCAGTCTGTCAGCTAGCTTGATAAACACCACACGGAGGTCTTCAGCCATTGACACCAGCATCTTCCTCAGATTCTCCGCCTGCTGTTTAGCGGCTACGCTCTCACCTGAAGCTTGCCAGGAAAGCTTACCCAGCTTAGTAGTGCCGTCGACTAGCCCACTTATCTCTGGGCCAAACTTGGCTTCAATCTTTGAAATGGGTATGCCACAGTTCTCAGGAACATCGTGCAGTAAAGCTGCTGCCAGGGAGCTGGCATCAAGCTCAAGCCCAGCTAAGGTCATAGCCGTCTGTAGTGGATGCTCTAGGTAGGGTTCGCCTGACTTGCGCACCTGTCCCTGGTGTGCCTCCTGGGCAAAATTATAGGCGTCTTCAACTATAGCTAGCTTTTCCGGTGGAAGATATTCCTGCGCCTTCTCTTTGAGTTGCTTAAGACTCATTACCCACCTTACTAAATGGTTAAATAGGTAGCATTACATTTTAAGTATAGCCCAATCGGGATACTGATGCAAAATCTAGCAATCTTTATCTACCTCACCCCCTTTTAGGTTACCAAACAAATCTCACTTTACAAATCTGGCACTAATGCTGTATTCTAGCTTAAAACAGGTTAGGGGGAAATCAGATTGTATCGGGCACCACGAGGAACCTCAGATATCCTACCCGAGGAACAAGCCTACTGGCGCTATGTAGAGCAGAGAGTGGTTGATGTCTGCCAGCTCTATGGCTATGAACGTATTGATGCCCCAGCCTTTGAGGACACCCGGCTTTTTGCTCGCAGCGTGGGTGAGGGCACAGACATTGTAGAAAAGCAAATGTACACCTTCCAGGACAGGGGAGGCAACATGTTAACCTTGAGGCCAGAGGGCACAGCGCCGGTATGCCGAGCCTATCTGGAACACGGGTTGCACAATTTACCGCAACCGGTAAAGCTACACTACATCGCTTCTATTTTCAGATATGAAAGACCCCAGGCGGGAAGATACCGTGAGCACCATCAGTTTGGCTTTGAAGCTATTGGTGATGCTGCCCCCGCCCTTGATGCTGAAGTCATTGATATGGCATGGCGGTTCTTTGAGTCACTAAAGCTATACCGCCTGTCACTCCAGCTAAATAGCATCGGTTGCAAGAAGTGCCGACCCCAATATTTGGCCATCTTGAAGGATTATTATACTAACTACGCCCGTGACCTTTGCTCCGACTGCAAAACGAGGCTAAAGAGAAACCCGCTTCGCTTGCTGGATTGCAAAAATCCCCCGTGCCAGCAAATAGCTAACTCTGCTCCCCAGAGCATTCAATACCTTTGCCCAGAGTGTGACAACCACTTCAAGCAGTTGCAGAGGTATCTAGGGCTACTTGAATTGCCCTTTGAAATCAACCATCGTCTGGTTCGGGGACTAGACTACTACACCAGGACGGTGTTTGAGATTCAGCCTGAGGAAGAGGGAGCCCAGAGTACCCTTGGTGGTGGCGGACGCTACGACGATTTGATTGAGGAACTGGGTGGTAAGCCTACTCCGGCTATTGGCTTCGCTGCTGGTTTAGAGCGGATAATAGTCAATCTGAAGAAACAGAATGTCCCCATCCCAGCACTACCCCGACCACAGGTTTTCATTGCCTATATCGGTGGTGAGGCCGGTGAGGAGGCAGTAAAGCTAGCCGCCTTGCTTAGACGGGCTGGCATTGCGGTATTAGAGGCGGTGGGTAGCAAAAGCTTAAAAGCTCAGTTAAGGCAGGCCAATAACCTTGGTATCCACCAGGCAGTGATTATTGGCGAGGAAGAGCTAAAGACGGGCACGGTGATACTGCGGGATATGACCACCGCCCAGCAGAAGACAGTTGCTATGAGCCAACTACAAAGAGAATTGAAATAACTGGTAAAGGTAACGCAGAGACTATGCGTATACTTATAGATACCAATATCTTGATTTACAGAGAAGATGACCATGTTCTCTCAAAGGATATGCAGAAACTTCTAGCCACAATACAAAAGATAGGTGCTGACCTACTCATACATCCTCTATCTTTAGCGGATTTGAAAAAAGACGTGGATAAAGAGCGGCGAGAGATTATGCTCTCAAAAATTCGAACATATCCCTTCTTGGATAGGCCCCCGAACCCCAAAATAGATCTTGAGTACTTAAATACCGTAAAATCGGAGATTGAAGACAACGAGGCAATAGATAATAATATCTTGTACGCTGTTTACAAAGATGCGGTTGATTTCTTAGTAACAGAAGACAGGGGGATTCATAAAAAGGCACGTAGATTGGGAATAGACGACCGTGTTCTTCTTATTAATGACGCACTACAGATTCTTGATCAGTACATGTACAAAGAACGGATAATAACCCCCCTTGCTTTGAGAGAGGAATATGTTTATAACCTGAATCTGAGGGACCCTATTTTCGACTCGTTGAAAAAGGACTATAAGGAATTTGATGAGTGGTTTAGGAAAATTTCAAGGGAAGGAAGAAAATGTTTGGTTCACTTTAGAGAGGATGGCGGTATCGGTGCACTTCTCATCTACAAGATTGAGGATGAACCAATAAATTCAAATCCTCCACTCGCCAAAAAGAAGAGGCTAAAGATAGCAACATTCAAGGTTACCTATGTAGGTCATAACCTAGGAGAATTGTTTATTAAGCTGTCCACCGATATTTCTATTAAGAATGGGATATCAGAAATCTACCTAACCCACTTTAGAGAACCGGAAACCGACCGCTTAATGGAACTGATCTCTGAATATGGATTCTACAAAGCAGCGGTGAACCAGAGAGGGGAAGACATTTTTGTAAAGAAGCTGGTAGCAGACGCTGATGAAACGATTAAGCTATCTCCCTTGGAAATCGCTAAGAAATTCTACCCTAGCTTTTATGATGGAGTAGTTGTAAGGAAATTCATAGTCCCAATTCGTCCTGCGTATCACAACAGGTTGTTCACTACTTTTGAAGGGAGGCAGACAACACTATCCGAGTATGCGGGTGATTTTATCGTTGAAGGGAACACGATAAAGAAGGCATATATATGTCATTCAAGAACAAAAAGGATGCACGGGGGAGATATTCTCCTCTTCTATTTGTCGGGGTGGCAACAAATAACTTCAATTGGGATAGTTGAAGCAATATATACGGGGATACAGGGCAGTAATGACATACTCAGGCGTGTTGGCAAAAGAACGGTATATTCTAAAGACGAAATTGAGGAGATAGCAAAAAGACCTTGTATGGTCATCTTGTTTGGACATCATTTCCATTTAGCCAACCCATTATTGCTTAGTCAGTTACAGACTATGAGAGTGTTCACACACCCTCCGCAATCCATTATGCAAATAGCGGATGAGAACTATCTAAAGATAAAAATGAAAGGCGGTATAGATGAGCGTTTTACTGTCCATTAAGCCAGTGCATGTTGAGGCGATTGTGAAGGGCGACAAGCTATACGAATTCCGCAAATCAATATTTAGAAAGCGAAACATAAAAAAAGTCTATATATACTCCACGGCTCCGGTGAAGAAAATTGTTGGGTCATTTAGAGTTGGAAAGATCATTGAAAATCATCCAGAACGCTTATGGAATGAATTAAAAGAATTCTCAGGATTAAAAGATGTGGAGTTTTTTAATTATTTTGGGGAAAGCACAAGAGGTTTTGCCATTAAAGTTGAGAGTGTGGAGGAATTTAAGAACCCCTTAGACCCAAGGGACTTTATTCCTGATTTTATACCCCCTCAATCTTTCTGCTATTTGGATTCCAGCACCTTATTATCAGCCATTTTTAATCACCTAACCTCCCGTTAGTACTAGCCTTAGCTTCACCTCATAGCTAAATTGTGCTATAATTAAATTAATGAATGTCTCACCACAGCTAGAAATTACCGATAACCAATTAGCCTTGTCTATTATAACTAGAAGCTACTTCGGTTTCACTGTCCCCGCTCAACTACTCACTTTTGTTTCTAATGCTTTCTACCAACATGGGGGTAAAGATTAGTTATGACACAAGATACGCCTTCCACACCCGAGCAACTAAATAATGAATATACCGCCGAGGACATTCAGGTTCTGGGTGGACGGGAAGCAGTACGCCGCCGACCGGGTATGTATATCGGCAGCACTGGTCAGCGTGGGCTGCACCACCTGGTTTATGAGATTGTCTACAACTGCATTGATGAAGCCATGGCGGGCTGCTGTAACCTTGTCTCAGTCATCCTTCAAGAAGATGGTTCCGTCAGGGTTGAAGACAATGGGCGTGGCATTCCGATAGATATTCACCCGGTTACCGGCCTATCAGCCCTGGAGACAGTGATGACCACTCTCCACTCTGGAGCCAAATTTGGTGGCAAGACCTACCAGGTGTCAGGTGGATTGCACGGGGTGGGTGCCTCGGTGGTGAATGCCCTTTCCTCCTGGCTCAGGGTTAATATCAGGCGTGATGGTAAAGTATACCAACAGGAATATCGGCAGGGCATACCCCAAGGAGAGGTAACCGAAGTTGGCCAAGCTAGTGATACCGGCACTACTATCACCTTCCTTGCCGATGAGGAGATATTTGATAAAGTCAGCTACGATTTTAATACCCTGAGCGAACGCCTGCGAGAAATGGCCTACCTGAATAAGGAGCTAGAAATACGCTTTAGGGATGAAAAGAGGGATGAGGAAAAGACCTTCTACTTTGAGGGGGGAATCACTGGCTTCGTTCGTCACCTTAACCGAAACCGGGTAGTCCGCCACCCCAGACCTATTTATATCTCTAAACTGGTAAACAGCACCTCAGTTGAGGTAGCGCTTCAGTATAATGATGGCTTTAGCGAGTCCATCTTCAGCTTTGCTAACTGCGTCAACACTATGGATGGAGGTACTCACCTTACCGGCTTCCGCTCGGCACTGACCCGGGTGCTTAATGACTATGCCCATAAGAACAAATTTCTCAAGGACGACGAGCCCAATCTGGCAGGTGACGATGTCAGGGAAGGGCTGACGGCTATTGTTAGTGTCAAGCTTGCCGAACCACAGTTTGAGGGACAGACTAAAACCAAGCTGGGTAACATTGAAATTAAAAGTGTGGTGGAGAGCATCGTTGGCGAGGAGCTGTCCCTTTACCTTGAGGAACACCCTGACGAAGCTAAAAGAATTATAGAGAAGTGTCTCACTTCCGCCAAAGCCAGGGAAGCCGCCCGAAAGGCTCGCGATTTAATTATTAAAAGGAGCAGTCTGGATACAGCCACCCTGCCCGGGAAGCTGGCTGACTGCTCAGAGAAAGACCCCTCGCTCTGTGAACTGTATCTGGTAGAGGGAGACTCAGCCGGTGGCTCAGCCAAACAGGGGCGGAATCGGCGCTTCCAGGCTATCCTGCCACTGCGGGGCAAAATCCTCAATGTGGAAAAGGCATCATCAGATAAGATGCTATCTCATGAAGAAATCCGTACCCTTATTACTGCCCTGGGGACTGGTATTGACGATGATTTAGACCTGTCAAAGCTCCGTTATCACCACATTATCTTAATGACTGACGCTGATGTTGATGGCTCTCATATTCGCACTCTACTGCTTACCTTCCTCTTCCGGCACATGGTGGAACTGATTAATAACGGACACCTGTTCATTGCCCAGCCACCCCTTTACCGCGTTAAAGCGGGCAAGCAAGAGCACTGGGTCTACTCTGAGCAGGAAAAGGAAGAAGTGCTACGCCAACTAAAGGAGGCGAAGAAGGTAGAGGTGCAGCGCTACAAGGGTCTGGGAGAGATGAACTCCGAGCAGCTGTGGGAAACTACTATGAATCCGGCCACCCGCACCCTACTTTCAGTAAGCATTGATGACGCCGCCAAGGCCGACCACATATTCCATGTCCTGATGGGCGACGAAGTCCCACCACGTAAAGCCTTCATCCAGGCCCACGCCAAGAGCGTCAGGAACCTGGATATTTAACGAACCCTAGTGGAGGGGTGGAGCAGAACCACCCCACAGTGCCTCCACTAGCAGGGTTTAGCGTATGATTATAGTTCCCGGAATAGTAAACTGAAATCCTGGCGCTTCCCCCGCAGAGATTGTGCCTCTGTTACCGGGCCCGGTCAGCTTGCCAACAATCTGCAATTCACTGGGAGGGCCCAAACTCTCCCTTGACGGCCGAAAAAAGGTCTCGCCCCAGACGTCAACGGTTACCGTGGAGCCATCTATTGTGTGGCCGGTGACTTCCGCTACCGCATACAATCCCGTTATGAATTGTCCATCCGGTGTCATAACGCCCCTAGGGATGCTGAGCTCCATTCGCATTTTACCGGTTGCTGTGTCTACATGCAGTGTTATATTCGCAAAACCCTTACTTCCAAACGGAAACTCAACTTGTCCAGAGCCCTGCATGATCACCTGTGGCTGGTGGGTTTCTGCTGAAATCGGGGCTACGGATAGCGCAAACAGCATAAGAACTATTGTCAAAACCAGAATCTTCCTCACTTTAATCACTCCTTTCTAAAAGATTGTTGCTGATTTTTAGTTTAGTATTCATTTTCCTTGCTCCATAGGCACCACCTCCCTCTAAATTATTTAGTTAGCCCAAATTAAAAAGGGCTCAGAAGCACACACCACTATAGTGCTCTTCTAAGCCCTTTAGTTTTAGTCGTTAGTTATGTTATTAACCCACCACACAGCACACTCCTACAACTAAAGAGTAATCCGCCAAATGGCGAATGTCAAGATGACTTATCCTAACTTTACCTTACCATTTAGGGATTATTTTGTGGGATAACACACTAATTATGGGATAACATATAGGGACTATTTCGTGGGATAGCACCACCACTTATGAGGTAGTGCGGGGACTAAATGGTTACTAAAGCCCTTCTTTATTTCTGCTGTGAAGCCAGAGACAAGACCAGGTTCACCAGAGTGCGCACCGGCACCCCGGTGGCTCCTTTAACCAAGTAGGTCTGTTCCTTTTCGCTCATACTGGTGCCGGCGATATCCAGGTGAACCCAGGGGGTGTCGCCAGCAAACTCAGCCAGGAATTGAGCGGCGGTGATGGCACCACCGTATCTACTGCCAACATTCTTGATGTCAGCGACGTCGCTCTTGATTTGCTCCTTGTACCTTTCGTGCATTGGCATCGGCCAGATAAGCTCCCCGGCTGCAGTGCCGGCAGCAATCACCCTGTCTATTAGCTCCTGATTGTTACCAAAAACGCCACTATATATGTTGCCTAGAGCTATTACCATAGCTCCAGTTAGAGTAGCTACATCAACTATATGCCTGGCACCTAGCTTGTTAGCATAGCCCAGGGCATCGGCCAGAATAAGCCGTCCCTCAGCGTCGGTGGAAATAATCTCAATGGTTTTACCATTCATTGCCGTTAGAATGTCACCCGGTTTCAGGGCATTGCCACCGGGCAGATTCTCAGTAGCCGGGATAATAGCCACGGCGTTAATCCCTGGCTTAAGCTGGGCAATGGCACTTATGGCTGCCATAACTGCGGCGCCCCCGGCCATATCCCCCTTCATTTCCTCCATCTTCTCTGATGGCTTGATAGAGATACCACCTGAATCAAAGGTTATTCCCTTGCCAACCAGTGCCACATCAGTCTCACCAGAGTCGCTACCTTTATAACGGAGGGTGATGAACTTGGGTGGCTCCAGACTTCCCCGTGCCACCCCTAATAGTGCCCCCATCCCTAACTCCTGCATCTGCTCCCACTCCAGAACGCTCAGCTCAAGACCACTGGTTTCAGCTAATCTCTGGGCTATAGCCGCCATTTGACTCGGTGTCATATAGTTAGCTGGCTCATTGACCATGTCACGGGCCAGGTTAGTGGCTTCAGCTAGAATCTTCCCTCTGCTGCATCCTTGCTCTAAGCTAGGGAGTTTGGCTTCATCGGCGATGACAATAGTGAGCTCTCTAATCTCGCCATACTCAGCCTCCTTAGTGATATGCTTACGAAATGCATAGACGCCGAGTAGAGCGCCTTCGGTTACAGATTGAGCGGCACCTTCTACACTGATGCCAGCTATTCCTGCTCCCTGGGCAATAGTGGCTACACTGTCTATATCCTTCTGTCGCAAAAGGCGGCAGGTCTCAGCCACTACCCCACGAACCTTGTCCCGGGTTACCTCCAGCTGCTTACCCAGGCCAGCAATCACTACCCGGGCGGCTGGAAGTTTACCCAGACTATGAACAATGGTAATCTCATTAAGTTTACCCTTAATCTCGCCCTGGCTAGTCAGTTGAGAGATAGCTCCCTCCAGGGCCTTATCTATGGTAGCCAGGTCACCGTCAAGGTGCTGCATCCCCTCAAAAAGGTTCACTATGATGGCACCGGCTTTGGTCTTAGTAATATCACCAGCAATAGTCTTAATCTCCATCTTAAAATCTCCTTTCATTTACTAATTATTATATTTACCCATTTTCTACCCACCACAATCGCCACAAGTGGTTTGCTCACACCCACCTCCAAACGCACCCTGTAGAGATTGCTTTATCAACCCCTCACCCTTTTTCCCTCTCCCCTTATAAAGGGGAGAGGGAAGGAATTTCTTAAAGGAGCTTCGCCCCTTTTAATCCCGTTTCAACTCGTCTTTCTTCCACCAATCCCCACTTAAATAATTATACTTCGTATATCCCCGGTTCTCCAAAATATGCTTATTGTCATCCCAAGACCCTAGCATATATTTTTTCATACTCGGAGTTATCAATATTGGAAGGACAAGCCAATATACAGGAATAGCAACAATTCCCACAATCCAATTTACGATAAACAACATTACAGTCCCAGCCACAAAAAGCACGATCCATCCTATATGAAGAATTATGCCAGCACGGGAGTAAAAAATCGCTGGAGCAATGACTGGCGAAGCCTTTACCCCGATTGCACAATACGAATGCAAAACTGAAGCTACAAGCAGGATTAGCACTCCAGAAATTAACAACCACATATTCTCAAATTCCTTAATTTATCTAATTAAGGTTATATCTTCAACCAACCCAAATATAATCCTTATACTTACTAGGGTGTTTAAGGGGGGCGGAAGCCCCCTCTTTCTTTATCTTCCCCTTTGAAGGGGATACAGGGGATAGGGTAGATAAACAATCTTTAACGCTTCACCTCGCGAACAATTTTATCCAGGACAGGGGTGATATCTCGGGAAGTATCCACTGCGTAATGGTTACGACGGATTTGCTGAACTGCAAGCCTCATCTTCTGATATACTTCCCAGTCGGCATCTGATTTGTTCCCTGGACTGGTAGCTTTTTGTCTAGCTTCAAGCCGTTCATGCACTACTTTAGACGGCGCCTCAACCCGCACCAGGATTAGCTTGACATTCAGGCGGTCGGCAATATTATACAGGTGCTCACGATATCGCTCTGACAGGTTGGTAGCATCTAGAATAAGAGGGATTCCCTTTTTCAGGAACCTCTCGATGAGAAGGTGACAGGCCTGAAAAAGGCGAGAGCTTTCCTGCGGGCTATAATTGGGTAACGGGAAGAGGCTCTTACGCAAGGCGTCACTCTCCACGATAACAAACGGTAGCCTCTCAGCTAGCTTACTACAAAAGTAAGATTTCCCGGTTCCAGGCAAGCCGCTGACTACAACGAAAGCGGGTTCTACCATTGGCTCAGGAAGTTGCCCTAAACTCTCTGTTAGCCGCTGCACATCGGAAACAAGCTGGGTTTGTTCCACACCCTAATTATAAGATGTTTCCTCTAATTTGGCTAGGTGGTCTAAAGAACTGGCCGATTATTAAAATCTATCTGGCTTGGCCTTGAGGATAAAGAGAGAGGGGGTTAATAAACAATCTCTAATCATCACGGTAAAAAGCAAAACCTAAGGTCCCGGTGCCGGTAGCATAGCCCATTACCGGGCTAAACTCGGTAATCCATAGCTCGGCGCAATTAAATTCAGATGAGACCCGCTCCATTAGTTTTTCACCTTCATTTAGGGCAAAAGCATGCATCACAGCAACGTGCACCGGACTTTGCCCTACTTTATCCCTCATCATCTTAAGGATGCGGTCGATGCCACGCTCCCTGTTTCTCACGGCGCCGGTAAAACGCACCAACCCTGAAGAAATGGTAAGTATTGGCTTGATATTAAGCATAGAGCCTACCTGGGAGGCCACCTTGGGTATGCGACCTGTTCGGTAAACATAACGGATGGTATCAACAAGGATAAGAAAGGTAACCCTGTTTCTCATCTCCTCGGCGGCTTTAACCACCTCAGCCAGACTCTTCCCTTCGGCTGCTGCCCTGGCTCCAGCCAGAGCGACGAAGCCTTCGGAGGCAGTAACACTCTGAGAATCTAATACCTCTATAGAGACCTGGGGAAGCTCGGTCTTGGCTTGTTCCCTGGCGACACAAGCCATATCATATCCGGTACTTAACTTAGACGAAAGGGTAACACAAAGAATGTTCTTCGTTTGATTGCTTGCCTCGTGGTAGGCTTCAAGGTAGCGTCCGGGTGATGCCGGTGATGTAGTGAAATGTTCAGGGTCCTGTAACACTAGCTCATATGCCTCAGTAGGAGTTATGTCCAGCCAATCCCGATAGACCTTGCCCTGAAAGTAAATGCTAATGGGCACAATGCCAATGCCATACTGCTCAACCAATTCCCTGGTGAGATTAGCTACGCTATCGGTTACAATGGCTACTTTTTGCATCACAAGCCCCCTAGCCAGACAGCGTCCGGGCCAGGCGCCGTATACGATTACATCGTATCTTTCGTTCCAC
>SDBU01002761.1_pt1 | contig 22902 bp, 22 predicted proteins | sample 2277071 | NCBI WGS metagenome assembly SDBU01 (sample SAMN10397929, study PRJNA504765) | marine sediment metagenome | isolation source: marine sediment core GS08_GC12, 126 cmbsf | place: Arctic Ocean: Gakkel Ridge, Loki's castle | collected 2008 | reverse complement strand
CAAGAAACTGAGCCCAGCGCGGGCATGTTTGTACTTTTCTCAGGGAAGGTACATTTATGCAAACTCAGCCCATCGGGGCAGGTGCAAATCATATCCATCGTTGAGCCGGTGATCATGTTCAATGAATTGACGGCGATAGACGGTGGCCCCAATCCCTTCACCGCGATCGCGGTAGAAGCGTGTCTAACATGGAACATTGGCTATGATGACTTCCACTCATTAGTCATGCGCTACCCTGACCCAGCTATTGGCTTAGCGATGATGCGGGTGCTGGCGAGACGCACCAGGCATCTCATCGACCGTTGCGAGGACCTCTCCTTCCGATCTGTGCTTGCGCGGACAGCCAAGATACTCCTTGAAATGAGCGATAATGGTGCAAATGCAATCGATCGTGGTAAGTATCCGATTAAAGATGTGGCCGCGAGTATTGCCACCGTACCGGAGACGCTCAGCCGCTCCTTTAGTATCCTCAGCGAGCGCGGCATGATAAATTGCACCAGAAAGGAAATCACCATCTTAGAGCCAATTGAACTATCTGTTGCCGCTCAACTAGAACCTTACCCCTTCAATAGTTGCGCTATAACGGTTGAGCCAGAGATTGCCTGAGGCTTCTCCAGCCTCGCGGCCAGAACAAGCACCTACCACCGCAGCAACATCGTAACTGTTGCATTGTCAAATCATGATCGGCACCGATACCATCCATAACCCGAAGCTACCAACACGCGGACGGTGCTTGTCTGACCTGATACAATTCTGCAACCCGCTCAGTTTCCCGAGAGCGGCGGCCGGGGATAGGGTCCTAGCATCCGATGGTAGATCACATTAGCCATTTTCCTGCGGACCAGTAAACCCTGAATAAGAGCAGTCGCAACACCCCATATCCATGACGTAATGCAATTTGCCCATTGTTAAAGACTATTAATACAAAATGTGGCAAACTTATTGTGAGCGATATCACAAGCTTGCTGATTGCCATAACAAATAATCCTTGGAGTAGTGATAATGAAAGCAATAACTAAACGATTTCAATATTTCTTCCTTTCGACCAAAGGATTGGCTCTAGTTGCCATTGCCCTGGTATCCCTCGTCACCGCCATCTGGGGCACACTCTCCGGTCCACTGGCTGAAATGGGTATCAACGACATAACCGTCCGGTTGTTAGGCATGGACTTAGTGCCTGCCGAACGGGAAGGTCGCTTGATCATGCTCTATCACAGCATCGCCATGACCGTGGTGGCTATTCAGGTGTATTTCATAACCCACGTCATGTCGATGAAAAAGCATGAGCGGATTATGATAAATGCCACGGTGACTGCCGGCTATATGCTTGCGCTGACCTTCGGCATGTTGTTTGGTTATTTCGGACACAACTGGATTTACCATGGCTTGTTTATTGCCGGCCAGACACTCATGTACTTCGGCGGGGTTCTTCTGGCAATAGCGTTGTGGCCGTGGAAGAAGGAATACTATATCCAAGACCCGAAGTCAGAATATGCCCACACCAAAAACGGCATGGACCTGGAAAGGGCGGCTTTCTTCGCCATGGCCATCACAACTTTGGGCTCAGCCTTGCTGGGTGCGATCGCTGGTGCGTCCTTCGGCAACGGCTTCGTGACATTCCTGGCCGAAGACACGGTCCGCGACCCGAACAAAGGGCTCCTTGCCCGGGCCGTCATCGGACACCTTCACATCATGGTCGCCCTAACCGGTGTAGCCATAACCCTGATTGTGGGCAAATGGTACGACTTCAAAGGCATCCTGCACAAGATCGCAATGCCAAGCATGATCTTTGGGTCAATCATTCTCGCTCTTGGTTGTGCTTTAATGATACCGGCCCAGTATTATGCCCACCTAATCATTTATGTCGGCTCGACGTTTGTCTTAGTCGCCGGATTGCTCCTCGTGATCTACGGTTGGGGCAGGTTAATCAGAGACCGTCTGGCAGAACAAGGGATTGAAAAAGCCTCCTTCGGCCAAAAGTTTAAGGCATTATTCCATGACCCCGTGAAATTCGGCGCAACCTGGCAAATGGTGTATATGAATTTCTGTGTCACCTTTGTCGGCCTCTTCATGGCTGCCAAATTGGATGACATTATCCGCCGCCTTCCACTGCGCGAAGAGCGCATAACCCTGACCGGCCACTGGCACGTCCTTGCTGCGATTATCGCCACCATCATGCTCTTCTACTTCGCTGATCTTATGGGGCTGAAAGGCAAAGCACGCAAGTGGTTCGGGTGGTTGGTGATCGTCTCCTCGGACCTGGCATTTGGAGCCGCAACTGTCTTTGCACTGAAGCGATTGTTCGTCAGCGAGTCAGACCAACAACCCCTGGTTGACACCCTTGATCTACTAACCGAGTTTGGACTAGGTCTTCTTCTGATCGTTATCGCCGCCTTCTTGGGATGGAGGCTGATTGATCTATTCAAGAAAAACGGCCGCTGGGCGAAAGAACTGTCCGACGCGGAGCTATAGACAACCGTTAAAAAGAATATATCCAACCTGCATTTAATTCTGGGCGAGGAGATACCCTGATGAAACGTACATTTTTCTTCCTTTTGTTTGTCACATTACTAACCGCGGGCTGCGCATCCTCCACTGTCGAGGCCACCCCTCCGCCGCAGATCGAGACCGGTGTCGATCCGGATAGTTGGGCGCTCATTCCCGCTGGCGAGTTTCTTGCGGACTTCACCAATGAAGAAATCTTGGTGGATTACGACTATCAAATGATGGTTACCGATGTGACCAACGCTCAATTCGCCGATTTTCTCAACGCTGCGTTGAAGGACGGGACCATCAAAATAGTGGGCGATGAAATCATGGGGTATTATCCGGGCGATATATTCCGCGAGTACCGGCACGAAGAAGAATACGCCGCTGGAGATTATCCGCTCATGCCACTGGACGAAGTAGGGCTAAGACTGGATTTCGAAGGCACGACGTTTACCGCCAAACCTGGCTATGAGAACCACCCCATGGTGATGGTCACCTGGTTTGGAGCCAATGCGTATTGTGAATTTTATAATGGGCGGCTGCCTTCGGCCATTGAGTGGGAAAAAGCAGCCCGCGGCACCGATGGAAGGCCCTTTCCATGGGGTGACGAAGTCGAACAAACCAATGCTAACTACTACCACAGCAATGACCCGTTTGAGGATGTGATCGGTCGGATGGGCGATACGACGCCCGTGGGTTTCTACAACGGTCAGACGCATCTCGGTTTCGAAACTGAAGACTCACCCAGCCCTTATGGCCTGTATGACATGGCTGGAAACGTCTATCAATGGGTCGGCGATGTAATCCCTTATCAGCATTATCGCTTGCTGCTGGGCGGCGCCAAAGATGTATACGCCGTCAGGATCCGGGCCTGGGTAACCAATAATGCAGAGCCGATTTATTTCAGCCCGAACGCAGGATTCCGCTGCGCACAGGACTAGTGTTCGTTATTTAACAAAAGCGGGTTGCTGGCGGGTGAGATCAACATCCACCAGCTATCCTTAAATGTGTGAAGAAAAGAAAAGACAATGGCATACTCAACAGCTCCTATTCAATCGACACTGAAAGCACTGATCGTTAAAATCCGCCTTTATTGGCAGATGACCAAAAGCCTTCAAACCGGTCTACTGCTCTCCACTGGGTTGGCGGGATACATGAGCGCTCGCTGCCCGGTCCAGACCTGGCAAACGCTGCTCGCGTTGGCTGGCAGCCTCTTTCTGGCGATCAGCGGCAGCACGGTCCTCAATATGGTCTACGATCGAGACATAGATGCTCGGATGCCGCGCACTCAAAAACGGCCGCTTCCCAGCGGTCAGGTCGGCGTGGTAGAGGCGCTTGTTTTAGGCGGTGTGTTAAGTGTCACAGGTATCTGGTGGGCCACCCTTCTCTCCCCGCTTTATGGTTTGATCGTTTTCGCTGGTCTATTCTTCGATGTCATTGTGTACACAATTTGGCTCAAACGTCGCACTCCATGGTCGATCATCTGGGGGGGAATCGCCGGGGGGATGCCGGCTCTCGCCGGACGCGCTCTTGGCTTAGGAGCAATCGATTGGGTAGGGCTGATGTTTGCGCTGGCTGTGCTGCTATGGATCCCCACCCATATCATGACCTTCAGCCTGCGGTACCGTGAGGACTATGCAAAAGCCGGCGTTCCCACTTTCCCTTCGGCCTACGGGGAGCACACTACAAGCATCATCATTGCCCTATCGAGCATCGCCACAGCGATCGCCATGGCCTTCGCCGCGTACGGAATCGGGATAACATGGGGCTACATGCGGTTACTTATTGTCCTCAGCTGCGGGCTGCTTGCTTTAGCCATCAGCAGCTTAATGCGTCCTTCTTTCAAAATGAATTTTGGTCTCTTTAAATTCGCGTCGCTTTATATGCTGAGTTCAATGCTCTTGGTTGTCCTCGGCGTCCTGTAATGAGAAGGATCACCCCCCTAGATAGAATCGCCCTCCTGCTCACTTGTTTAATCGCGGCTTATCAGGTAGTTGCCGGTGTAGAGGGACTCCCCGTCCTGGCCACATGGGCATATACAGCGACGTTTGGCGTGCTTTTAATCTCGGGCTTGCTCATGATCATCAACGGCTTCGATGTTCTCGACAGCCCTCTGGTCGTCATCATCGCCACCATCATCCCCCTAGGTCTTTCGCTCGGCATGGTTATCGAGAACATCCCGGACTGGCAGTTAACCTATCTCGCCTTCGTCGTGGTCGGCTTCCTCGCCATCCTGCTCACGCGCTTTATCGCCCCCGAACGTGCGGCGACGATCGTGCTGGCCTCCGTGCACGGCATCGCCGGGCTTGTAATCGTCGGCTTGCCTATCGCTCTCGTGCTGCAAGAGATGAAAGCAGTGCAATTTTTATTCGTGAGTGTGGGTGGCGCCCTTATCGGGATAGGCGGCATGCTGCTCGCTTTTCTGAAAGCCGGCAAACCCATCCTCTCGGCCGAGAAAATCTTTGCTCTCCTTCCTTGGGTCCTCGTGTTGATGAGCGCTGCATTCGTATTCGGTTTGGGCATCTAGCCTTGTCTCGCCTCGAACGCCTCAACCCCGCCGCAAGTAAGCCGTGGCTGACCGCATCAGCGGGCATCATGTGGAGTGGTGTTGGTTTAATGCTTTGCAACCTGGCCTATGGCTGGCTGCTACCCGTTGCCTTTCCTCAGGTTTTATGGATGACGCTTGCTGGTGCCTTGCTCGCTTCGGCCATCTTCTACTTCAGTTTCAGCAAGCTCGCCAAGAAGAACATCCAGCGTATCAACGACATGGTTGGAGACAAGATCTGCATATTCGCTTTTCAGGAATGGAAGAGCTATCCCCTCGTTGTCATTATGATTGGTCTGGGCATCTCCCTCCGGAATTATTTACCCATACCAAAACCCTACCTGGCGATTCTCTATATTGGCATTGGCGGCGGTTTGTCCCTGTCGAGTTTGCATTACTACTGGCATCTTCTGCTCTCCAAGCACCGCGTCAGCACCCCCTAATAGCGAATTTTACAACTCTCCGTTATTCTACTGGGCAGCCTGGCGCAATTGTGCTATGAACTTGGCCGAGGCGGATCCCAGCACGAAGAGATGATCACAAGTTGAGCAAATCGCGAGCATCTCCATAGTGAAGCCGGAGGAGGTGATCCTCCTGCCCCATGAACGGTGCTTTCCTATAAGTAGCTTAGGACAGCCTCTATCAGAACGAATCGTCGGAGCCGATCCTTATGTCGGCCCGTTCGCTGTCCGTATTCATGGCCTGTAGGGGCACGGCAATGCCGTGCCCCTACGCATAAGCCTGTTCAAGGTGAATCATAATTCGAACGCACACATGGGAGCGCCCCTTCACAAAACAATTATTTGTGACAGCCCTTTTGAGTCAGTTCCCCGGATTGGCCTACCCGAAAGATTTTTGGGGATCAGCAAGATTTGGCCTCACTGTCCATCACAATCTTCAACCGAAGGATTGCGCAACAAAGTCCACCCTACATGGTATTCAACGGAGAACATTTTTTCCTCTTTAGCGATATCCTGAGCACCAATCCCAGTGCCCCGCTGCGGTAATCAATACTTGACACACGGCAAATACATGCCCTTTCGTTTGTGATAAGCTGAACAAGTGGAGGGCTTTCTGCCCTAACACGCATCGTGCGTGTGTAATTTGTTTTATGCATTGCGAAATAGGGTATGAATAAATCCTCCATTTAGGAGTGTTGTGTCACTCTTGGTTTTTCGGTTGGAGGAGAGCTCTCGGTTAATAGAGTTTTTACTCTGACCAAACAAAATCGCGCTTTGAAGCGCAAATGATAAGGAGGATGAAGAAGAAAAATAGAGCTAAAGGCTTACCTTAAGGTTAGTTTTACCAAATTACGAAGAGGAAAAGAGGAGAATGCAATGCTCAAGAAACCAAAGTTTTCTCTCGTCGTAATTGGCGCGTTGCTCTTGTTGGCCCTGGCTGCTGGTGCTTGTGCACCTGCCGCAACGCCAGAGCCACCACCACCGCCGCCAACCGACGTACCACCGCCGCCCCCTCCAACGGCGACTCCAGTGCCAGATCACTCGGCATTCGAAGCTGCTGTTGCAGGCAATGCGCACAATCAGTACAGCGTTGAACATGGACCGAACGCATGGTGCACTCGCTGTCACTCCCCCCAGAACTGGGATCCTGAAGCTTTCCAGGGACCTCCACCAGCATGCTTCACGTGCAAATTCCCACATGAAGAAGAGATGAGGGTGGCCGAAGGGAATGCTTTCGTGGCCGAAGAGGATTGGGTAGGCATGCCGTGCGAAACCTGTCACGTAGTTGATGTAAACGGATACGTCACTCCTGGAATCGCCTGGCTCAATCCGGTCTCGATGGATTACGTTGCCGTTAGCAATTCCACAGAGTTGTGTGAGAAATGCCACGTGACCACCACCGGCAACGCCTTCGGTTCTGCCGTGGATCATAAGGTAACGCTTGGCGGAAGCGCCCACCTCAACTATGGTGGTTTTATCGGGGAAGTACCCCCACCCAGCTTCTGCGCAGATTGCCATGACCCACACACGCTCGAACCAAAACAATGTGTAGACTGCCACGAAGGCGTGACGACTTCAGATACCCACATGAAGGGTTACAACGCCCTTATGCTTGACAAGCTGACGTGCATGGCTTGTCATGATGCCACCGGGATGGATGTAGGACCTCCTCCAGGGGAAGAGGGTGGCCCATGGGTAACCCAGGTAACCTCTGTCGGACGTGCTGGACCGACCACGGAATTTGTGCTCTCTCACAGCATCGTCTACACAGTCGCCTGCGATCGTTGCCACTTCGAAGAGAACGCTTTCGGACTGACAGTCTTTACTGCAGATGGTTCCGTACCAGAGCCGCCTGCAGAAGATTAGCAGGGGCATGTTGTAACATCGGAGTTTGAACCATTCCGCGATAACACTCTGTCAAAAGTAATGTGGAATGGACCGCTTCCTACCTGGAAATAATGTTGGGTAAGTGAAGGTAACGGTATCTTGTGGGGTGAGGAGACTCCTCGCCCCACAGGTATATAATCTAGAACCTAACGGACGTGGATTTCAAAAAATGGATAGAAGAATTTCTCTCTTATCAAGGAACTCAAACCAGAGCCGGAACTGTCTTGGTCTCAATGCTCGGGCGATCAGTTTAGTCCTCGCCCAATGCTTACTGCTATTGTTCCTGATCGTCGGATTAGCAGCCTGCCAGTCTTCTGATTCTCCAACTATTTCCTCGCCTGATACCCAGGCCACACAACCATCTGGGGGTGGAGAAACAACAGGCGATGAACCTATTGTTGATGAACCGGAGGCATCCCCCGCGGGGGAAATCGAACAAGCCTGGCAAGCTAGCCCTCATTCTGAAACTTATGTTGAAGGGGACAACAACATTTGCGCTCGCTGCCATGCCCCCGTCGCCTTCGTGCCATCAATAGATGACCTGGATCCATCATGTTTGGTATGCAAGTTCGAGGTCGCTCCTCCTCCCGCATCCATCGCCCAGGATACATGGACCAATGTCGAATGCAATGTTTGCCACCTTGTAGATAAGAACGATGAGGTGGAGCCTGAATTCGCCTGGCTTTTGTTCCTGCTTCTCAATGAATATGAGCAGGTGGCTTCATCCACAGAATTATGCGGGAAGTGCCACGCCGAATCCGATTTTGACTTGCCAGGCCATACGGCTGTTGTCGTTGGCGGAGCACATTCGGGGTATTCCTGTACAGACTGCCACGACGCCCACAGCACCACAGCAGATTCGTGCGGGGCGGCCGGATGCCACGACGCTATGAGTGAGGATATTCCTGGTCACGACAATGCCCACGAGTCGGTCTCCTGTGTGGCTTGCCACGACGCTGGCGAAATGACGGTCGGTCCAGACGAGGATTTGGGTGCCTGGACTACATTCTTGCCTCCGGATTCGGAAGGGGTTTCCTTCACGTTCACATCACATAACACTCAACTTGAGGCCAGTTGTGACCGCTGCCATTATCCCAATAACTCCTGGGGCTTGACGGAAGATGTTAACTAGCGATTAGAGGACGCATGAACTATGCTGGACGAAGGACTCAAAGATAATTGCGGATAATCATCGGCAGTGACTTGAGCCCGACCTACATTGTGCTTTGCAAAGCATTTGGCACACGGAGGTTGCTGCCTCTGTCGTAGCCCCCAACGGGGTAAATCCGAACGGTCGTCGCGAATAGATCGTTCTTATCAAATCGAATATCTCAAATCAACAATCTTTTATTCACACTGGAGGAAAGAGATGAGAACCTCAACCGGAAACACCCTTAAGAAAATCGCCATCATCTTTATGGGTCTCACCGCGGCGATGAACATTCTCAGCGGCACCGGCACTAGCTGCGCCGCGTTCGTAACAAAGCAATACCCGATGTTCTGGGACATATTGAGAGCGGATCTCCTGTGGCTGTGGCAGTCCTTCGTAGTTGTTACACTTCTGATCGGCCTCGCTGGAATCTGGTCAACCATCCAACTCGTGCGCGGTAAGAGCAACGCCTACCGTAACGCCATGGTTCTATTAATCCTGGGAACCATAGTGAATGGCATCCACATTTATTACTCTCAGACCGTTCTCGACAGCATAATCCCCATCGTTTTCACCGTTTTTGCCAATGTCGTCACCCTGGTGCTTTTCATAATTTTAGGGACGCCAAGATTTCGAGAGCAGGTCAGGTTCGACAGCGAGACTGATCCCGTAACTGGGGCAACCGCCACCGGTTTAACTGCGTTCTTCGTTGGCGTGATTCTAATCTCTACGACGCAATGGGCCGGACCTTCACACACATATGATGGAGTAAACTGGGTCAATCTCCTGCGAATACCCCTCCTCGCCGGAGGTACAATTTTTTCTATAGGCGGTCTCGCTCTACTGCTGTGGACCGCGCTAGATCTGTCGTTTCCTAGGGCAATTAAGCGTTATGTGGAGGACAATAAGCAATAAAAGCATAACCCACTAGATCGAAAAAACTGCGGTCTGGCGTATTTACTGCTTTACCGAAGATTCAACCCCTGCCCACTCTTGTCGGTATGAAAGACTATAGGGTAGGGGTTGTTTTTTTATACCAAACATTCAGGAACGAATTGTTGTCACGCTCAATCGTCGCTGGCAACCCAGATCGGCGTAGCGGAATAAGCCCTGTTCTCTGGGATAAGCGAGTCGGCTCAAACGCAAGGCTACCGCAACCGAACAAGTTTCTCCGAATAATCGACTGAAATCCACGTTGGAAGTCCAATTGGGTCCTTTCATCACTAGACTGTTGAGGCCCGGTTGAGTTCGGCAGCAGAAGTTTTTATTCGAGATTGGTGACTGGCCCGGAGAATGAGCGAGGACTGCAGGTGGAGTGTCAATTCTGCTTAGTTGCTTGGACAATCCGCAGGTTAAATAGACTCAGCAACGCGAAGGCACCCGCAGCGAACAGACCAATCAGCGCGGGTCCGATTAACCCCATCTGCAGCGCGGCAAGCGTGTTTCCGGCCACCGTGCTGGCATAGGAGCCGGAAGCGAGCATGAGGAAGCTTTGATCGGCTGCTCCCTGCACTTTTTGGTTCAGACGCCCCGCTATCCATGTATAGAGGATGAAGATACTGAATGTCGTGACCAGCCAGCCCAGAAAGTTATGCAGCGGCACACCGAAATAAGCGCCTTCGACCTCCCAGACCCAGTGTCCCATCCTCACCATGATTGGATCTAAAACCAGGTCCCAGGCCGTCATGACCACCGCGGCCAACGCAGCCACGCGCAAGTTGCGCCATTGGTCTTCTGTTGATCCGTATCCCAGGATACCTTCAGCGATCACAAGCGATGGATAGCTGATCATGAACCACGCCAAGGGGATCAAGTAGGGAACCAAGCCTAGGAAGCGAGGTCCAAGCTGGTCCGTGTAGTGATAGGGACCGTAGATCCACCCTGTGGCGACCCCGACACTTTCGAAAAGTAGGCTCACTGTGTAGGTCAACGCAAACAGAATGAATGTATTTCGCCAACCGATGTAGGTCAATGCATGGGTGATGGCAAAAGCCGTAGCGATCAATGTGAGCCAGGGAACGCTGTGCCCGTGTACTGTCGGAAAGCCAAACAGCGGTCCGAGGCTGACGTATGCTGTAAATGCTGCGTAGAGAACAAGCAGGCTTATCGCCGCAATTCGAAGTGGGCGCATTCTCAGACCGCGCTTTCGATAACGTTTCGACCGTCTACCTACGTCCGCTCACCCAACCTGTTAGGGATGCTCCGCTTCGATCTCATCGAGCAGCGCCTCGTCCTGCCGTAGGCTGCGAAAGCGCACGATGATGTTGACGATGTAGAACCCCATGGTCCCGAGGATAACAGCATAACCGGCGATCATATAATTCAAGGTGTCAGCGGGGGCTTCCTGAAAAAACATGATTTCTACTCCTGTTGCCTTCCCTGTAAAGTTCCGGTACTCATTCGCCTGGATGGCTATTCGCGTGTGTTTCGGATTACCTCAGGTCGAGAGGGCGGTCAGCTTGCGTTCCTCTAACTTCTCCATCTGCTGCTGCAGCCGCAAGCGATGCCAAAGCAAGGTGCTATAGATCAGTGTGAATGTGAATAGGCTAAAGAAGAATGCCACCCGCATATCCGCGGTCATATCGAAGGCGCCCTGCGCCGTGGGGTCAGAGCTGCCAATGACAACAGGGTGGATCGTGCGAAAGATGCGTATCGAGAGGAAAGTCAGAGGCACGCTGATGAAGCCCACGATGCCATACACTGCACCAAAGCGGGCGCGCCGGTCGGGGTCTTCAATCCCCTGCCGCAACATCATGTAGGCGATGTAAATCAACTCCATGACCGTCGCGGTCACAAGGCGTGGATCCCAAGTCCACCAGGTATTCCAGATCGGCCGGGCCCAAATCGAGCCCGTCACAATATTAATGAAGGCGAACACAATGCCAATCTCGACTGACGCCATGGCGACCCGATCCCAACGCTGCTCGCCGCGAGCCAGATAAATCCCCCCGACGACAGCTGTGACGAGAAACGCAAGCGCTCCCACCCATCCTGCGGCGACGTGAAAATAAAACACACGTTGCACATCGCCCATGATCACTTCCTGAGGGGCCCAGAAGAGCACGAGGTATAAGGCGACGACGAACACTGCGCTGGTCAACCAACTCAACACTTTTAGAGCTTTAGGTGTACGTTCCACAACACTCCTCCGATGATGCAATTGCACCCTCCAACAACCTATGCACAAAATCCGTTCTTACAAGAATACATCCCCCACGCTGGCAGGATCCCTTATTCCTCGACGACGAAGTCAAAGACCATGAACGCAACGGCGATGAAGATCACGTCGTAGACGATCATTAAATTTACCCAAGACATGATCTCCTCAATCATAAAACCCTGTAGGAAACCATTGCTCGCCTTCACCGCCGCGAGCAGAAGCGGGATAAGCACCGGGAAAAGCAATATTGGCAGCAGCACATCACGCGTGCGCGCCTGAACAGCCATCGCTGCCAACAGCGTGCCAACCGCAGTATAGCCGATCGATCCAAGAAGGATTACGAAAATTAAGCCGGGTTGGAAGAGGTTTACATTATAAAGCACGCTGTACATCGGCAGGATGATTGCTTCAACAATGAGCATGAAAAACAAGTTGCCGATAGCTTTCCCAAAATAAATTGCGCTGCGGTCCACCGGCGCAAGCAGCAAGCCGTCCAGGCAGCCGCGGTCCTTCTCAATCGACATCGAGCGATTGAGCCCTAGCGTACCTGCAAAAGTAAAGGTGACCCAAAGAACGCCCGAGGTGACGGCCTCACGGGTGCGGATATCCAATTCGAGGGCGAAGTTGAAGATCAGGATCACCAAGGCGGCAAAAACCAACATCGCCCCAATCAGTTCGTGGCTGCGGAATTCGGCGGCGAGGTCCTTCCAGACGATGGCCGCAACCGAGCGCAGATACGCCCGCAGCGAACCATCCGCTCGGGACTCGGTTTTCTGCTCAGTAAAATCCGTCAATGAAGGCGTTTCAGACACGGGTCACCGACCGATAAAGTTCTGTGAGTTGTATGGGGTCGATTGCGTCCGTACTCTCGGAGGCGGTGATGACCCCTTTCGAGAGAATATCCACCCGATCGGCGAGATCAGCAGCCCGGATAATGTCGTGGGAGGTCATGACCACCGTTCGACCTCCGGAGGCGATCTCTCGCAGGACCCCATCCAGCATCGCCGCTGCCTCCTGGTCAAGGCCGGTATGCGGCTCATCGAAAAGCAGGATATCGGGCCGATGAAGGATTGCCCGGCCGATCGCCAGGCGCTGCTGCATCCCGCGCGAGAATTGACGAACCAGATCTCGCCGGCGAGGATAGAGACCGACGAGATGCAGCACCTCGTCTATCCGCTGGTCGAGATCACCAACGCCATACATCCAACCATAAAAGCGCAGGTTCTGCCCAGCGGAAAGATCACCGTACAGTAAAGGTTGATGGGATACAACACCCAGCCGCTGCCGGACAGCCGCGGCTTCTGCTGGTAATTGGTGACCAGCCATTATCACCTCGCCCATTTTGGGGCGGGAAAGGGTGGCAAGGATGCGCAGAAAAGTCGTCTTCCCGGCTCCGTTTGGGCCCAATAGAGCGACGAATTCCCCTTGTGCAACCTGAAAATTCAACCCGCGCAGAACGGGTTTCGTACCGAACGTCTTTACCAGGCGCCTGACCTTAATCATGCTCTGACTCAATGAGTACCTTTAAGGTACGCTTAAGCGCCTCGCGGCGTTCTCTGTAGGGCTTGCCGGTGACTTCTCCTGCCTCGTTCATATCATCTAGCGCGGCAATTGCGCGCATCAACGCTTCGCGATCGCGGGGTTCTTCGGGCGCAGTTTCAATATCGGATTTAACGATTGACTCATGTCCTTGCGACCACTTCCACCAAACAAAGAAGAGGCCGATTAAAGTTAGCCCCAATGCCGCGGCGCCGATGATCAGGTTGGTCGTTGAAGAGGAATCTACCCGAGCAGGGTGGCTGCCCGAAAGGCGCAATTCTAATATTTCACCCCGTTCAAGCGGGTCCATCCTATAACTTTCCATAAAGATCCCGCCCATATCGCGAGCGCCCACGTCGCTCAGCCCCTCACCACTCATCGAGGGAGGTCCCTGCGTCTTCAAGATGACGATCGCTTCAACAGGGTAGTCTACCGGCTGCTGATACTCCAGGCTGCGTTCATAGGGTAGCGTGAAACTAAAGAAGACCTCGACAGCTTCCCCGGGGATGAACGCTTCGTGCATCACAAAGCCATCTGCGTCTTCGGTGAAGCGCATCAACTCAGGGGAGTCGGCGAACTGCAGATTGCTGAAATCCTCCGGTAATGTAACCTGAATATCATTAAACCCATCTCGTCCAGCAATCGTCCTGTCGCCTGTATTCGTCATCAGCAGCAATTCGGAAACTTCAACTACACCTTCGATGGAATAATCGAAGATCAGATGCAATCGGTCTACAACGATTAGGCTGTCATCCGTCGTGGTTTCGAAAACCGTCAAGGGAAGTTCAAGTGAGAGGTTGTCCTCCAGCATATGTCCTGCCGTGTTGAAATAACGCACCCCTTGATACTCCGTTAACGCGCCGAAGATACGGCCGGGGACAATGTCTAAATCCTGGACTTCAAAATTACCGTCGGCATCGACCGGGATTTCCTTTTCGAATACCAGTTGATTCCCATCGAAGGCAATAAAGGTTACCTCCAGACCGTGCGGGAGAGACTCCCCCTCCGTTCCGTTTTCGATGGATCCGTAGATTGCCCCAGTGCTCATGTCAGAGGCGGGTTCTTCCACTGCTGTTTCCTCGCTAAACGCAAGTGTCCGCACATAAGCTGCTGCGGCAAAGCGATCGCTCTCGCCAAGCGCTCCCTCCAGCGCAGGCATTGAGTTTTTCCCCTGGGTAATCACTGTGTAAAAATCATCGAGCGATGTACTGATGAAAAGCGCCACATCACGCAGGTCCATGCCAGGTGCCAGGGCTTCCCCGCGCTCACCATGACAGTCGGCGCAGGTCTCTTGAAAAACAACCTCACCCTGCTCGAGTTGGTCCGACGAAACACTTAGCGATAGCGCATAGGAGACCACATCCCAGCGCTGAGCGTCGCTTAAATTCACAAAGGGAGGCATGAACCGTTCCATCCTGCCTTGTGTGACGGTGAGATACCAATCGGAAGGCAGCACGCCCGAGGCGAACGCCGGATCTCCCAACGGGGAAGGCTGGACATCCAGATTCGCGGACATCACACCATCCCCCAACCCGGCAAGGCCATGGCACGTCTCACAGTTCTCCAGATAAAGTTGCTCCCCCTGGCTCAGATCCGGTGGCCTCTCCGGGGCGGAGAGTTCTTCCTCCTGCGTCGCCTGTGGCTCAGGTGCGGGGCGCTGCTGCGTCGCTTGAGGTATTTGTTCAGCAGCCTGGCGAGTCGCCAGCTCCGGGGGCGGTGTGACATCCTCGGAGAGTGAACATCCTGTCAACACGAAAAGGATTATTAGGAATAGGAGGACTTTTCGCTTCACGCTTGCTCCTCCACTGCAGACAGCGTGTTACCGCAGCGAATGCAGAATAAATCATCCGCCTTAACTTCAGATCCACAGGACGGACAGAAACCACCGTTCCTATCTTCCTTCTCACTCCTGATCTGAGCTATGGCCGCTTCGATCTCGTCGTCTATTTCGTCCCCTTCAGGGGACACATCACCACCGGCTTTCAGGACATCGATCCGGCGTAAGATCCCCGCTCCTTCTTTCATCATGGCTTGCCGCTGATCCTGGTAATCCTCCTCCAGGATCTTCCCGGTATTGAAGTCCATTTCCAGCTCTTGCAGACCGTTCAGCACTCGATCGCGGCCGGCTTGAAGTTCAGATGACAGCCGTTCCGCCTCTGTTACATCCCGGCCACGATGCTGTATTAAGGGCATGGCGACAAACGCCACCGTCAGCAACGTCAACGCTAGCCCAGCGAGTATCGAGCCTATATCCATGTTCGCACCTTCTCCTCGTTCATCTCACCTCATCCCCTTACTCGCGCCTCGAAGCCACTTATTTCGTGATGGGAAATGTGTAATCCTCAAAGCGACTGTTATTAATGCTCGGCCATCACCGTTTCGATTTGATTAACGATCTCGTCAAGCGATAAATAGGGTCCAATCTTCACGGCAGCCAATCGACCATCTGGCCCGATGATGTAAGTCTCCGGCACACCGAGCGTGCGGAATGCCTGCGAGATTCGTGTCCCCAGATCGGGACCATTCGGGTAAGTAATCCTAAATTTCGCCAGGTATGCTAGGGCTTCAGTCTCCGTGTCCACGTAGTCCACACCCAGGAAAACCACACCCTGATCCTTGTACATCTGGTATGCCTGTTCCAATTCGATAGCCTCTTGCTCGCAAGGTTTGCACCAGGACGCCCAGAAATTGACCACGACAATCTGGCCGCGGAGATCGGCGAAGTTGATCTCATCTCCATCGAAAGTGCTCAGGGTCAAATCGGGCACACGATCTCCAACCCGGATAGAACCTCGTTGGGAACGCACTAAACCTATACCCAGAACGGTCAGAAGACCCAGCACGAACACCCACACGAGCACAACTCCCCATTTCGGCCGCGATGTTTTCCCGGGTGAATCATCGTTATTATCCATTGTTGAGTTTTCGATAATTTCCATAAGACAATTCCTCGCGCTTATTCGTCCCGCCGACGCAGCTCTTGCTCCAATTGGGCAATGTAGGGATCATCACTTTCTACACTTACACTCCTTGGTGCAGGTGGCTTAACCTTCCACGCCTGCACAGACCGGAAGAGGACATAGGCCCCGATCGCGAACAAGACTGGGGGCAGGATGTATACAAGCAAATTGAATCCTTCCGCTGGTGGCTCGGCCAACACCCGCGGCCCATACTGATCGACGAAGTAGTCTTTGATCTGATCATCGCTCCAGCCCAATACCAGCTTTTCGCGAATGGTGGCTCGCCATTGTTCACATGCTTGGGTCGGACATACATCTAGCGGTATGTTTTCACACACCGGGCAATAAAGCCCGCGGGCAATGACGTTAACATCATCATCAGTAGGACCGCCACCTTGAGCAAAAACGGGGGGGGCGAACGCCTGCGAGAACAGAATGAAACCCAGAGTTATTGCCATCGCAATTTGAAACTTACGCATTAATGAACCTCCCCTCACGCCCGTGTAACCCTTGATGCAGGCGACGTCTTACTCGCCCGCCTCCGATCGCGATCAGGCCAAACCGCCACGATGGTTCCGACGCTGAAGACTACACCCCCTATCCAGATTAAGTTAACCAGCGGGTTGTGATAAACCTTAAAGGTTGCATCGCTCCGCGAATCCGGATCCAACCCCACCAGGATCACATAGAAATCATCCGCCAGCGTGGAACGCACACCCGGTATGGTCACTGCCTGCTGTGAGTCGTAATAATAATCCTTACGCGGGTATAGTTCGTCCACAATTTTCCCGTCTTGATAAACAGAGACAACGGCTCGGGTGACGTTGCGGCCATCGTTAGTGTCAAATACCGAAAGGTCGTCATAGGTCATCACGTAGCGTCCGAGTGTAACTTGCTCACCCTTAGCAAGCGTCGCTTGAGTTTCAGTCTGGTATACCTCAATTCCGATGATGCCGAACGCCATCAGGACCACACCAAGATGGATGACGTAGCCTCCATAGCGTCGGTGATTCCTCCCCACCAGACGCCATAACGCCTGCGGCAAGTTTTCGCCGTGCCGCCGTCGGCGCGCCATCGCTCCTCGCCAGAATTCGTACAGTGTTACTAACGCAACCAATGCCGCCGACGTATACCCCAGGATAGCGATCGGATTTCGAATCTCGCCGAAATACAGGGTGATGGGAACAAGCAACGAAACGAGAGCGGGCTTCCAAAGTGCCCGCCCGATAGTCTTCCAGGTGCTGCTTGCATAGGCGGACAGCGGGGCGATAGCCATCAGGATGAGCAGCCCGAGCCCCAGCGGTCCATTTGCCCGCTCATAGAAGGGCGGACCAACTGTGATCTTCTGACCCGTAACCAATTCGGATATCAATGGAAAAATCACGCCCCAGAAGCTGACCACCAGGATGCCCATGAAGAGAAAGTTGTTCAGCAGGAAGAGCGCCTCACGTGAGAACATCGAGGTCAGATAATTTTCGCCCTTCAGCATCTCCCAACGGTTAATTAACAAGCTGAGTGAAACAATAAATGTTACCCCGATGAAAACGAAAAACATCGGACCGATTGCGGACTTGGCGAAAGCATGCACAGAGGAGAGTACGCCAGATCGGGAGAGAAATGTGCCGAAGAGCACCAGAGCGTAGGTTAGAATGATCAGCACCACATTCCAGTGCTTGAGCATGCCTTTCTTCTCCTGGACCATTACAGAGTGCAGGAAGGCCGTCCCCGCGAGCCATGGTAATAAGGCGGCGATTTCCACCGGATCCCAGCCCCAGTAGCCACCCCAACCGAGCACGTCATAAGCCCAACGCCCGCCCAGAATTAACCCTAGCGAGAGGAAGATCCAGGCAACCAGCGTCCAGCGGCGGGTGATGCGTATCCAGCGATCGTCGCTGCGACGAGTGATCAACGCGGCCATGGCGAAGGCGTAGGGGATCACGTAGGCGACAAAACCCAGATAAAGCGTCGGGGGGTGGATGATCATACCCGGATGGCGCAGAAGAGGATTCAAACCCCGACCGTCAAGCGGATTGAGTGGAACAGCGCCCGTAGGCTGCAGCATCGCCGCCACTTGCTGCCCGTCCGCAGATAGCCACAATCGAGCAAAAGGATTCTCAAAGAAGACCGTCAGGCTAACGAAGAAAGCTAGGGTGATCATCGTGACCACGATGAACCACGGAAGCATTTCACGATCACGATCCCACTTGCGTAAGCTGGCAGCGCTTGTAAACGCCGCCATGAGCCACGCCCAGAAGACCAGCGAACCCTCTTGGCCGCCCCACAAGGCAGTAACTTTTAAGTAAGTCGGCATGGAGTTGCTCGTCACCGAGGCTACATATTTAATCTCGTAGTGACCCGTAGCGAGCAGCCATATGATCGCCGCTGAGGCGACGGTTAATAACGGCCATGTCAACAGCATGGCGTAGCGGCCGCTCTCGACGAATTCCGGTTTACGCTTTTGCGCGCCATACGCCGCCGCACCGGCGCCATATAGCGAAGCCAAGAAGGTAATTACCAGTGCATAATAACCAATGTTCGCGACCACGTCTTGTCTCTCCTCTCAAGACATAAAATTAAATACATACTGCGACGCTCGCCATTAGAAGACAAGCGCCGCAGGGAATGTGTTTATCCACTTTCGGCTTGCAATGGGACATCACCTTCATAGCGGGTCGGGCATTTGAGAAGTAATTCGTAGGCGTGGAAGATGCCGTCCTCACCCATCCTTCCCGTCACAATCGCCTGGGCTTCGTGGCGGAGGAGATCCGGCATCACGCCGATGTATTCCACCTCTAGCCGTGAGCCCTGCGGGTCTTCCAACGCGATGTGCAGCGCTTTGGCCAGTCCGCCTGCTTCCTCAATCTCGTCCAGATCCGCGGGCACATTGGCTATAGTGAAACGAAGCGTTAGATTCTTGACATCGTACTGAATCGAGTCGCCATCTACGACGCCCGAGATCTTAATATCCCGATCTCCTACAGCATCGCCCTTGGCGAATAATTCGTCGATCGTCAAATAATATTGCGCGGCTGCCTGGGTCGAGGAGGCGATCAGATACACAATCGCCGCTACGATCAATAAACCGCCCAGGAGAAACTTCCTTTGGCCAGTACGTGATTTTGTCACTTCGCCCATACCTTTACCTCCAGATAATCGACCGCTTTTCCCTTTGCCTCGAGAGAGCGGCGGAATTGTATCACCAAACCATAGCCGGCTTTGCAGCATCGCCATGGAAAGGTAAGCGACGCGCCAAGAACAGAACCGCGAAGGGTCCAACCACATATCTTCCCATGAATTCATTAACGGTATATGAACCCCTGACTAAAAGAAGATGAGAGGCTGCTGATCATAAAGTTAATGGGGTATTAAGGACAATGGCGGTATTATATATCTCGTGACGCTCGACTTTGTGGCACAAATTCCTTCAGCGATTTATTACCGCTTGGATTCGCCCGTCTCCAAGATAGGCGAGGCCGGTGAATATACCGGGGCTATTAAGATTTATAGAACACCCGTTGAATGCTCAAGGAAGGTCTAAGTGATACAAAAAAACCAACGTGATAATCAAGAAGATCCGTTAACCTCAGACCTTTCATCGAACCTTTACCCTGGGCGATCCTTTTTTCATTGGGCTCCAAGTCTGCGCTTCACCGTGACCATGGCGATCCTCATACCTATCACCTTGGTTTTGGTCGCTTCGACAATCGCGGAATACAACCGCCATCGTCAGCGAAACCTGGCGAGTATGTCCCTGCTCGCCTCGCAGACTGGCCAGGTCATCGAGCAGGTGCTCTATCGTGAAATGCTGCGCTCTGATTTCGATGCAATCCAATCGATATTCGACGTCCTCGGTGAAGAGGAATCCATTCAAGCGCTATTACTGCTCGATACTAACGGCCGAGTCATCTTCTCGCCGGGCGATGAAACCACAGGGGTTATTTTCGATAACAAGGACCCATCTTGCCAGCCCTGCCACAGCCTGCCTCCTCAGGATCGACCAACAGGAGTCATCATTGATCTTCCACAAGGACAGAATTCCTTCCGGAGCATGCAACCCATCGAGAATCAACCCGAATGCGCCCAATGCCACGACCCAGATCAGCGCCTGCTAGGCTTGCTGCTGACCGATCTATCTATCGCTCCTATTCAGGACGCGCTCGCCAAGGACCTGCGCGATGCTCTGCTCTGGTGGGCGGGTACGGGTGTCGTTATGGTCTTGCTGGTTAACTTTGCAATCCATCAAACCGTGCTCAATCGCCTTCATAAAATATCGAGGGCAATAGCGAGGTTCGGAAAAGGTAAATCTTTTGAAACCCTTTCCGAGACTCCCCACGACGAAATCGGACATCTGAGTGCCGTGTACAACCGCATGGTCCGGCGCATTCGAGACCGAGATAATGAGAATGAGGTCCTGGCACAAAAGCTACAACAACGAATGAGCGAACGCGAGCATCTTCTCCGGCGGTTGATCAACAGTCAGGAGCAGGAGCGAACGCGCTTGGCGCGTGAGCTACATGATGACCTGGGTCAGCGATTAAGCAGTATAACCATCCAGCTCGAGCTAACACAACGTGCCCTATCGGAGGGCACGGATCAAGCAAAGTTAAGCATCGCCCAAACACAGAGCTTGATCGCCGAGACGACGGATTGCATGTATGACGTGATTATGGGGTTACGTCCCTCCATCCTGGACGACCTCGGTTTAGGACCTGCATTAAAGAACCTCGCCAAGCGGACGCTCGAACCTGCTGGCATCCATTATGATGTGACTATCGAAGGTTTAGAGGATGGTCTACAGCAGGAAAAAGAGACCGCCTTGTTTCGTATTTTCCAGGAGGCGCTCAATAATATCGTACGCCATTCTGAGGCCACCTTCGTAGAGATGCATATATACCTGGTCGATGATAGGGTAGAAGGGTTCATCCAAGATAATGGGGTAGGTTTGGATCCGGCATCACATCTTGCCATTGAGCATAATGGAACCGGATTTGGACTCCTTGGTATGCGTGAACGAGCCGAGTTGTGCGGAGGGGATCTCGTGATCAGCGCCGTTGATCCTCATGGCACAAGGCTTCATATTCGGATCCCATTTGTCGAGGGTCGAAATGTCTGAAACGATTAAAATTCTCGTCGCCGACGATCATACACTCATGCGATCAGGGTTGAAGATGCTTCTGGAGGACGAATCCGATTTCGAAGTAGTTGGCGAAGCGACAACTGGCGAGGAGGCCACGAGACTGTGCTCGCAATTGCAACCAGATGTAGTTCTCATGGATATCGGTATGCCCGAGATGAACGGTCTCGAGGCAACCCGTATAATTAAGGAGGAAAATCCCTCCATTCACATCCTGGTACTCACAATGCATCGGTCAGAGGAATATTTCTTCCAGATGCTTGAGGCTGGTGCTTCAGGTTATGTGCTCAAGGGTGCCGAAACTGGTGAGCTCATCCACGCCATTCGAGCTGTCGCCCAAGGGGATGTGTTCCTCTATCCATCGATGGCGCGCCGCCTGGTTCAGGAATATCTTGCGCGTTTGGAAGTCGCCCCCTCTTCTGAGACCTCTCTCACCCCACGCGAGCGTGAAATCCTACGGCTAATTGCCGGCGGTTACTCAGGCAAAGAGATTGCGGAGAAACTCGTTATCAGCCCAAGCACTGTGCATTCGCATAGTACCAACTTGATGGCCAAGCTCAATCTTAGTGCCCGTCACGAACTGGTTCGCTACGCTCGCGATCACGGCCTGCTCCGCTAGAGCAACCACTCTACCTAACCACATCCAATCCACTTCTCACCTCGAATGAAACGCCAGCCAACTTGGCGTTTTTTTTACGCATTTGGCGGCCACAATGATTACGGATTGTGAGAGAAAGCACTAGGATGTAAATCGTTGAGGATCTGTGATGAAGAACTGCTTAGTGTTTGTCATCTGGACCAACCCGCTTTTTCTTGAGTCAATCCGTGCTTTGCTGAACCATAGCAAAATCCAACTCGTTGGTGCGGGTTCGAATTTCTCGCAGGCACAAAAAGAAATTGTGGCGCTTCGACCCAATGTCGTCATCATCGAAAGCAGTTCGGATGGCAACCTGATCGACTGCGAGACGCTCCCGATTCTAAGATCAGGGTCGAGAGTAATCCAGATGAGCTTGGATGATAACGAACTCAACATCTTTCAACATCAGCACCGTACTCTTGCAGAGGCCGAAGATCTTCTAACCATGATCCTTGAAGAAGGAGACATGAAATAACCATGGATCAAGATCGGACCCGTACGGTTCGTACTCGCATCTTGTGGCTGTTTCTCATTATTGCGATTCTCCTCATTGTCATATTTGCCGTTCTTATAAGCCGGCAGATTGCTACAGCGGCGCCAGAGCAGCCGATCGCCTTCAAACACCAAGTACACGCCGAAGCTGAAGTCAGCTGCTTGTTCTGCCACCCCAATGCACTTCGATCTGATATCGCCGGTATTCCCTCCGTGGCTCGTTGTGTTGGCTGCCATCAAACCATCGCCTCGGATAGTCCCGATGTAAAACTCGTTCTTGATTATTGGGAGAGGAATGAACCCATCCCCTGGCGGGCCGTGAACAATATGCCCGACTTTGTTTTTTTCAGTCATCAACCCCACCTCGGTGCCGGTGTGAGTTGCGAGACCTGCCATGGCAACGTGGGTGAAATGGTGGTTGCCAAGCCAGTTATTAGCATGGACATG
>SDBU01002760.1_pt1 | contig 22906 bp, 22 predicted proteins | sample 2277071 | NCBI WGS metagenome assembly SDBU01 (sample SAMN10397929, study PRJNA504765) | marine sediment metagenome | isolation source: marine sediment core GS08_GC12, 126 cmbsf | place: Arctic Ocean: Gakkel Ridge, Loki's castle | collected 2008 | reverse complement strand
ACGCTCGGAAAATGGAAAGCGGCCAGGCTCACCCACCGCCAGAAGCGAAGCCACAGAGGGTCGGGTGCAGCGCCTTGTTCGGCGGCTGTCATAAAATTCCAATTCAGGAAGCCAGCTTGGAAAATAATCGAGGTCAGGACACTGTTTTCCAAATTAGACGAGTGGGCCAAACGGATAACTTGGCAGATACCGTGGTTTGTCCCCGACTATGCAAAACAATTTATCTATTTAACGCTTTGCATCCATCGTACTGCCTTTCTGATAATTTCTGGAAACTGCTTCTTATCGATCTCTCCCCATTTCCCATGCCCGGGAAAGATCCATTCTACATCTTGAAATTCTTCCATCTTTTGCACAGATTCAATTTGCTTTTCCCATGAATACCAGCATGCCCTTCTGAATGATCCAAATTGGTTTAAACTCGGGATCCAGGCGAAGTGATCTCCTGTAAATAAATATTTTCCATTCCACAATAGCACCAGGTGCCCCTGCGTATGCCCCGGTGTAAAATGTATTTCACCTGAATCAATGCGATGAACATCTTCTCCATCAAGAATGATCTCAGCGTCTTTCTGAGCATCTGACTCCAATTGATGAATAATTCTTTTTGCTCCAAAGTGTTGCGCATATCGATGAGCGTCACAGACATCATCCCTGTGGGTTAAAAATATATAGCGAATCCCGCCCATCTCCTCAAATTTTTCGATCAGTCGAGGTACAAAACGAGGAGAATCGATTAACCAGTTTCCAGTACTGGAGGTGATGAAGTAGCTATGAGCTCCATATGACTTTCGATGATTAAACCCGTTAATATAAACATCGTCTGCCATTAACTTTGGAAAGGAATTTTTAGCAGAGGTTAAATCCTGTTTTTCCTTTATTCCAATCGAACCCACGGGACAGGCCAGTAGCGCCTGTTGTGCGGCAAGCTCATCTTTTCCATTGTGAGGCTGTTTCTTGACGAAGGCATAAGTGCCGGTATCCCCAAATATCTCGGGAGCATAATGTCGACTCGTTCCACAATTTATGCAGGTGGAATCCACAAAATAGTTACCTTTAACATTTTCTGATAGCGCTTTTCTTTGACTCGCCATTTCTTTACCTGTTGCTTCTTGTCCAATTTCCTGGGAGCGATGGGGGAGCAACCCACGATTTTCTCAGCAGGCGAATCAACGGTGCAGGTTCAATTGCAATATCCGTGGTCTGTAGCCTGTTGTTTGCTTGATGTTCCAGGAAACGCCCGCCCACTGTGGTGGATTTTTTTACGCCCCTTTCAGCCCGAATACCTCAAATCGGCGGAATCACCTGACTCAATGGCTATTGGACCAATATTTTATTCACCAGTTTCAGTTGGACCTGACCTTTTTGGTGCTCCTGATTTATTATTCATGCTTTACGTTACAACAAACGATTACGCTAAGGGACGTATTATTAGGAGCATACTTTTTGTGTGTATTAGCCCAAACAACTGCGCTATTTAAAGGGTACTGACCCCATTGAGTCTTCCGAGACAGGCGCAGTGACGAGTTTCAAAAGCATCGTGGAAAAGCAAGGCCGTAGCGGAGTTTCAAGTAGTCTGACCCCTTGATCTCTGTGCTCTTGGACAAGCAAGAGAAGTAACCTGCTGTCGGGCAGCCACCGGAATAATTGTAGTTAAAGACCGCCGAAGGTGGAACACTATTCAACTGTTACCGATTTCGCCAAGTTACGTGGTTTATCCACATCAGTGCCACGAATGACAGCGACATGATAAGCCAGCAACTGCAGGGGCACGCTGTAGACAATGGGTGACACCGCCTGTTCGGAAGGCGCGACATTTATGACGGTAACGCCGTCCCCCGACCGAACCTCGGATGCCGGATCGGCAAAAACATACAAGGTGCCTCCCCGGGCACGTACTTCCTGCAAATTAGACTTCAGCTTACCCAGCAAAAAATTGTTTGGCGCAACTGCCACAATCGGCATTTCGGCATCAACTAACGCCAACGGCCCATGTTTCAATTCACCGGCTGGGTATCCTTCGGCATGAATATAGGAAATTTCTTTCAGCTTTAGCGCACCTTCCAGGGCCACCGGGTAGTGCGCACCCCTGCCCAGGAACAAGGCGTTCTGTTTATTGGCGAACTGTTTTGCCAGCTCGGCAATCTCATCGCTTAGCGCCAGCATTTGGTCTATTTGTACCGGCAGGTGGCGCAGCTGTTTGACAATCTTGGCTTCCGTTTCGGCAGCCAGTTGGCGGCGCCGACCCAGTACGACGATCAAAAGCAATAACGCTACCAGCTGGGTGGTGAATGCCTTGGTCGAGGCGACGCCAATCTCCGGACCTGCACGCGTCATTATCACCAGATCGGATTCGCGCACCACCGAGCTTTCGGGCACGTTGCATATCGCAAGCGTATGGACAAAGCCGAGTTTTTTTGCCTCGTGTAACGCGGCCAGCGTATCCGCAGTTTCGCCCGACTGGGAAATGGTGACAAACAAGGTGTCAGGTGCCACTACATGGCGACGATAACGAAACTCACTGGCCACCTCAACGCTGCAGGCTACACCGGCAAGTGATTCAAACCCGTATTGTGCGATCAGTCCGGCGTGATAACTGGTGCCACAGGCGACAATTTGTATCGCTTTTACCTGATCAAATATCTTCCCGGCTTCGGGGCCAAAGGCTTCTTCAAGCACGCTCGTATCGCTGATGCGACCTTCAATGGTTTCGACAATGGCAGCCGGCTGCTCGAAAATCTCCTTGAGCATAAAATGTTCATACTCACCCTTGTCGGTCGCATCCGGGGTTAGACTGCTTTCGTGAACCGGCCTGGTGACTTCTTTGCCACCGGCATCAAAAATGGTAACTCCACTCACGGTGATATCGGCAATGTCGCCATCCTGGAGATAAATAAAACGTCGCGTTACTGGCAATAAAGCAGCAGCATCAGAAGCTATAAAATTTGCCTTGTCGCCAAGACCGATAACCAGTGGACTGCCAAAACGTGCTGCGATGATCCGGTTAGGATCCTTGTTACTAATCACCCCCAGCGCATAGGCGCCACGGATGTCCGACAGTGTGCGCTGCACTGCCTCAAGCAAATCAAAGCCCTGATCAACATGGTAGTCATATACCTGATGCACCACCACTTCGGTATCGGTGTCCGAGGTGAACTCAAAACCTTTTGCGAGCTGTTGCGCATGCAGGTCTTCGTGATTTTCAATAATACCGTTATGGACCAGGGCGACACTGTTACGACACACGTGGGGGTGGGCATTGGATTCATTAGGGGCGCCATGCGTGGCCCACCGCGTATGGCCGACACCGATGCTGCCCTGCATCTTGCCGTTAATGGCACTGGCCAGTTTTTCTACTTTTCCCGCACGCCGGATCCGGTTCACACAGCCCTTGTCATCAACAACAACAACACCCGCGGAATCGTAGCCGCGATACTCCATCCGTCTTAAGCCGTCGACCAGCTGTGGCACCACGTCTCGCTGCGAGATGCCTCCGACTATGCCGCACATGGATATTCCTTATATATGAAACCCATTATTTCTTTTTCACCGGCCGTTTCCAGCCCTTGACCGAACGCTGCTGTGAGCGGGTTACTGTCAATTCGTCGGCGGGTGCATCTTTACGCAATATCGTTCCTGCGCCCAGCGTTGCGCCCTTGCCAACGCTAACGGGTGCCACCATGACGCTGTTGGCGCCAACTGACGCATTGTCTTCTATTGTTGTGCGGTTTTTGTTGGCGCCGTCATAATTGGCAGTGATAACACCGGCGCCGATATTCACATCGATGCCGACATCGCTATCGCCAACATAGGTCAGGTGATTTATCTTGCTGCTTTCACCGACGTTACTGTTTTTGATTTCGACAAAATTGCCGATGTGCACATTGTCGGCGATGGATGTACCGGGGCGCAGCCTTGCAAATGGCCCAATTTTGCAACCGCTGCCAATCGAGCTGTCTTCAATCACGCTATTCTCCAACACTTCTGTACCGTCACCGATTTTGACGTTGCGCAAAATAGTATTGGCACCGATGCGAACGCCGTTGCCCAGCTCAACCTCGCCCTCAATAATTACATTGATATCGATTGTCACATCGCGGCCGGTGGAAAGATTGCCGCGCAAGTCAAAACGCGCCGGATCACGCAAGGTAACACCTGCCTCCATCAGGGCTTCGGCCTGTTGTCGCTGATATTTTCGTTCCATGTGGGCGAGCTCAATTTTACTATTGATGCCTTCGATTTCAATTACTGTATCAGGATTTTGTGTGACTACCGAATGGCCGTCGCCAACTGCCATTTCCACAATATCGGTAAGATAATACTCGCCTTGGGCATTGTCATTGGACAAGCGCCCGAGCCATTGGCGCAATAACCCCGCCGGAGCCGCCAAAAAACCGGTATTGATTTCATTAATGGCAAGCTCGTTCTCGCTGGCGTCCTTTCCCTCGACAATTTTTTGCAGGTTTCCGTCGCTATCACGAACAATACGCCCATAGGCGCCGGCGTCTTTCAGCACCACAGTGAGCAGGACTAACGAACCTTCGTTGGCAGCGGTGACCATAGACTGCAGTGTCTGTTTCTGTATCAGCGGCACATCACCGTATAAAACCAGGACGGTAGCGCCATCATCGACTGCTGGCATAGCCTGTATCACTGCGTGGCCGGTTCCATGCTGTGCTTCCTGTAATACCCAGCCTACTGATGTGTCATTGATGTGCTCCGGCACCTGTTTACCGCCGTGGCCATACACCACATGCACCCGGTCAGCCGGAAGACTGTGTGCGGTATCCAGTACATGGACGAGAATCGGCTTGCCACCAACCGTATGCAGCGACTTGGGCAGATCGGAGCACATACGCGTGCCCTTGCCAGCGGCAAGAATAATGACTTCGAGTGGGGGTTTTAGGTCAGCCATGGAGGGCTAGCCCGCATTTCTTAGCAGAATCCCGGATGATGGCCGCTCTCGCACATCCCTGTGCTCCGCGGCATTAGTACGTCCTGCACGTCGCGTAGGGCTCGGGCTGGACGCCGCTCTGGAGCGCAACCCATAGCCGTAGCTATGGGTTGGCCGCTCTCGCCCGTCCCTGGGCTTCGCGGCATAAGTTCTTCCTGTACAAAAGTGAAGAGCAAGTAGTGGCCGCGACACGTGGCGTAAGCGTAGTGCGGGAGCGGACACTGTCGCCCCGGTTCGACATGGGTGGAACACTGACCACAGTATCCCTGTCTGCCACCACACGACATTATTTGTAGATACTGGGGCAGGCGTGCGAGAACCAGCCAGCGCCGGGATAGGCTCTACTTCAAATAGGCGTTGTTGTTTAAGCATTTACGAATACTGCTGGATTCCCGGCAATTTATCCAGGTTGCTGCCGCCTGGTGAGAAGTGCGGGTTGTAATGCCCGAATGCAGCCCAATGATGCAAATAGAAGCCGGGTTTACTGCAGCGGATGGCTGTGATCGTTTGCTACGGGTTTTCCGGTACGGGTTTCCTCGCTCGAGGCGTCGCGAATATCGGTGACCTTTACCTTGAAAATGACAGTCTTGCCAGCCATGGGGTGGTTGGCATCTACCGTCAGCTCACTTTCCTTGATTTCGCTGACAATGAACTTCATAGACTCGCCGTTGGCGTTTTGTGCCTCCAGTTCTGCGCCCACGAAACGCAATTCTTCCGGTACGTTTTCAAGGTCATCGGTGAAAGTCAGGTCGGGGTTATGTGCCCCGAAACCTTCTTCCGGGCTCAAGGTGACACTGATCTGATCGCCGATTGTTTTGCCGGTGAGTGCGGCTTCCAGCTTCTCGAACAAATCGCTTTTGCCGCCGTGGACATAGTGAATAGGTAAATCGCTTTGCTCGAGAATCTCGCCCTTGTCATCAATAATGGAATAGGTCAATGAAACGACCTTGTTGGCTTCAATTTGTAGTGCTGACATATTTACCTCTTAACCGAAATCTTCGGATTCTATCCCCGTAGTGCTGGTGTTGACTAAGTGCGCTTTTTACGAATTTTCTGGATTGCGCGCAGCTGCGCGATGGCCTGAACCAGCTCGGCCTGGGCGCGCGCATAATCCACATCCGATTTCTTGTGTTGTATGGCGCTTTCGGCGCGCTTTTTGGCCTCCAGCGCCTGCGCTTCGTCCAGGTCCTTCGCACGAATGGCGGTATCTGCGAGTACCGTTACGACATTGGGTTGCACTTCCAGCACGCCGCCAGAGACATAAAAGACCTGTTCATCGTCACCCTTGCGCACCCGCACCTCGCCCGGCTTCATGCGCGCAATCAACTGGGTATGGTGCGGCAAGATGCCCACTTCACCGTTAGCCGTGGGCGCGAACAACATCTCCACTGTGCCCGAGTAAATCTCCTCTTCGGCGGAAACAATATCTACGTGCATTGTCATTGGCATCGCGATTATCCTTGCAGTGTTTTAGCCTGTTCCACGACGTCTTCGATGGTACCGACCATGTAGAAGGCCTGTTCCGGCAAGTGGTCGTACTCACCATCAACAATGGCGCGGAATCCGCGTATGGTGTCTTTGAGCGAAACGTATTTGCCAGGCGTGCCGGTAAACACCTCGGCAACATAGAACGGCTGCGACAGGAAGCGTTGAATTTTGCGTGCACGATGTACCATCAGCTTGTCATCTTCCGACAGTTCGTCCATACCGAGAATTGCAATAATGTCTTGTAGTTCTTTATAACGCTGCAATACCTGCTGCACATCACGGGTGGTCTTGTAGTGCTCCTCACCAATAACATTGGGATCAAGCTGGCGCGATGTGGAATCAAGCGGATCCACCGCCGGATAAATTCCCAGCTCGGCCACCTGACGTGACAACACCACGGTGGCATCCAGATGCGCGAACGTGGTCGCCGGTGAGGGGTCGGTGAGGTCATCGGCCGGCACATAGACCGCCTGGATGGAGGTAATGGAACCGGTCTTGGTGGAGGTGATGCGTTCCTGCAGTACGCCCATTTCTTCTGCCAAGGTTGGCTGGTAACCCACCGCCGACGGCATGCGACCCAGCAGCGCCGAGACCTCGGTACCGGCCAGGGTGTAGCGATAAATATTGTCGATAAACAGCAACACATCATTGCCCGCATCGCGGAATTCTTCGGCGATCGTCAGCCCGGTGAGCGCCACGCGCAGGCGGTTGCCCGGCGGTTCGTTCATTTGCCCGTAGACCAGCGATACCTTGTCGATTACTCCGCTGTCGGTCATTTCATGGAAGAAGTCGTTGCCTTCACGGGTACGCTCACCAACACCGGCGAAAACCGAGTAACCGCTGTGCTCTCGTGCGATGTTGCGAATGAGCTCCATCATGTTGACGGTTTTGCCGACACCGGCACCACCGAATAATCCAACCTTGCCGCCTTTGGCGAACGGGCACATGAGGTCGATCACCTTGATACCAGTCTCGAGCAGCTCGGTGCTGGCGGCCTGTTCCGCGTAAGTCGGCGCCTTGCGGTGAATCGGCATGCGTTTTTCTTCACCAATCTTACCGGCTTCGTCTATCGGATTACCCAGTACGTCCATGATGCGGCCCAGGGTCTTGGTGCCTACCGGTACCGAAATCGGCTCACCGGTGTCTTTCACTTCGATACCGCGCCTGATGCCGTCGGTGGTACCCATGGCAATACAACGGACCACGCCGTCGCCCAGCTGCTGCTGCACTTCCAGTGTCAATTCGGCAGTATCCACCGTCAGGGCGCTGTAGATATTGGGCAGTGCATCGCGCGGGAATTCCACGTCGACCACAGCGCCGATCACTTGCACGATTTGTCCAGAACTCATTTCTCAAGCCTCAATAAATAATTATCTTCGTCGCAAAGAATAAACTTTTGTCTGGTTCTCTTTGCGTCTTCGCGCCTTGGCGTCGAATATTCCTACACCGCTGCCGCGCCACCCACGATCTCGGAGATCTCCTGGGTAATAGCTGCCTGCCGCGCCTTGTTGTATTTGAGCTGCAACTCGTCAATCATATTATTGGCATTATCCGATGCCGATTTCATCGCCACCATGCGGGAAGACTGCTCACTGGCCATGTTCTCAACTACCGCACGATACACCTGCGACTCGATATAACGTCTCATCAGGTCATCAATGACCTCTTTTGAATCAGGCTCGTAAATGTAGTCCCAGTGGTGCTTTAGCGCTGCATCTTCCTCGCCGGCTAACGGCAGCAGCTGATCGACCACCGGTTGCTGTGTCATGGTGTTGACAAAATTGTTGTAAACAATAAATAGTCGGTCGAGTCGGCCTTCGCTATAGGCATCGAGCATAATCTTGACCGTACCAATCAGGGCTTCAATGCGCGGGGCGTCACCCAGATGCGACACTTCGGAAATAATGTTGACACCCAAACGCCTTAGAAAACTCAGGCCCTTGCTGCCAATGGCGCAGACATCCACCTCGATATTGTCGTCTGACCACTGCCTCATTTCCGCTACCGAAGCACGCAATACGTTGGTGTTTAAACCACCACAGAGACCACGATCGGACGTCACCACAATAAAACCAACGCGACTCGCCTCACGTTCAATCATAAACGGATGTTTGTATTCCGGGTGCGCCAGGTGCAGGTGACCGATGACGTTGCGCATCTTGTTGGCATAAGGGCGCGTTGCCCGCATGCGGTTCTGGGCCTTGCGCATTTTGCTGGCGGCTACCATTTCCATGGCACGCGTGATCTTCTGAGTATTCTTGATACTCTTGATCTGCGTACGAATTTCCTTGCCACTTGCCATCAGCTGTTACCAGGCATGGTTGGCCTTGAAGTCATCCAGTGCAGTTTTCATCTTTGCCAGAATTTCATCGTTGTAGGACGGGTCGGCATTAATGCCAGACATCAAATCGGCGTGCTGTGACTTCAGGTTGGCCTGCAAAGCGTCTTCGAAATCTCGTACTTTGGCGACATCGATATCGTCAAGATAACCTTCGTTGACGGCATAGAGTGACATTGCCATCTGCGCCACCGTCATGGGCTGATACTGCGGTTGTTTCATCAGCTCGGTAATGCGCTGGCCACGCTCAATCTGCTTACGCGTAGTTTCATCAAGATCGGAGGCAAACTGCGCAAACGCTGCCAGTTCGCGATACTGTGCCAGCGCCAGTCGCACACCACCACCCAGTTTCTGGATGATCTTGGTCTGTGCCGCACCGCCGACGCGGGAAACCGACAAACCCGCGTTGATCGCCGGGCGAATACCGGCGTTAAACAAATCACTCTCGAGAAATATTTGACCATCGGTAATGGATATCACGTTGGTGGGGACAAAGGCCGATACATCACCGGCCTGGGTTTCAATAATCGGCAGCGCCGTCAACGAACCGGTTTTGCCCTTCACCTTGCCGTTGGTAAATTTCTCCACATAGTCGGTGTTCACGCGCGCAGCGCGTTCCAGCAGGCGCGAGTGCAAATAAAACACGTCGCCAGGGTAAGCCTCACGTCCCGGCGGACGACGCAGCAGCAGTGAAACCTGACGATAGGCCCACGCTTGCTTGGTGAGATCATCATAGACAATCAGCGCGTCTTCACCACGATCACGGAAATATTCGCCCATTGTGCAACCGGCATAAGGCGCAATGTACTGCAGGGCCGCGCTTTCGGCGGCCGTCGCGGCCACCACAATAGTGTGCGCCATGGCGTCATGCTCTTCGAGCTTGCGCACCACCGCCGCCACCGAAGAAGCCTTCTGCCCGATGGCGACATAGATGCAAATAACACCAGCACCTTTTTGATTAATGATGGCGTCAATAGCAACGGCGGTTTTGCCAGTCTGACGATCGCCAATAATCAATTCGCGTTGACCGCGGCCAATGGGCACCATGGAGTCGATGGATTTGAGGCCAGTCTGCACCGGTTGCGATACCGATTGCCGGGTAATCACGCCCGGTGCCACTTTTTCAATAGGTGAGTTCAACTTGGCGTCTATCGGACCCTTGCCGTCGATGGGATTGCCGAGAGAGTCAACCACGCGCCCGATCAGTTCCGGGCCCACCGGCACTTCAAGAATGCGGCCAGTACATTTGACCTTGTCGCCTTCGGTGATGTGCTGGTACGAACCCATGATCACGGCACCAACGGAGTCACGCTCCAGGTTCAGCGCCAGACCAAAGGTGTCACCCGGGAATTCGATCATTTCACCCTGCATGACATTGCTCAAACCGTGAATGCGGGCAATGCCATCGGTGAGGCCCACGACTGTGCCTTCGGTTTTGGCTTCGGCTTTGGCCTCGAAACTTTTGATTTTGTCCTTGATCAGATTGCTGATTTCGGAGGGATTTAATTGGTCCATCGTAGTACCTTAATTAATGAGTCAGATGTGTTGCCAGTTCACCGAGATAACCTTTTACCGAACCGTCAATCACAAGGTCACCTGCACGAATTACTACACCACCCATGAGCGATGCATCTTCTTTAATTTGTAGCGCTACTGCACAGCCCAGTTTCTTTTCCATTGCCGCGGCAATAGCTTTTTCCTGGTCGGCATCCAGCGCGAAAGCGGAAAGGACTTCGACCTCGACCGTGCGTTCGGCTTCGGCTTTCAATAGTTCAAACAGGGATACAATTTCTGCAAACAGTGACAAACGATTGTTTTCCAGCAGCACGCGCATCAGGTTTTCAGCCTGTTCGTCCATGCGTTCACCACAAATATCTTTCATCAACGCGACCAGGCGATCATTTTCGATTTCCGGCTGGTCAAACACGTTCTGCATGACATCATCGGCCATCACCGCGGCCATAAAGCCCAGCGTATTCGACCAGTCTTGCAAGCGACCTTGTTCTTGCGCCAGATTGAAAATGGCATCGGCGTAAGGGCGTGCCAGAGTTTGACGTTCCGCCACTGTCCTATAGCCCTTTCACTACGTTGTCGATAAGCTTGGCGTGGGTCTGGGCATCGATTTCCTTTTCCAGCACCTTGCCCGCGGCGGCCACCACGAATTCAGAAACCTGGTGGCGCAAGGCTTCACGCGCCTGATTGGCCTGCTGTTCTATCTCGACCTGGCCAGCCTCGATGATTTTTTCGGCTTCGTTTTTGGCGCGCTCTTTGGCGCCGTCAACAATCTCAGTGGCGTGGCGTTCGGCGTTGCTGATGATTTCGGCGGCCTTGTTTTTGCCGCCTTTGATTACTTCCACAGCGCGTTTTTTCGCCAGCTTGAGGTCATTTTTACCTCTTTCACCAGCCGCCAGCCCGTCAGCGATTTCTTTTTTCCGTGCCTCAAGCGCACCCACAATCGGTGGCCACACAAACTTCATCGTGAACCAGACGAAAAAAATGAAAACGATGGACTGGCCGATGAGGGTCAGATTGATATTCATTGCGGAACCCTTGTGTAGGTTAAAACATCAACAACAATGACTAACCCGCGACCGCGAACAGGACATACATAGCAATGCCCACCGCGATCATCGGAACGGCGTCAACCAGGCCCATGACAATAAAGAACTGGGTGCGCAGCATCGGGATCAGTTCCGGCTGGCGCGCAGCGCCTTCCAAAAAGCGACCACCCAGTATGCCTACGCCGATGGCGGCGCCGACGGCGCCCAGACCCATCATCATGGCACCGGCGATATACAGCAATGCGTTTTCCATTTGTCTCTCCTGCTAGATAAACTTAAAAAATCGTTCAGTGTTTTTGATAAGCCATTTCCATATAGACGATAGTTAGCGTCATAAATATAAAGGCCTGCAAAGTAATAATAAGGATGTGAAAGATGGCCCAGCTCATCTGTAGCACACCGCCAAATATTCCCGTGGCCACGCCGCCACTGAACATGAGCGCGATAAGGATAAAAATCATTTCGCCAGCATACATGTTACCGAACAGTCGCAGCGCCAGAGAAATGGGCTTGGCAATCAGCGACACAAATTCGAGGAAAAAGTTGATGGGGATAAAAAGCACCTGCACCGCAATGTTTTTGGAGGAAAATGGCTGCAGCGTCAGTTCACCAATGAATCCGCCCAGGCCCTTGATCTTGATGCTGTAAAACATGACTAGCGCAAATACCGACAAGGCCATGCCAAAGGTGGTGTTCGGGTCAGTCGTTGGCACCACTTTCATAAATACGTGGTGCGGATCGGCCCCGAAAACCCTGGCGGCAATAAATTGTGCCGTCATCGGCAGCCAGTCAATGGGAACCAGGTCCATCAGATTCATCAGAAAGATCCAGATAAATATGGTCAGCGCCAGCGGCGCCACCAGAGCATTTTTGGCCGTAAACGAGCCGCGTACACTGGAATCAATAAATTCGATAACCCACTCGACAAAGTTCTGCCAGCCTCCGGGGACACCGACGGTGGCGCGTTTCGCTGCCATGCGGAACAGCAATACGAACAGAAAACCAAGGCCAATGGAGAAGGCCATGGTGTCTACATGGATTGCCATGAAGCCCATCTGCTTGGCTTCTGCCGCCGTGTGGGCAAAACCCCAGCTCCCCTCGGGAAACTGACCGAAGGTCAGATTTTGCAGATGGTGCTTGATATATGCTGAAGCGGTCAGTGCTTCGCTTGCCATTTCCTGGTACTCATTTTTTTTAGCTGTTCAGTAGCGCCCGCGTCGACTGGCAAATATATAGCCTAGATGAGACAACCCAAAAGCCAGCAGCAAGGGCACGGGGAGCAACTTGAATATCCCAAAGCCAATGCCGAAACCGAGCAACGTCAGCAACAAACGCTTTCCGGCCGCCATATAAAACGCGCCGGCACCAATATAGGGCTGTTTCTGCGCTGTCTCGCCCGCGCTGTACACCCACAGTGCGCTAAAAAAAGCCAAGCTCATGGCCAAACCGCCACCGTAGGCCGCCGCCAAAGCAGGCTGCAGCCCGTAAAAAACAAGGGCGCTTGCCGCGATAATCGCTGTGATCAGGATCTGTACAAAAATGACCCTGACTGCGCTTTTTTGCAGCTTATCGTCTGCAAATATCATGTAGTTAATTTGGCTCAATCCCTGCTTTTGATCGGTTAAACCGATGGGACCGTGCTCGAGGCGCGCGCAGTATAAAGAGTGGGTATTCGGCGGTCAATATGGGCCAATAAATATATGTTATTTTCAGCAAAGGATAAATTTTCAGAATTCGAACGGTTTTGAGGTGGTTTTGGCGGATTCGTTGCTTAGGGGCCCAACTCGCCGGCGTTGCTTTGGCCAGGCACCAGGGTGCGGCCGTGCTTGTGGGCCGCCTCCACCTGGGCAGTGCTAAGCTTGGATAACAGACGATCACGGTATTTAGCGGCGCGTGCGTTGCCTTTTTCGGCTGCCAGCTGGTACCAGGCCAGCGCGATCACACGATTTTCCTTCATGCGAAAACCGTATTCATAAAGAATGCCCATTTCCAGCTGGGCCTCCGGACTACCGCCACGGGCGTCTCGGGATATGTCTTCCGGCAACAGGGGGTCGGCAGCCTGAACGATGCCGCCAAGCCAGATTCCCAGCACTATCGTTGCTATCGCGCGCTTCATTTGTCGCTGTCTCCTTGCTGTCCGTTCCTGTTCATTAATACTGCCACTGTCTCGACACTATTTAAAATGGGCCAGTATGCCGTCAAGCTCGTCGTTGCTGTGGTATTCGATGGTAAGCCTGCCAGAGCCCTTGGCGCTGTGGTGAATTTTCACCCGGGCACCGAGTTTGTCGGACAGCGATTCCTGCAAGGCGCGGGTGTCAGCATCGATCAGGCTTTTCTTTTTGCCGCTCTTGCCGCCCTTTTTATCAAGCAGGCGACGCACCAACTGTTCGGTTTCGCGTACCGACAGTCCCTTGCGTACCACATCTTTTGCTGCCTGACTCTGGGCATTGCCCTCCAGCGCCAGCAGAGCACGGCCGTGGCCCATGTCGAGCGTAGCGTTTTCCAGCAGCTCGCGCACATTGGGATTAAGCGATAACAGGCGCAACAGATTGGTCACCGCGACACGTGACCGGCCAACACTGTCGGCGGTCTGCTCGTGGGTCAGGTTGAATTCGGTGGAGAGCCTCTGTAGTGCCGTGGCTTCTTCAATCGGGTTGAGGTTTTCACGCTGGATGTTCTCTATCAGTGAAACGGCAATTGCGGCCTCGTCGGGTATATCGCGCACCACCGCCGGTATCCTGTCGAGACCAGCTATCTGGGCGGCACGCCAGCGGCGTTCGCCGGCGATGATTTCGTAATTATCACCGCTTAAAGGTCGAACGATAATCGGCTGGATGATGCCCTGCGCCTTGATGGAACTGGCCAGTTCCTCCAGCGCCGCCTGATCCATGTGGGTTCGCGGCTGGTAGCGGCCACGTTGCAACAGATCGACCGGCAGATTACGCAGTACTTCGCTGCCTTTGTTCGCGCTCGGCGCCAATACATCGTCAAGCCCGCCGGAGAGCAGTGCGGCCATCCCCCTGCCCAGTGCCTTGCGCTTACTGGCCATCAGGTAGTTTCTTCTCGGCGCAGAATTTCGCCCGCCAGCGCCAGATAGGCCTGCGCGCCCTTGGACTGCAAATCATAAGCTATAACCGGTTTACCGAAAGACGGTGCCTCGGCCAGACGGATGTTGCGCGGGATAATGGTGCGATAAAGTTTATCGCCGAAATGTTTGCGCAGCTGCTCCGATACCTCGCTGGAGAGATTATTCCGCGGGTCAAACATGGTGCGCAGCAGACCCTCTATCTCGAGCTCGGGATTGAGGTTTTTCCTGACCATTCGAATGGTCTTCACCAGGTCCGACAGCCCTTCAAGCGCGTAATATTCACATTGCATGGGAATCATCACAGTTTGCGCGGCGGCGAATGCGTTGATTGTCAGCAGGCTCAAAGCCGGCGGGCAGTCAATCAGCAGAAAATCGTAATCATCACAAACAGTTTTGATGGCATTGCGCAGTCGGGTGTCGCGCTGCTCCATGTTCACCAGCTCGACTTCGGCACCGGCGAGATCGCTGTTGGTAGGGACGAGGTCATAGCCACCTTCCACCATTAGGCGGGTGTCGGTCATCGTACTATTGCCAATGAGAACGTCGTAAGTGCTGGACGCAAGTTTGCTCTTGTCTATCCCGCTGCCCATGGTGGCATTGCCCTGTGGGTCGAGATCGACCAGCAAGACGCGGCGCTTGGTTTTCACCAGCGATGCGGCCAGGTTGATACTGGTGGTGGTCTTGCCGACCCCGCCTTTCTGGTTGGCAATGGCAATTACCCTGCCCATGTTTAATGCTCCAAAGGACTACGGCTGATGGGCCCCAATCATACCTTAGATTGGAGTCAGGCCTAGTCCGGGGCCACCACCACCAGGCATCGCTGCCCCTCAACGCCGGGCACAGCCAGCAAGTGGGTATCGGTGACGCTGAATTTGGGGCCAATTTCGGCGATTTCCTGCGCTGGCTCGCGACCCTTCATGAACAAGTAGCGGCCGCCGTGGGCACACAGTCGCGCCGACTGATCGAGCATCTGTTCCATACGGGAAAAGGCACGCGCGGTAATAGTGTCGAACGGCGCGGTGCTGGCATATTGCTCTACCCGAATATTCACTATCTCTATGTTTTTCAATTCAAGCTCAGCGACGGCCTGTACCAGAAAGCGGGTTTTCTTGCCGTTGCTATCGAGCAACACAAAAAATTTTTCGGGCATGATGGTAGCCAGAGGGATGCCGGGCAGGCCCGCTCCAGAGCCGATATCCAGTACCCGCGAACCGGAAACATAGGGTGCGATCGCCAGGCAATCCAGAAGATGGTGCGACACCATACGCTGCGGGTCATCAATAGCGGTGAGGTTGTAGGCCTTGTTCCATTTTGCCAACAGGGCGATATAGGCCAACAAGTTCTCTGTCGCCGCTTCATCCAGCGTAATGCCAAGTGTCTTCGCGCCCGCGACAAGTTGTTGCCGCAATTTTTGCGTTTCATTTTTACCCATGGTTTACCTGCCTGACGCCTGTCCCCATTTCCCTGCCCTTTATCCAAAGTTGCTGTATTTCAGCATAAATCGCGCGTTAAAGTATTCGCCCCAAGGAAGTGAAGAACCACAACCCCCATATTTTCTAGAATACGTTTTAGCAAGGAGAACGACCATGAACAAAATTCTTATAATTATTGCCGGTCTGGCGCTAGCGATGCCCGTACAGGCGGAAGAGGCCACCGCCGAATCACCTGCTGCTGCCCCCATTGCCGAACAATCCACCGAGAAGCTGGCCGGCGGTACCGTTGCCCGCTCCACCTTCACGCGTGGCATTGCCGAGCGCGAACCCGTGGATTCGATCAACAAGCTCGGTACCAACAACAAAAAGATTTATTACTTTAGCGAGCTGCGCGACATGGCCGGCCAGACCGTAACCCACCGCTGGGAGCACAACGGCAAAATTATGGCCGAAGTACCGTTCGCGGTTGGCGGCGATCGCTGGCGCGTGTTCTCCAGTAAGAATCTGGAGGAAAGCTGGCAGGGTGAGTGGAAAGTATCGGTGATAGATCAGTCCGGTGGCACACTGGCGGTCAACACCTTCAGCTATGAAAAAGAAGCGACTGCCGAGACCGGTGTCGCGACCGATCCGATGGCCACGCCTATGGAATCAAACGAGGCGCCCAAACAATAAATTCATTTTGTCCGTTCGCAAAATCCGCGCTGTGGAGACAGGGCGCGGATTTTTTATGCCCGCCGCTTGAGGTGAACCAGTAACAGCGAAATTGCCGCCGGTGTCACACCAGAAATCCGCGCTGCCTGACCCATCGTGGCGGGCCTGTGGTCGGCAAGCTTCTGCCTTACTTCCAGCGACAAACCGCGCACATTGCCATAATTCATATCCTGCGGCAGTTCTGTTTCTTCGTGTCTTCGCTGGCGTTCAATTTCATCACGCTGGCGATCCACGTATCCGGAATATTTGGCCTGTGTTTCCACTTGCTGCGCGACTTCGTCATCGTTCACGGGTGTGCCGACCATGTCCATGAGTTGGCGATATCCCACGCCCGGTCGGCGCAACAGATCCAGCAAGTTCGCATCCTTGCTCAGGGGCTTTTCCAGTAATGGTTCAAGCTGCCGTGCCATCTCGGTGCCGGGCCGTATCCAGGTGCCAGCCATGTGTTTTTGTTCACGTTCGATGGACTCACGCTTTTGCGAATACCGCACCCATCTTGTTTCATCAACCAGGCCCAATCGATACCCGGTTTCGGTCAGGCGCAGATCGGCGTTGTCCTCGCGCAGCAACAGGCGATACTCCGCGCGCGAGGTAAACATGCGATAGGGTTCACTGGTTCCGCGAGTAATGAGGTCGTCCACCAGTACTCCCAAGTAGGCCTCATCGCGGCGCGGGGTCCAGGGTGCCTCGTCATTCACTTGCAGCACCGCATTAATGCCCGCCAACAGGCCTTGTGCTGCCGCCTCTTCATAACCGGTAGTGCCGTTGATCTGACCAGCGAAAAACAATCCACTCAGTGACTGCGTTTCCAGCGTTGGTTTGAGGTCGCGCGGGTCGAAGTAGTCATACTCGATGGCATAACCCGGGCGCGTAATATGCGCATTCTCGAAGCCTTTAATAGAACGCACCAGTTTCAACTGCACATCAAACGGCAGGCTGGTGGAAATACCATTGGGATAGACCTCGTGGGTATTGAGGCCTTCCGGTTCAACAAAAATCTGGTGGCGGTCCTTGTCGGCAAAGCGATGAATTTTGTCCTCAATCGACGGACAATAGCGCGGGCCTGTGCCTTCAATAACACCGGTATACATAGGCGAACGATCCAGTCCCTCGCGGATAAGGTCGTGGGTCCGTTGGTTTGTATAGGTAATATGGCAAGACACCTGCTCGGGGTGTTCGCTGGATTTGCCCATGAAAGAGAACACCGGTGTTGGCGTATCGCCCGATTGCTCTTCCAGTACGGCGTAATTAATGGTGCGACCGTCGATGCGGGGTGGTGTACCGGTTTTTAAACGGCCGACCCGGAAAGGCAATTCGCGCAGGCGCGCTGCCAGCGCGTTGGCCGGCGCATCTCCGGCGCGGCCGCCCTCGTAGCTGGACAGGCCAACATGAATGCGACCGCCGAGGAAAGTGCCCGTCGTCAGCACTACCGCACGAGCACGGAGGGTCATGCCCATTTGTGTCACCACTCCGGTAACACGTTCGCCTTCGACCAGCAGGTCGTTGGCGGACTGCTGGAATATGTAGAGATTGTCCTGGTCTTCGACTAACGAACGCACCGCGGCTTTGTAGAGAACGCGGTCGGCCTGTGCTCGCGTAGCGCGCACTGCCGGGCCTTTACGCGAATTGAGAATACGAAAATGAATGCCACCGCGGTCGGCGGCACGGGCCATGATGCCACCAAGGGCGTCGATCTCTTTCACCAGGTGGCCTTTGCCAATACCGCCGATGGCGGGATTGCATGACATCTGGCCGATGGTCTCGATATTTTGCGTCAGCAATAGCGTGCGTGCGCCCATGCGCGCGCTGGCCGCCGCGGCCTCGGTTCCGGCGTGGCCGCCACCGATGACAATGACATCAAATTCTTGCGGGTGATCCATCTGGCTTTCAAATCAATAGCTTGGGCGCGGTATTCTAATGGTATATCCGCGTGACGCCAATGGGGGGGCCAAAAAAAAGGCCGTAACGTGTGCGGCCTTTTCTGGACAAACGTGCTGGCCTCCCTAGAAGGAGTAGTACACTCCTGCACGTGCGGCGAAGGCCGTGGTGCCACTGACAACTAACACTCCTGCGCCGACGCGCAAACTGAGCTGATTCTGCAGCGGCATGTCAAAACCGCCACCGCCCTCGAATCCAGTGGCGCCACCACCACTGATTAGACCAGCTTCCCAGAACAAGCCATCGGCGTACTTGTCAATGTATCCACGGTAGGACACGGAGAAAACATCGCCTTCATGGTAATTCGCTCCGATACCGGCTTTTTCGTTAAGTTTTATTTGAGCACCAAACATGAACCCGGAGGCGGAACCAGAACCAACATCGATAACTCCGAATCCAGCGCCAACCATGACATCATTTTCCGCGTAGGCGATGAACGGGGCCGACAGGGCTGCTGAGACAACGATTGCAATTAAGGTTTTTTTCATCTGCCTTTACTCCTTGTGGGTAGGTTATCCGATAGTCTTTGAATGCCCGCATCTAATCACACAAGCTTCACCGGGCCATTCAGGCAAAATTTTACCATTTACTAAACCCTGATGAATGCGGAATCGTTCAAATAATAACAACCTGGCCCACCAGCACGTTGTTTTGCATTGTTCTTAGATAGACTACTCTTGAACTTAGGATGGGACACAAGTCAAACGTGACAGGGCGTTAGCGGGAACACAGCATGGCTTTTGTAGCGAAAACCAAATCTGAGGAATCACCCCTCGACTCGCTGCTCGCGCAGCTGGATAACATTGTGCTGGGCAAGTCACGGCAGGTGCGTCTGGCGCTGGCTTGTCTGTTGGCGCGCGGCCACCTGTTGATCGAAGACCTGCCAGGCATGGGCAAAACTACATTGGCACATGCGTTGGCGGCAGTCTCGGGGCTAAAGTTTAAACGAATTCAGTTCACCAGCGATTTGCTGCCGGCCGATATTATCGGCGTGTCCATTTACCGGTCGGACGATCATTGCTTTGAATTTCACCCGGGTCCGGTGTTCTCGCAAGTGGTGTTGGCCGATGAAATCAATCGTGCCACTCCCAGGGCGCAAAGCGCGCTGCTCGAGGCCATGGAAGAACGACAAGTCTCTGTGGAGGGGGAAACCCATTTGCTGCCTGAATCCTTCTTTGTCATCGCCACACAAAATCCAAGGCACCTGGTTGGCACTTTCCCGCTGCCGGAATCGCAACTCGATCGATTTTTATTGCGCATCGAAATGGGCTACCCCGACCGCAGTGCCGAACGCGAACTTCTCAAGGGCCGTGATCGTCGGGAGCTCTATTCCGAAATGCAGCCAGCACTGAGTGAAGCAAAACTTCTGCAGCTGCAACAACAGGTGGCACAGGTCAAAGCCAGTGACGCCCTGCTTGAGTATGTCCAGGATTTACTCGCTGCCAGTCGCAGCTCCAGTTTGTTTGTGAGCGGTTTATCGCCACGCGCCGGTCTCGGCCTGGTGCAGGCCGCTCGCGCCTGGGCCTTTATTCATGGCCGTAACATGGTACTGCCGGAAGATGTGCAATCGGTTGCCACCAGCGTCATGGTGCATCGCCTGCATTCCGCCGCCAGCGGCCAGCCGGAAAGCGAGCTGGTACAACAACTGATCGATTCTGTGCCCATCCCATGAAGTTCGGGGCGTTGTCTTTCCGATATACGCCGCCCTTTCGCAAAACCATGTCCGGCGATGCCGTCTCCCTTGGCAGTCGCCATGTATATATGCTGCCAACGCGCAACGGTTTTATTTTCAGCCTGTTGCTGTTTGTGTTGTTATTGGCGTCAATCAATTACGAAAACGGTCTGATTTACGCATTAACTTTCTGGCTGGCGGCCATGGGCACCATTTCTATGCTGCATACCCATCGTAACTTGCTGGGTTTGAAAATTGTCGCCGGCCCGGTTCAACCGGTGTTTGCCGGCGACCGCGCCGAGTTTTCAGTCTGTCTTATTAATGAGCTGGCTATTCCCCGGCTGGCCATTGCGGTAGCGCAGGAGAAAAAGGAGATCGGGCGCGTTGATATTGAAGCCGGTGACCGTGTTTGTCTGCCCCTGCCGACGGCTGCCGGAAAGCGTGGGTATCTCGACATGCCCGTGGTGGTGCTATCGACCCAGTATCCTGTTGGCCTTCTCTATACCTGGTCTCGCCTGATAAAGGTGAGCCATCACTGTCTCGTTTATCCGCAACCGGGGCCACAACGGCCTATTGTCGGCGGCATTGATCGCGAGTTACGCCATGACAGCGGGCAAAAAGGAGAGGGTGATGACTTTATTGGTGTGCGTGAGTTTCAATTCGGTGACTCGCCGCGGCACGTGGACTGGAAGGCCGCGGCACGTGGACTGGGTTTGCATACCAAGCGCTTCGGTGGTGACGCCCGATCTACCGTATGGCTGGACTGGGAGGCACTTGTCGGGCTCGATACCGAAACGCGTTTGAGCCAGTTATGCCGCTGGGTGCTGGATGCGGAACAAGAGGGCATGGTGTATGGCCTGCGCATTCCTGGCACCGAGATAATTCCTGCGAACGGCGAGGCCCATCGCCATGCCTGCCTCAAAGCGCTGGCGTTGTTTGACGATTAGCCGTGTCTGCAAACAAAATATTGCACCAACCCAAACCGGCGGCACTAAACTGGATAATCGCCAGCGTCGGTGTGGTGCTTATCCCCCACATTCAGCGTTTTCCGCTGTGGATTAGCCTCGCCATTGCCGGCCTGCTGGCCTGGCGCTATGCCGGCCTGCATCACGGCTGGTACCAACCGGGACGGCTATTGCGGCTGGCTCTGGCCTTGTTCCTGATCGGCGCCATCTTTAAAGAATACGGTACCCTGCTCGGTCGTGACGCCGGTTTGGCCATGCTCGCCGGTCTCACAGCGATGAAGTTTATGGAAGCTCGCAGCTTGCGAGATTACATGCTGGTAGTTTTTTTATCCTACTGGCTAATCGCCGGTGATTTTTTTCATTCGCAGTCGCTCATACACGGTGTCTATATGGTGGCCGCCACGCTGCTGTGCACCGCGACTTTGGTACAACTCAATCTCGACAAAATGCGACCGCCACGTTATAGCCTGCAACTGGCCGGCACCATTTTGGCCAAAGCGCTGCCGTTAATGTTGATCATGTATTTGTTGTTCCCACGGCTGCAGGGCGGTTTGTGGGGACTGCCCAGTGATGCCTATGCCGGACGCACCGGCCTCGCCGAAATTATGCGTCCCGGCAGTATCAACCAGTTGAGCCAATCAACCGAACCTGCCTTTCGTGTTGAGTTCGAGGGCGACAAACCCCCCAACCGGGATCTGTACTGGCGCGCACTGGTGTTGTGGGATACCGATGGCCGCGAGTGGCGACCGGGCCATACCCTCCCGCTTGAACGCGGCAAACTTGTTAAAACGGGCGACGTAATTGACTACACGGTAACGCTTGAGCCCAACAACAAACCGTGGATGATGTCGCTTGATCGACCCAACAGTGTTCCCAATCAAACGTACCGCAAAGCCGGTTACGTACTACAACGCAAAACTCTGGTGCGCAAACGTATTCGCTACACCATGCAATCGCGAACACTCTATCGCCCGAACGAGCTAAACCCTGAAACACGTCTGCGTGCCCTGGCCTTGCCGGACAATACCAGTGACCGCGTCAAGGCGCTGGCAAGACAATGGCGACAACATCCAAAAAACAATCGCCATGTTGCGCAGCAAGCGCTGAACCACATTCGAAATAACGAATTTGTTTATACCTTGCAGCCACCGCTGCTGGGTCGAAACCCAGTCGATGAATTTTTGTTTGAAACCCGCCGTGGTTTTTGTGAGCACTATGCCGCCTCCTTTGTCACCTTGATGCGGGCAGCTAATATTCCGGCACGCGTTGTCATTGGTTATCAAGGCGGTGAATATAATGACACCGGCAATTACATGATCGTACGCCAATCCGATGCCCACTCCTGGGCCGAGATCTGGGTGGCCGACAAAGGTTGGGTGCGGATAGATCCGACGGCGGCCATCGCCCCGGAACGTATTGAATTGGGTATTGACGCCGTGCGCCGCCTGCGTAGCCAGGGGCTACGATTGGGCATCCTGTCGCCGGAGGCTTTACGGCGTGCGATGGAGCTGGGGTTTATGGCGCGAACATGGTTGCGCAGCCGCTTGTTATGGGATGCGGTAAATCTTGGCTGGTACCGCTGGGTATCGGACTACACATGGGACCGGCAGGAAAAATTTCTGCGCACCCTCGGGATGAACGCGCCCACCTGGCTGGGCCTGCTGGCCGGCACCATCGGTAGTTTGGCGGTTCTCACTTTCGGTATTGCCTGGTTAATGCGGTGGCGCAAAGGACCGCGCGAACCGGCGCTGGTTCTCT
>SDBU01002759.1_pt1 | contig 22907 bp, 9 predicted proteins | sample 2277071 | NCBI WGS metagenome assembly SDBU01 (sample SAMN10397929, study PRJNA504765) | marine sediment metagenome | isolation source: marine sediment core GS08_GC12, 126 cmbsf | place: Arctic Ocean: Gakkel Ridge, Loki's castle | collected 2008 | reverse complement strand
TATCACCTCGGCGCCGAGTTTTGTCATCGCCCACATATCGCTGCGGGCAACGCGCGAGTGCGCTATATCGCCGACAATCGCTATCTTTAAGCCCTCAAGTGTGCCTTTTATTTTGCGAATAGTATAGACATCCAGAAGTCCCTGTGTCGGATGCTCGCAGAACCCGTCGCCGGCATTTATAACGCAGGCATTGATATTCCTGCTCAAGAATTTTGCCGCACCGCCGGCACCGTGCCGAATCACAACAATATCAATCCCCATCGCTTCAAAATTCCTGGCCGTATCCAAAAGAGATTCGCCTTTACTGACCGAGCTGGTCTTCTTGGTAAATTCGATAATATCAGCGCTCAATCGATTTGCGGCCAAAGCAAAGCTGTTTCGCGTCCGGGTGCTGTCTTCAAAAAACAAGTTCACTACAACCTTGCCCCGCAACGGTGGGGCCTTTTTTACCGAGCGGGTGCTTATCTGCTCAAAACCTTTGGCTGTGTCAAGAATGAACGTAATCTCTTCGGCACTAAGCTCCCGCAAGCCGAGTAAATGTTTGCGATGCCACTTGAATTGTTTGCTTTTTCCTTTTAACGCCATAACTTCGTATAAATCCGAAATCCGAATATCTAAATCCGAAACAATATCGAAATTCAACCCGCCAACGGCGGGTATTCATCGGAACCCAGCGCTGCTGGGTAAAATGACCAAAACGTTTTGAATTTTGGATTTTTTCTCATTTGAATTTGTTTCGTATTTCGAATTTCGTGCTTCGTGCTTTCCATAGTTTCGTCATTCGAAATTCGACATTCAATATTCATAATTCGTCTTACCTTTACTCGATGACGACCTCGTCTTTCCCATCCGATTCGACAAGGCTGACCTGCACTAATTTACCGGGTGCGGCATCTGCTTTGTAGCCGGCGTAATCGGCCTGTATCGGTAACTCCCTGCCGACCCGGTCAACAATGACCGCCAACCTTATCGCCCTGGGCCTGCCCAAATCTATAAGGGCATCCATCGCCGCCCGCGCAGACCGGCCGGTATATAGAACATCATCAACCAAAATAATGATTTTATCGTCTATATCGAATCCGATTTCCGTGGTGCGAACCAGCGGCTGAGCACTGCTGTGCGGTGAATTCAAATCGTCACGATAAAGCGTTATATCCAGAGTGCCACACGGAACATCTTTGCCGAGCTTCTGGGATAATTGGCCCGATAATCTCTGGGCAAGGACCTCTCCCCTGCTGCGAATACCGATTACTGCGATATCCATCTCAGCCGGAATCTCAGAAAGAATGCGACCTGTCAAATCCTTGAGGACCTGCTCGATTTGTCCGGAATCCAAAATTACCTTCATAATTGCAGCAAACCAATAATAAGGAACACTTTGAATATTGGCCTGAGTATAGCAACTGCAGCTAATAAAGGCAAGATTTCTCGAGAAGTTTTCAAAAACCGACCTTTTAATACTAAGAACCATATTATTACAGGAACCTGCCGTATAATTTACTTGAAAACTAAGCCGCTTTATGGTATTATAGTATCAAGAATTTACGGACAGGAATGTACAAGCTAAGGAGGTCGGCTTATCGGGGGAGCAACTTTGTTCCTGCTGGTTTTTTCGCGCCACCTCTGGAGTTATGAAGTGATACAAACAGCTAAAAAAAAACTTGTCTTGAGCCTGATAGCATGCATGGCAGCATTGTTAAGCGCCGGCACTACCGCCAGAGCACAAGAGCCGCAGAATGCCAAAACTCTCCAGCCCCAAGGATTAGAACATACTGGAATCTACGCCTTACAACGAATAGAACCTGACCTGACAGGCGACGGCGTAAAGTTCGCCGTTATCTGCCGCAGCATTACCTATACCGACGATGAGCCACAAAACGATTACCGCCCCGCTATCGAACATAACTGCTTCAAAGCCGGTAGTCTCAGCTTTCACGACCAGGGACAACCGCCTGCAGGCATTTCACCTCATTCGACAGCCATTTGCTCTATACTCCTCGGCGAGTACCCCAACGCTTTTCATCCGCAAATAGGACAATTTTACTATCAGGGCACAGCACCGCAGGCCCAGGCTGATATCTACGAATTCTGGCATTTCTTAACCAACTATGTATTCGAGCACTCACCTCCGGATGCAGATATTATAACAATCGGTAACGGCATTCAATTTGAAGACTGGTGGACAAGCGGTATTGAATCATTGGCCGAGCACTACGGCATTATTATCGTTGCCGCCATAGGGAACGGCACCGATGCTCATGACCCTGTTCTCTATCCCGGGGCCGGAGCAAATATCATCGGAGTTGGGGTAATTGACTCTGTAAACACCGAAGACCTTGCAACCAATCTGGAACATTTCGCCCTGGCCTATCCGGAGCATTCAACTTTCGGCCCGACCGGCGATGAGCGATGCAAACCTGACATCGTCGCTCCCGGAAATTGCTTGGCTGCAAACGATGACAAACCCAACAGCTACGAACCAACAGGTAACTGGTCGAGCTTCTCGACCCCCATAGTTGCAGGAACAATCGGCCTGCTTGTTCAAAAGGCCAAACAGGAACCGAGCTTAAGTCCGGCTATCTCGCCGGAAGGCGGAAATTGCGTAATCAAAGCAATTTTGCTAAATTCCGCAGTCAAACTGCCCTACTGGCACAAAGGCCTGCTACAAACCGACGATGACCACATCGCACCTCTGGACTACATTCAGGGCGCTGGTATGTTAAACGCAGTCGGAGCTTACAACCATTTAATCGCCGGACTAAATAAGCCCGGTGACATTCCAATAACCGGCTGGGACTTAAACCAGCTGGATAATACCCAGAACCTGGAGAATGTGTACAAAATCACATTAGCGGAACCTGCCGGTAAATTTATTACCGCCACCGCCATTTGGAACAAACACTATAACAGCACCTATCCTTTTGAGCCGGCCCCTGAAAAAGACGGCAACCTCCGCCTCGAACTCTGGGCTGTTAATCCAGATAACTCCAGCAATGATTATCTGCTCGATTACAGCGACAGCAATGTTGACAATGTTGAGCACATTTACGTCCCCGCAGACCCCAACTATACTAACTACGAAATTGTTCTGTCCTTGAACGACACTGACGACCCAAGAGAAATTGCCCTAATCCAGCGCTACGGCCTGGCCTGGAACATCAGCGATAAACAAGACAACGACAGTATCTTTTGGTACGACCTCAATGCCGATGGCATTGTTAACGAATTAGACTTTACTATCCTGCTCAATAACATCTTAAACAGCAAAAATTCACCGGAAAGTTACCTGCTCGGCGACATCAATGCCGACGGTGCAATCGACCTCAACGATTTGGAAATCCTATGGGAGCACAATAATCGCAAGGCCGATTGGTACACAAAACAAGATGATAGCTCTTAGTTGAGTCTTGCAGAGCACAAAATCTGTAGAATCCGCGGTTAAAAATATTCTTTCAATTCTTCACCCTTTCTGATAAAAGTGCAAAACGAAATACGATACTGACAAGTCCGCTTCTGTCTGGCGGATACGATATACGAAACTATGAAATTGATTGTAAGAAAATCACGGTTAAAAGGAACGGTCGTAATTCCAGGTTCCAAATCGCACACCATTCGCGCCGTCGCAATCGCCTCTTTAGCCGCCGGCCAAAGCCTCATTCGCAATCCTTTGGACTCAAGCGACACGCAGGCAGCGGTGCTCTGCTACCGAGCGTTAGGCGCTGCGATTGACACATCCGACCCTAAGCTCTGGAAGGTAAACGGCACAGGCGGCGAAATTACAGCTCCATCTGAAATTATCGACGTCGGCAATTCCGGCACAACGCTGCGCATCGCAATGGGCTCGGCTGCTCTGGCCCAGGCCGGCCAGACCACAACTTTCACCGGCGATGAGCAAATTCAAAACCGTCCTGTCGGGCCGCTAATAGACGCTCTCAATAATCTTGGTGTCAAATGCACCAGCCTTAAAAACAACGGCAAAGTTCCTGTTGAGATAACCGGCAAACTTGCAGGCGGAAGAACCGCCATCGCCGCAACCACCAGTCAATATCTGTCCAGCCTGCTCTTATGCGCACCACTGGCCTCCGAAGATACCCAGATAGACGTTACTCTGCTCAACGAGCCGGGTTATGTGCAGATGACGCTCGACTGGCTCGACAAACAGCAGATAGAATACGAAATCACAGATTTACACGGATTCGCCACAGACTTCACAGATTTAATCTGTGGAAATCGTCGTAAGGAATCTGAGTTAATCTGTGTAATCAAAATCAAAGGCAATCAAAGCTACAAGCCCTTCGATGCCACAATCCCCGCCGACTTTTCCAGTGCCACGTTTTTCCTTTGCGCCGCCGCTATGTCCGCAGAGGAAGTAACCTTGCTTGGGCTGGATTTTACAGATAGTCAGCCGGACAAAGCTGTGGTCGATTACTTAAGGGCGATGGGGGCCGATATTAATATTGAGTCAAATTCGGTAACGGTTAAAGCTGCAAAGCTCAAAGGCGCCGACCTTGATATGAATAAAACTCCCGACGCTCTGCCCGCTATGGCTGTTACCGCCGCTTTTGCCGAAGGCTCAACCAAACTGATGAACGTCCCCCAGGCACGAAGCAAAGAGACCGACCGAATCAAATGTATGGCCCAAGAGCTAAAAAAAATGGACGTGGATGTTGAAGAATTGCCAGATGGCCTTATAATATCCGGCAGCAGGCCCAAACCGGCTGAACTGCACGGCTGGGCCGACCACCGAATCGTAATGGCATTGTCCTTAGCCGGCTTAAATCTCGACGGCCAATGCACCATTGATACCGCTGAGGCAATCGCCGTTACGTTTCCTAATTATGTGGAATTGATGAAGGGTATCGCTGCAAATATGGAATTGGCGGGTTAATGAATATTACTTAGTTATGTCATTCCTGCGAAAGCAAGAATCCATACCCTAACGACTATTCACTAATCCCTATTCACGAAATACTAACGACTAATTTTAGGAGATTAAGTAAAAATGATTGGCTGTCACATTGGACGAATGTTTCAAGTAACAATAGCCGGCGGCTCTTACCAGGAAGGCCTTATCTCCATGGTACATGGTGTTCCGCCCGGTATGTTACTGACCGAACAGGAAATTTACGGCGACCTGCTTCTTAGAAAGCCCGGCGCCGACGAATTGAGCAGCCCGCGAAAAGAGCCTGACCTTCCGATTATCTACTCTGGCATAAATGTAGCCGACACCATCCAGGACGCCGGAAATAAAAATCACACCAACGGCACACCCCTGGCGATTCTAATTCCAAACCTGGACCGCCATTTCATTCACATCAAGCAATACCAGGACACGAATCGCACACCCCGCCCGGGTCATGCATCCTACGCTTCTTTCATAAAGTACGGCCCGGATGATGATGCCATCGGCGCCGGCATTTTCAGCGGACGCTACACCTCGACCATCGTAGCTGCCGGATACGTCGCCAAAAAGGTCCTGAAGAAATGCGGTATCGAAGTGTTTTCCTATGTCAAAGAAATCGCCGGCGTCCGATGCCCCGACATCACCGCCGAGACGGCCTTTAAATACACCAACGATTACAAAAAAATGCGACACGACCTCGACCCGTTTTATCAGGAGATTTACGTCAAAGGCCGTATCAATATGGATATGAGATTTCTGGAAAAGACCAGAATATTAGCCGAGATTGAACAGGAAATTGACGCTATCCGTGATAAGGCTCCGAAACTCGCCCCTGCTGCCATTCAGGACAAATACAACGTCCATCCGATAGTGAACTGTCCCGACACTGATGCCGCCCAGGCTATGGTCGATGCCTGTAACCGCATCGCCGCCACAGGTGACTCGGTCGGCGGCGTAGTTGAAGTGGTTGTAACCGGCGTGCCGACAGGCCTTGGCGAGCCGGTCTTCTATAAACTCGATGGCGAATTGGGCAAAATGCTCGGTATCGGTGCCGTCAAAGGTGTCGAGGTCGGTGCCGGCTTTGCTGTCAAAGATATGACCGGCTTCGAGAACAACGACCAGATGCATGCTGAAGACGGAAAAGTTATTTTCGAGTCAAACAACGCCGGAGGTATTACTGGGGGCCTTTCCACAGGCCAACCAATCGTTGTCAGACTCACAGTCAAGCCTACACCCACCATTGACAAACCACAGAAGACGATTGACAAGTACACCCTCGAGAACAAGGAGCTGGCTGCTATTACCAGGCGTGACCCAACGATTGTGGCTCGAATATGGCCCGTGGCAGAGAATTACACGGCAATGGTGATACTTGACCACCTTTTCGCGCACTATGGCTACCAGGCCTTAAAGACCAAATGAAGATGTCCAGTCACTCCAGAGGATTGTCAGCGCGCGGATCGTTTGTTTTTTATGGTGGATCGGCTACGTCCTCAGGCGACCAGGCGGTCTCGTTGTGGGACGCATCGCGTGCCATGACACGGAAACGATGCCCTTGTCCGCTTCTGCCTAATAAGACCGTATATGTCGGATTAGGTATCCAGCCGCTGCTGAATCCGCGATTGGTAGTGCATTCGAAGAAATACTCCACAGGGCCGCCACCAGCATCTACGGCTACTACTGCTGTCATTACGGCCCCGTAACCGAAAAGTGTGTTGGGGTCAACCACTATCTCTCGAGGTGTCCCATCGAAGCCGTTCGGGTCCACAGTCGGGTCCCACCCCATCGGGTTCGGTGTTGGAGCAATCAGATCCACTGCCACAATAGTTCTAACAGAAACTGTCCCCGACCAATCGGTTTCGTTCATATTAGAGGATTTGTCCCTGGCTTTTACCCTGTATGAGTATACTGTGTTGGGGTCAAGATCGGTGTCTGTATAATTCGGGTCATCCTGCCAGCCGCTGTCGTGCCCGTCGCCGGATGTGTTCTCGAAATAGTACTCCACGTCACTTTCATCGTAGGCGGTCGTAGCTGTCATCGAAACTGAAGTCAGCGAAACCGCACCAATAGTTTCTATGTAAGGAGCAGGTGCCGGCGGTGTACTGTCTATGCCTGCATAGCGGACCGGCGACCACTTTGTTTCGTTGCCTATTCCATCCCGCGTCCTTACCCTGTAGCCGTATTGGACATCGGGTGTAAGGCCTCCGTCTGTATATGCCGGGCTCTTCTGCCAGCCGCTGTCATGGCCACTGTCACTGATGTTTTCGAAGTAATATTCCACATCCCAGCCCCAGGCATCGGTGGCGGTCTCAGCAGTCATCCCGATTGATCCTGATGAAACTATATTAGGCTCTGTTTCCCATCTACTTGGGTTAGGTATCGGAGCACTCGTATCTTCGATGAGCCAGCAGTCGGCCAAGAAAGCTATGTCCCTCATATCAACATACGTATCTGACGTAATGTCTGCACCCTGACACCAGTTATTCCCTTCTGAACAACCATCCCCAAGCCATCTATCAGCAAGTATCGCAAAATCGTGGAAGTTAATAATGCCATCCAGGACAAGGTCACACAATCTGCATTGTTCTGCCCTCGGATGATGGTAGCCTATATCAACACGACCTGTATCGGATATTTCGTCAGTTCGGGTCGTGTATCCCAACAAACCAATAAAGCTTGTGTAATCACTGCCGGCATCGACATAGGGACTGTTCTGCGACTGGCCGGTGCCGGTCTGACTGAGATAGTAATCTCCAAGTGGTCCTTTGGTGAATAGTGGGTCAACATCTATGTTTCCATCGCCCCAGTTGAGCGTACAACCATCGTCAACCCAAAAAGCAGATCGTTCATCCTTGATGCCGCTGTAAGAAATGGTAAGCGTTGCGCATCTTTGGTCAAATTCGAAACCGCCTCCAACTGCAATTGCGTCCCCTTTCAAGCCATAATTGTTCCAGAAGATGCTGTCGGTAATTACGCAGTCGCTCTCGTAAGAATTGTACAGTCCGCCACCGAAGCCGGTGTTGTTGGGTTCGCCGAGGCTGCCTGTAGCAGCATTGCCGACAAATGTACAGTTGGAGATAATCGAATTTGTATACCAGTTGGCCGAGACACCACCACCATCTCTGCCGGCTGCATTATTTAAAATCAAACTGTTGGTTAATGAGACACCGTTTACATCGCGCAGATACACACCGCCTCCGGAAAAACCAGCTATATTGCCGCTGATGTTGCAATCCTGGATGTTCATCCCTCCCAACCAGCAATATAAGCCGGCACCGTCGGTCAGAATAGAATCATCAGTGGTATCGTTGACGTCGCCAATTGCCCTGTTATTGGTAACCTTAGTGCCTATTATATTGATTAAGCCATCAACACCAATGAAACCACCACCTCGAAGCGCTGTATTGGACGTAATATTGCAGTCGATAATTGTTACATCTGTATCATCAGTATATATTCCACCGCCGGAATCAGCCTGATTGTCAACAAAGTTGCAGTCAACAAATACAACCGAAGCGCTGCCCTCGGCACATACACCGCCTCCATATCCGCTATAAGGATTAAGGCGATGATTTGGATCGGTTATTCCTGGCGGAAGTCCGGAAGCAATATTATCTTCAAATGTGCAATCCGTGAACGTTACTATAGACTCAGCCGCACAATATACACCCGCCCCGTAAGTTGGCATCTCAAAGGAAACCAGGGGCTCTAAATTCCTGCCGCCACTACCCACACCGCCAATTCCACTCATCCCGCCTTCAGTACGGTTCCCTCTGATTTCACAGTTAACAAAACTAACAGTACTTCCAATATCACAATATGCTCCACCTCCATATCCGGAGTACCATCGGTAGTCACCTATATAGGAGGTCAAGTTGGGTTCACCATAAAGTTGCCCGAATTCAGGTGCAAAGTCCCAGCTAAAGACTTTCCACAGATCACCATCTACAAACTCGAAGCCCAGAATATTGGGGTCATAATAATTTGCCTGAGACCTGCTATAGTTTCCTCCGTAGTTAGCTGAGCCGGCGTCGCTATCACCACCGTTACCAGCGTTGCCGCCGCGGGCTGTGTTGTTCTCGATTATGCAGTTTATAAATTTGGGACTGCTGTCCGGACCGCACCATATACTGCCGCCGCGTGCCCAGCCGCCCCAGCCGCCTCGGCCTGCATTCAAAGCGTCTGTCGCATTCTCGCCGTTTCCACCATTGCCTCCCTCAACTAAATTGTCTCTTATTATACAGTTTTTGATAATGGGGGAGGCACCTTTATCGATTAATATTGCAGCACCTTGACCGGGGGTACCGTCCCCACCGTTAGGATGATTTGCAGTTCTGTCACCGTCAGCTCCGTCACTCCAGTGTCCACCGCAGTTCTGTATCGTAATACCATTTAGGACCGTCCTGGAATCTGTGTTAGATGCAAATGCCACACCAACGTAATTCCATTCATTAGTACCTATGTAACCATCAATAATCGTCGCCGCGACGCTGTTGGGGTCGTCTGGATTTCTCGATGTGATAGTAACAGCCTTGTTTACCCAAAGCGCTATGCCTAAATTCTCACCTGTTGTGGAGTTTGAGACTCCACCACCGTAATAAGTGCCGGGTTCAACTACTATTGTATCGCCATCTTTGGAATTATTAATCGCTTCCTGAATTGTCGGGTAGTTACCGGGCACAGTAACTGTCTTGCCAAGGTACTCGACGAACTCAACGGTAATAGTCTTGTTCGAATCCATTGTCACGGTATTAGTAAGAGCATCAGTGCGGTCATTATCAGTGCCTACCCATTTGACCCGATAGCCCGGGTCCACTGTCGCCCACAGCTTAACTACAGTAAACTTTTCGAAGGTACCACTGCTTGGTTCGACCGTGCCGTTCTCACCGACGATATTTACAATCAACAGATACTCACCCTCACCGGTGGGATAGTGCAAGCCTATATCGACCTGCCCGGTGTCAGTAACACCATCGGAGCGAGTGGTGAACTCTTCGAGGCCAAGAGCAGCCACCGAATCACTTCCAGCATCAACGCACGGGCTGTCCATTTCCTGCCCTGCCGCAGTTTGACTAAGGCTGTGGTGCGACGCGACAAAGAGCGGGTCGGCATCAATATTACCATCGAGCCAGTTGAGGATGCGTCCCGGCTCGATATAGACAGAACTCGAACTCCGACCACCCTGGATGTCGCAATACGAAACTGTAAGGGTGGCAGGCCTGTCTAAATAGAACGGCTCGTCATCGCTGCCTATCGAGATCTGGCTGCCGTTGAGACCGGTGTTGTTCCAAAGGATACTGTCGATAAGTATCGTTTGGCTTTGATAAGAGCAGGACAATCCGCCTCCTCTTCCGTGACTGGCATTATCTGGGTCATCCGCCCGGTTATTAACAATTGTACAGTTGGAGATTGTTGGGGTAATAAGCCAGTAGGAGACGATGCCGCCGCCGTCCAGAACAGCCGAGTTTCCTTTGACTAAACAGTTTCTAAGAATCGGAACGCCGGCGTCACCGCCGAAATAAACACCACCGCCCGAGCCGGAAGACGAATTGCCGGTTATGAAGCAGTTTTCAATTGTAGCCTCAGAAGACCAGCAGAACATTCCGCCGCCGCCGCCGAATGGCTTTTCAGAACCGAAAGCACTAAAAAATCCTTGAGTATCAGGCATAAACCGGCGCGTTCTGGCTCTATTACCCATGACGCTGCAGCCTGTAATCACCGGTGCACCGCTGCTCCAGTACATACCGCCGCCATGCTCAGCAACATTATTAATGATGACCGAGTCGGAAATCAATACCTCTGCGCCCTCGCCGTGCCAGTACAGCGCGCCTCCGAACGACGATTCATTATTACTAAAGTAACTGCTGTCGATTGCTACCTCACTGCCGTTATACCAGATTCCATTGTCCCAGTCCCATATTCCGCCACCGTAAACTGCACCTCCGGAGCTGTAAGTCCCAATAGTCGAATTGCCGATGAAGTCGCTGTCGATGATATCGAGTGAGCAATCGGACAGGACGAACAATCCACCACCGTTGCCGGTGGAAGAGTTATCGACATAGTTACTGTCTCTAATCTCCGCCGAGCAGAAATCGTTAAAGTACTGACCCCCTCCACTTCCACTGGAGCCGGCCTGGTTGCCGATGATTTCGCAGCGATTAAGTATGGCCTCGCAACCAGTTTGATAATATTCGCCCCCGCCGTCTTGGCCGCTGTCGTCATATTGTCTTGAAGCGTTGTAGCTTATCGTACAGTCGGTAAGCTCTACTTTGCAATCAAAATCGTAGTAATTAGCACCTCCATAATTCGAGGTGAAACTCGTCATGATTAAACCACCCAAACCATCTGCGCCGTCTCCTCCGCCAGCGCCTCCGGCACCTCCAGCCCCGCCTTCGCCAGGACCTTGATTTATTCCATTTGGATCATTCGGGTCTACCGGGGCGACACCGCCGACACCGGCGCCTGGATCAACAGGAATAAGCCCTGGTGGAGGGCCGCCTGAGCCGCCATCGCCGCCCACGCCGCCGTCGCCGCCTACGCCATCCCCATCACCATCGCCGCCTATGCCACCGTCGCCACCGTCACCACCACCATAAGTATAAGTCTGGACAATCGTTTTAGTTGCGCTGTCACTAATAATGGTATCTGAGATTTCAACCTCGCAGTTTTCTCCGAAGAATATGGCGCCTGCCCACGACCTTAAGCCGTTTACACCCATATTGCCGCCAATACCACCGTCACCGCCGATGCCACCGCCGCCGCTCGCACCTGCTCCACCATCTGCACCGTCCGGCTCTCCGTCGCCGCCGTCGCCGCCGTCGTCACCTGCTGCGCCTATGCCGGCGTTGCCACCGGCGCCGCCGTCGCCGCCGTAGTTACCCAGTCCCTGCTGAGTCGAACAGTTCAGAATCTCGCTGTATCGTATCGTTGGATGGCAATTGGGACCGAAATATATCGCACCGCCTAAGGCTTCGCCGCCTTGGCCGCCTTTTCCACCGTCCCCGCCTCTTCCGCCGGCGCCGCCTGGTCCACCATCGCCGCCCACTCCGCCGTTACCGGCTGCTCCTTGCGCCCCGTCGTTCAAGCCCTCGCCACCATTTTGGCCCCCCTGCCCGGGCTGACCGGGCTGACCTTCCTGACCATCCTGACCGTCCTGACCTGCCCCGCCATAACCACCGTCGCCGCCGATGGCCTGACAGTTAATAATTTTGCAATTCAGGATGATTGGATTACTATCGGCACCGAAATACATCGCGCCTCCGTAGCCGACACCACCATCGCCACCGGGCACGCCGGGAGCACCTTCAAGGCCGTCCGCACCAGGCTCACCGGGAAGACCAGCTTCGCCATCCTGACCGGCAAAACCATCTGCCACTGCATCTGCCACCGCATTAGGATCGTCGGGATCAGGCTGTTCAGGCCTGTTGGGGTCGTTCGGAGACCAATGGTTCGGGTCAAGCGGGTCGGGTATTGGGGGATCCCCTGCCGGATCAAGTGGATCCAGCGGATCCAGGGGATCAGGAGGAGCATCAGGAGGAGCATAGATGAAAGCGTTGTTCTCACCGTTCCCACCTCGAGCGACGATGTTTTCGATGACCAGATGAGACAGAGTTGGACTGCTGCCGTTAAGGCAGGTTATTGCTCCACCGAGGGCGCCCCCGCCAGGCATCCCCACGCCGTCGCTTAGTGGCGAACTACCGGGATCACCCAAGCCTCTAATAGTGAAGCCATCGACGACGGAGTCGTGGCCTTCACCATTTTGGAAGATAAAGGCATAACCGCCGGAAATTGCTATAATTGTCTCAGCAACAGAGGTTGGATCATCTGGATGTTCGCTGGCGATGGTAATCGCCTTACCCATAAAATCATAGCCGCCGCCGTAAGTACCCGCTGAGACAATGATCTTGTCGCCGTGGTCGTAGGCAGCATTAATTGCCTGCCCGATGTTCTGATATTGTCCCGGAACGTGAAGACTCTTGGGCTGTCGGAACAGCACAGTAACTTCCTTGTCGGAGTCCATCGTTACAGTATTTGTATTGGACCAGGATGTATCATCATCGGTCCCGGACCATCGGTCAACAATGTAGGTTAGGTCGGGTGCTGTTATAAGTGTTACCACCGTACCATCGGGATAATATTCACCCCTCCTATGATGGGGAAAGATTGCTCCGCGGCCGCTGATAACTTCCGTACGCAATTGATAAAGAGGAATCTTTTCAAATTCAATCGTAACTTTGGCATCAGCAATAATGGTGACGGCATTGCGGGGCTCCGTCGACAAAACATCATCGGTTCCGCTCCACGCCTTGATTCGATAACCAGCGTCAGGGTATGCTGTAAGCAGCACTACTTCAAACTCCCGATAAACACCGCTGCCGGGTTCGACATAACCCTTGGCCAAGTTCGGGTCAACGGGCTCATTTGCATCTACCACAGTAACATCCAGCTGAACGAGCCTCGCCGGCAAAGCCGGATAGTGAGCACCTATATCAACGACATCTGCATCGGCAACACCGTCAGTTCTTGTCGTATAGGTATCTACCAGACCAATATCCGTTTCTGGGTCACCGGCATCCACACAAGGACTGTTAATTAGTAGCTGTCCAGCCGCAGTTTGTCTTAGATAGTAATCGCCCAACGGGCCTCTCGTAAAGAGCGGGTCTGAATGAATATTGCCTATACCTTTATCATCATCCTCGATGCAGGAATACGTAGCGGAACTGTTGTACAAATCGTCACCGTTACCCCACAGAATGCAGTTCGTAATTACCGGCGAAGAATCATGAAGGGCAAAAATACCGCCATCTTTCGGAGCATTGGGGTCGTCAACGACAATAGTGCAATTGGTAATAGTCGGCGATGAATACTCCAGGTCAATTCCACCGCCCTTGTAAAGTGCTGAATTGTTCGTAATTATACAATTGAAAATAGTCGGGTTCGCGTAATAGCACGCTATCCCCCCACCGAAGTTGTCCGCAAAATTATTACTGATAATACAGTCTACAATCGTCGGCGATGATTGCTCACAATTCACTCCGCCGCCTATACCGGTGTTTGAAGTGGTTTGGTTGTCGATAATCGTGCAGTTTTTGATTGTTGGTGAAGCATTATGGCAATCGATTCCGGCACCATAATAGTTTGCAAAATTATTGCTGATAATGCAGTCCGTAATCGTCGGCGATGCTCCGTCACACCGAATGCCACCTCCGTAATCGGCACTGCCCCAGCTAATAGTAAAGCCCTTCAGAATAGTATCAGGTCCTTCACCGCTTTGGAATGTTACTACGGTATCATCATTCAATATGCCTAAAATAATTGTGTCTTCCGGACTTATGTTCGGGTCGTTTGGATTGCTGATGTCACCGCTGCGAAGCGTTATCGACTTACCCTTAAAGTCAAGGGCCTCGAAGAAAAGAGAGTTGGCCTCAGCAATCAGTACATCACCGTCATTGGCATCGTCTATAGCCTCCTGGATGGTGGAGTAAAGATTAGCAGGGTCATTTGGGTCGTCTTTGCTGTTGAGAACTTTTCCTGCTTTTCCGCTGGGAATTAACGTCAATGCACTATACAGATTAATACGTCCGCCTGACAGATTAAGCCGGGGCGATGACATTACCGGGTCAACTGTCTTTAAAAGAATGCCCTTTACCGTGCCGTGTGCCAGCGTTGGATACTCTGACCAAATCAGTGCACATGCACCTGACGCATACGGAGCGGATAACGATGTCCCGCTTAAGGTCTCGTAATTCGTCGAGACATTAAAAACGAGCATCGCAAAATTTTGAGTTGTTGGAGATGTGCTCAGGATCTCCGTGCCTGGCTCAGCAAGGTCAACCGAAGTCTCTCCATAATTGGAGAAGTCCGATCTCTGGTCATCGTGGTTCGTTGACATCACAGAAATGATGTTGTCTAAGTTAAAGCTTGCAGGATAGACAGGATTCGCATCATTATCACTGCCAAAATCGTTACCTGCCGCAGCCACGAAAAGCAGCCCTGCATTCCCGGCGTCTCTGATAGCATCATAAAGGGCTTGAGAATAAAAGTTACCACCCCACGATGCGTTTATAATCTTGGCACCATTATCAACGGCATAACCAATAGCTTCAACCGCGTCACTAATAAATACCTCAGGCTCAACATTATAATCATCAGCGAAGACTTTCAGGGACATCAGCTTGACGTTCCAGCAAATGCCGGTAACACCCACACCATTATTACCGACTGCGCCGATGATTCCCGCTACATGGGTGCCGTGAAAGTGATTATCAATGGGGTCGCTGTCAGCATCATCCGGGTCTCTTGCGACGGCACCGGCAAAATCATAACCGTAAATATCATCTACGTATCCATTGCCGTCATCGTCAACATCCGGTGAACCTCTCATCTCTGCGCTGTTCACCCACATATTATCCGCAAGATCAGGATGTGTATAATCAATGCCGGTGTCGGTAACTGCTATGATGATCTCAGGGCTGCCGGTCTGAATGTCCCAGGCCTCGGGCGCATCAACGTCGGCATCCTCGGTTCCACCGGTTTGGCCGGTGTTGTCCATCCCCCACAAATCGGGAAACATAGGGTCGTTGGGAATAACAAGCAGCTTGTACTTGTAGTTCGGCTCGGCGTACAAAACGTTAGCCGACTGGTTGAATTGGATACAGGCATCCACAACACTCATGCCTTCAGGCAGCTTCACCACAGCTAAGCCTGGCGCAATCTCGTCATATTCCCTATCTACTACTGCACCGGTAAAGATATAATCCGAAATCGAATTCCTTATGGCCTGAGTTGTCAACGGCCCCATTGGTTTTAGAAGACCCTCCGGCAATTGGGCTCCTGCTTCCACCTCTACAAAACGAACAAGCAGTTCGCCTTCCTTATAGGCCGTCAAATCATCTTCCGATAAGTTGTAATATCCTAAATCGGGTAATTCTTCTGCCCGTGAAAAACCAGCTATGGACAGCACAATCAATAAGCTAATCAGAATTTGTCGCTTCATTCTTCCGTTTCTAAACTTCCTTTTATTTATTCCTTAAACTGTAAATACCTCAAGATACACTACGAGCTAAAACGGTATAAATCAGATTGACAGAAGTCGGAAGTCAAAGTCTGTCCTCTGGCTTCTGTCCTCTGTCCTCTGTAGGCTAATATTCGCCCTCCATTCCGGCAATTGCCTCAGCTTCGCGCTCCTCCTGAAGCATGATGGTCGGTTTCACTAATATCAGCAATATCTTATGGTCCCTGACTATGCTGCGGTTACTAAACAGTCTGCCAATAAAAGGTATCTTGCTCAATACCGGAACACCTGATTCCTTTTCAACCTCTGATGTTATCTTCTGGCCACCTAACAGCAATGTCCCGCCGTCGGGAACGCTCACACGAGTCATGACCGCCGATGTCTCTGTCTCAGGAACAGTAACATCGTACTCCTCAATCTGCCCCGTTGCACCGCCTGTAGGCCCTTCAACCGTATGGGTTCTCAACCTGAGCAAGTCCGTCAGGGTAGCAACTATATTCAGCAATACGTACTTCTTATCATGAGAAATAGTCGGAGTAATAGTAAGCAAAGTACCGACCGATATCTGACCTATGTTTGGTTGAAAACCGCCTATTGTAGCAGCGGTACCAACACCGGTTCCCGTTGTAGTGGTTGTCGTAGTAGCCGGCAGCGCGTACGTAACTATGTCTGAAACTGAGAATGCCGATGACTCTCCGCTCAAAACCGTAGTTTTCGGAGCTACCAATGCCTTGGCGTCCGTATGAGCTTGGACCGCGCGAAGAAGGAAAGAAACCTGCAAATCGTCAAGTATCGAACCATAACCTCCACCAATCGTGGCCGATGCTGCTATACCGCCAAGGCTGCCCTGGACCTTTGTTGTTGTATCCGGTCTAGTAGCCTCTGATGAGCCTTGTTCGAAACTAAGCTGACCCCATTTGCCGCCAAGGTTGGCCGTGAAATCTACATCCAGCCCGACAGCTTCAAGGAAATTCTCACTTACCACTAAGAATACGGCCTCGACAGATACCTGGTTTCCAAGCGATACACGCAGCGCATCCAACAGTTTTTCGATTTCTACATGGACCTCATGGGTCTGCAGCACCGCAAGTTTCCTGGGCTGTTGAAGCGGATAAGTCGTTATTGTGCCCTCTCCTGTGTCACTGAGATCATACCAGCTATCCGGCTCGATGGTCTCCTGAATAAGCTCTACTAAACTCAGTGCTTGGATATAACCGCCTTGGCCGCCCCCGCCCCCGCCGAAACCGCCGCCGCCGCCGCCGTAGCCGCCGCCGCCAAAGCCACCACCGCCGCCTAAGCCACCACCGCCGCCTAAGCCACCACCGCCGCCAAAGCCACCGCCGCCGCCTAAGCCGCCGCCGCCAAAGCCGCCGCCGCCGCCAAGGCCACCGCCGCCGAAGCCGCCGCCGCCGCCGCCGAAACCGCCGCCGCCGCCGCCACCCAAGCCACCCAGGGCGCTTCGATACAGGGTCTGCAAGCCCAGCGTCTGCCCTATTTGACCATAATTGGCCGGCTCAGAAACAAGGTCACTAATATCATAGACACGGTGGACCATCGGAATCTCAAGCATATCTACTGTGCCTATCAGAATTACCCCTTCGTCCACAACATAGATGAGTTCCGCAAAATCGATAGACGAAACCCCGGCTAACAAAATCTCCAACGCCTTGCGAAGCTTAACACCCGTCAGCGGGTCCATACCCGCAGGCGTGCTCTGCTCGACCTCGGCATTCTCGAGTAAATCCCTCCAGTTAGGCTGTATTTGCATAGGCGGCTGTACGGAACTCTTTAATCTATCTATCACTTCGCCGAAAGACATTGCCGGTGTCAAGTCCAAAAGGTCGATAGGCTCCTCAAGTTGCTCATAGACAGCCGCGTCGATATCGGACAACCCAATCGGCTTGTCCGGCTGACGAGTGGGCCTCTCGACAAGCTCTCGCCAATACTTAGGATAAGTAAGCTCTTCGGCGTACGGAATTCCCGACTCTTCAGTTTTCAGTAAAACATCCGCTCTTTGTTTATCCACCTCTTTCCGCACATCTAATTGTTTCCGGAAGTAAATCATATCTTCCAGCGTGTCTTTCAGAACCAGCGCCTGCTCATTTTGAGGGTCCAATGCAAGCAGGCTTACCAACTGACCAAGAGCTGCTTCATAACTTTGCTGTTTCTGATAAGTCACCGCATTCTCCATCATTTCGGCTATTTGTTTCTCTCGGTCCATCTCCATTTGTTCTACATATCGACGTTGCGCACCTTTCGCTGCTTCTCGTTTCTCTTGTTCGGCCTGACGAATCTCCTCATTCTCCCTCTCAACTATTTCCTCGGTCAATGACTTTAACAATCCCGTGGATTCTTTGAAAAGTCTGTCCCCGAGGTGCATCTGGTTCCTGTTCACGGTAAGTGCAGCCGTCTCAACCACGTTCTTTGCCCTATCGAATCTGCCCTCGTCGTTGTAGCTGCGCGCTTTAGCTATAGCATCGGTAACAACTGCTCTGGTATGACTTCGGATGATATTTCTTCTGCGATTAATTACTTCGATATAGTTGCTTTGGCCTGTTACCGGTGAAGCTATTCTTGGCGCAACCTCCGGCCTAATAACCTCCGGCTTAAGCACCTCCGACTCAGAAACTCCAGGACTAACAACAGCCACCACCACCGGTTCCTCTTGTTCTCGAACGAGCTTTCGCTCGGCTCTTTTGGGCAAACGCCTATCTATTTCCGCCAGATAACCTTCTACTCTTTTTCTCATTTGAGGTGGGATTAAGTCACTGGACGCAACTTGTACAAAACCTTCCCGGGCCTTCTCAAGCTGACCGGTGCGGTAAAATCCCAGGCTCTGGAAATAAAGCGCAGCGATTTTGTTCCGCTGCTCCTCTCGGCTCAAAACAGGTTTCTTGACCTCTGATGCAGATTCTACCGGCTTGGCTTTAATCGATGGCTTTTTACTCTTGGCCTCTTCAAGCTTGGCTTGGGCCGCCATTATCTGAGTGTCTATTCGCCTGAAAACCTCGATAATGTCTTTCCGCTCCTCTTTGGTCAAAAACTCATTATCTTTAATCTTTTCAAGATACGTTTTGGCTTGGATTAGTCGGTCCCGCTTAATCAAGTCGTTGACTGCTCGAAATGTCTCTAATGCCCGCTTTCTTTTAAGGACAGCTATCTGGCTCTTTTCCAGATGCTCGTTGAGCTGCTCACGAACAGCCACAGTCAAATCTTCCTCGTACCCCTGGGCCTCAAGAAAGGTTTTTACTGCTTCCTCAAAGAAACCTTTGTCATATTGCTTCTGCCCTAATTGAAGAATGTATTGGACTAATCCGCGGTTCGCTTCCCTGTCAGCACTTTCATTTTCCTGAGACGGAGCCACTTGCGATATTGTTATTATCGGCAACAAAATCAACGCCAGAACAACGGACAGGGACCTCCTGCCAAAAGACTCGGTCAAGAAACTCGGCTTGTTCAAAATAAACCTCCTGCCAAAAAATACCACCCTCATAAGGAAATTTTTATTAAACTACGTTCTTCACTACCTCCGGTTCCAAGAATAGACCAGACTTATAATAACCGAGTTTATAATAAAATATCTAATATTGCAAGAGAAAAATTTGATTTATATCAGCTTGGCCGATAATATTCAAGTTTACGTTTGCTAAATTGGAAAGTTTAGGCAAATCAAGGAAAAAATAGTCAACTAAAAATCGCTTTTTTATGGCCAAAAAGAGGCTTTTAACAAAACATAAAAACGCAAAAAAAAACTAAATATGAACCAAAAACCTCTCGTTTTAGCTGTTGAAACCTCCAGCAGAATAGGCTCCGTTGTAATAGCACTCGGCGAAAAAATCCTCGACGAAGCCACTTTTTCCGCACCCATCAGGCACAGTGCGGAGATTTTTCCAGCCCTCAGTAACATCCTGGACCGTTTCTGCAGAAAGCCCGACCAAATCGACCAGGTCCACATCTCCGTCGGGCCGGGAAGCTTCACAGGTCTGCGCATCGCCGTAACCCTCGCAAAAACAATGCACTTAGCCAACGCCGCGAAAATTGTAGCAGTCGATACACTCAACGTAATCGCCGCCAATGCAACCGACTACATAAAGGAACAAAACACAACCATAACTTTTCATTCTGAATCCTCTCCCTATAATTCCAAGCGACACGTCCTCCCTAACAGTAGTTCTGCTGCCCCAGAGGGGGCAAGTGAAGTCGAAGTCCCGCTAAGCTTGTCCTCGACTCCGATCGGGGAGCGGCAATCTCCTGAAAGAATCGCCACCATTACCGACGCCAAGCGAGGCCAGTTCTTCATCGCCGTTTACAAACGCAATACGAATGACCAGTCCGCCCAGGCGGAAGCAACGAGCAATGAAATCTGGAAAAAAGTTTTTCCAGATTCTCTAATGACCTCATCTCAATTCCTCGCCCGGTTCGCCTGCGACGAAAACCCCATCTGGCTGCTCGGCGACGGCCTTCTATATTATAAGGATAAATTCAAAGCCGACAGCACTCGGTTTTTAGAACAGAAATACTGGAGCCCGCGAGCTTCAAAGGTTCACCTGCTCGGCTGGAAAAAAGCCCTGACTAACCAGTTCGAGGACCCCTTGACCCTAACCCCCAATTATTTACTACGCCCCGACATCAAAATAAAACCACGATGACTCACCATTCACCAATTACTAACAAACGGGACTTATACCGAACCAATCGGCATAAGCCCCGTATTAATACAAATCTTTGATATCAACCGTACAATTTTATTCGCCAGCTAAATCTCGTCTTACGGTGCCGGTGGATACAGCCGAATATCATCAAAGTAAATCGTACCTGAACCACCTGCCACAGAACTGTTTCTGTTACCAAGACCAAGGGCAATCGTATTGACATTGGCAAGATTCACACCCAGGTCCGCAAACACCTGAAGGTCGATATTCCATTCCGTCCAGTTGCCTACCTGTGCTGCATTAGGATTATCATGAGAGACCACCACACTGCCATTGAGAACAATATACAAAGTCTCAGCAGCGTTAGCCGAATCACCAGCGAACCAAATTGTCAGCTTGTCAACACCTTTCTCGGTCCAGTCACGCGGAGAAGTCAATGTCAAAGTCGCCTCAGAATAACCAACACTGTTGTCGTAGTAAAGCGGCATCGACTGATTACCACCGTGAACGATGATTTGCTCGGCAAAGGGAGGAACATCATAACCAACGAGAGAGCCGTTTGTCGGGACGCCGTATCCATCTATCCACGTGTTAAATATCCTGTTGCTCGCGGGATCAGCGGGATCAAGATCATTGTAGGGCTCAAAATCGTCCACTACAAGGAAGTCGGCTGTCGTAAAGCTCCAGAGGATGCCTGTCACTGGGTTGGCATTCTCGACCCCATCAACACGCCAATAGTAAGTGCTATCCCACTCAAGTTTTCCGGGGTCATAGCTCTGGGAACCAAGGTCCCTGCTGCCTTTATACTCGGGTGAACCGGTATTTGCATTGCGCACAGCATCTTTATCTGTGCCAAAGTACACATCGTGTGAAGCGGCATTATCCGCCGGCGACCACTTAAGAATCAGCGTCTGTTTTACATCTACAGCGCCATTACGAGGATACACACTGCCAGCTGCGCCCGGAGTCGTAAAGCCCCAGACATCGCCTTTATATGTCTCGAAGCCGTCGAACTCATCAACACGCCAGTAGAAAGCCTTCCCCGATTCAAGTGTGCCGGGTGTATATTTTGAAAAACCCGACGGGCCTTTGTACGTATCAGGCGTGCCATTATCAACATCGGCAAAGTTATTGCCGAAGTACACGTGGTGCAACATCGCACCAAAACCAGGCTCCCAGCTAAGCTCCACATTCGGGTCAACAAACTCGGTACCATCAGCCGGATTGGGATTCAAGGCAAACTTAGGGGTAATCGTAAAGCTCCAGACCTTGCCTTTGTGTATCGTAGTACCGTCAGCTTCAATATCGTCGATTCGCCAGTAATAGGTTGTGCCCGGAACAAGCCCATCCGGATATGGAAATCCCGGGAAGCCAATAGTAAAATATGTTCCGGTCTGGTTGCCCTGGAACCCCGACGAGTCGGGGGTACCGGCATCCACCTCGTCAAAATTCTCGCCTAAGTACACATCGTGCGAGGCCGCAAAATCTCCCGGCAACCAGTTCAGACTTACCCATGTATCCCGAATCATAACACCATCAGCCGGCTCAGGGCTCATAGATATTAGGCCCGTCCCTAATAGTTCAACCTCGGCTATCTGCATACTATTCGCACTTCCAGGATTCCGAACTGCCGTGAATAGAACTTGATAGTGATCGTATGCTACATCATTATCAAACAAAATCGGCGTTTCGGTCTTTGTGAAACGCGGCCACGCCAACGTTTGGCTGAAATCGACGATATCGCCACTGGTAATCAACGTATATGGCCCATTTATGCTCACATTAGAACCATAGAGTTCAAATCCAACCGGATCACGCTCTGTTGCGTCATTCGCTGTGCTGAAAGTCAACCCAACTACAATAGTCTGGCTGGCTGATGGCGTAACCTGGAAACCTGTGGACTGAGTAAATCCTTTGAAATGCAGATACTTCGTCGCGGTGCTATCATCAATCGCCAGGGGAGGTGTTTCAGCACCAGGCCAATCGTTATCATTCGGAACACCCTGGACGGTATCCCCTGGTGCGGTGATATCAAGCCCAGCCGCCTGTGTCATTCCACCCAATAGCAAAGTGCACACCACCACAACTATAAGTGAAAATTTCCTGTACATAATAATCCTCCTTCAAAATTAAATTTAGATTGCTAATTGAAATGTAAAATATTTTCACTGTGAAGCACCAAATGTCCCAATACAGCTTCACACACCACACATAATAGCTCCTCCTTATATCAAATAACAAGGCTTCTGCAAAATTGAGGTTAGGCATATATTATTTAAGAAAATCTGTTTTTTTGATTTTCTTAAATAATCACCTAACTGATTATTACACAATGACT
>SDBU01002758.1_pt1 | contig 22924 bp, 31 predicted proteins | sample 2277071 | NCBI WGS metagenome assembly SDBU01 (sample SAMN10397929, study PRJNA504765) | marine sediment metagenome | isolation source: marine sediment core GS08_GC12, 126 cmbsf | place: Arctic Ocean: Gakkel Ridge, Loki's castle | collected 2008 | reverse complement strand
GAGGCTGGTGATTGGGACGAAGTCGTAACAAGGTAGCCGTACCGGAAGGTGCGGCTGGATCACCTCCTTTCTAGGGAGCTAAATCTCCTAGGTCGGTTCTCGAGCAATCGGGATTAAAAAACTAAACAAATCTCCTTTTTCCTTCCACTATCTGGGGGTTAAGGTGCTGTGGTGTAAGGGGCTTTAGCCTGGCTGGAGCAACTGAATTCTTTAAGGGAGGTTATATTTTGTATGATATTAATATTTTTGGCGATGATGGTGGTGGGTGTTGTTCGAGTTGCGACGGAGCAAATATCGCCAGACATCTTTATTACGGATATTTGGGCACCGAGTTTTGTGGAACTTCTCACGGCGGCTGTGTATGTTTTGATTCCGTGTGGCTTCATATTAAAGATTATTGCACACACCTAGGTTGAGAAAGGGCCTTTAGCTCAGTTGGTTAGAGCACGGTCCTGATAAGACCGGGGTCAGTGGTTCGAGTCCACTAAGGCCCACCACTTATTCATTTGCAATACCTTGAACTGTTTGAAAATGCTTGCCCTCACCACCAAGTATAACCCACAAAATCCTAGCTCTGCCAATTCCTGTTATAATTAGGTGGTGAAAAGTTCCCTCGAACCCCTGAGGAGATATGCCCTCCCCGGCGTATTGTTTCTGGGTTATACGTTCGTCCTGTGGATGGTCTTGGCTTATATCCCCATCCACTTGATTGACGCTGGCTTCAGCCATTTTCAGGTCAGCGTTCTGATATCGAGCTTCCCCCTATTTTCGCTAATATTGATGGTCCCCTTCGGGTTTTTCTCCGATAGGCTATCACCAAAGAGACTGGTCACCATTAGCTTTGTCCTTCTTGGGGTCTTTCTCTTTGGGTTAAGGAATGTCAGCCAGTTTTGGGGATACCTGCTTTTCTTTATGATAGGTGGGGTTGGGGGCTCACTATTTCGAATCTCCTGCTCTGCTTTGTATTACAAGGTTCTCGGGGAAACAAATAAGGGAGCGAAGTTGGGCTTTTTCAGCGGGATGGGTCTACTTGGCTACGGGCTCGGACCTTTATTTGCCGGGCATTTTACAGGTATAGAGCTTGATATGGATTTCATCCTTTTGAGAGCTATCTGGGTTCTACTCCCCCTATTGCTCTTAAGCCTCTTCCTTGAGGATGTAAAGCCAGCCAAAATCTATCTTCGGGAGTATTGGAGGGATATACAAAGGAAGGATGTGATTATACTTGCTTCCTTAGGCTTCTTGCTAGCGCTTCATATCGGGGCAGAACAGACCTCTTTCAGCCTTTTCCTAGAGACCCATGTTAACTTAACTATGGATTCAATAGGGATGATGTTTTGCTTTATCGGGATTGCTATTGCCAGCTTGTGCATCATTGATGGCTTCCTCAGTGATAAGATGACTGGCATGGGGAGGAGGCTTAGTCCCCTGCTTTACCTGGGGATGTTCTTTTCCGGGTTGTTCAATATAAGCCTATTATTCACCAGAACCTTCGCCTCAGTGCTGAGCATCCGAATCCTACATGTCTTTGGAGATAGCTTATTCATGGTGTTGCAGAGGGTCATCATCTCAAACCTGTTTTTGTCTGAGCGTATCGGTGGCAGCCTGGGGATGATGGATGCAGTATTCACCTTGGGAATTTTCAGTGGTGCTCTTATCAGCGGTGCCCTTCCTGGATACATAGTGCCTTTCGTTTTTGCCGGCTCTCTGGCTATCATAGCAATCCCCTTTGCAAACTTAGCCAAACCAAAATTCTAAGCCCATTTGGTGCAAAACCTATTCATTGGACACTGCTCGCATTTCCTCTTCTTGCAGTATCTCAGACCAAGCTTAACCAATGTCGTCTCAACCCTTGCTTGTTTCTCCCCCTCGAATTTGTCAAGGTTTATGTCAAGATTCCGAGCCGCATATTGAGCTATCTTTGATGGCTTTGGCTTTACTTCCCATTTCCCTCTCAATTCTCTGAGGAATATCTGGGTGGTGGCAGGTCCAATGCCCTTTAACTCTTGCAGGCGTCTTTCTAGGTCCTCGGCACCTGATGCCCGATGGTATAATTCTTCCAGGGAGCCATATTTCTGCTTGATAGTGCTCATTATTTCCAGTAACTTTGAAGCAGTAGAGAAGTCATATCGAACATATCCTCCAGAATCGAGGATTTCGACCAGCTTATCCCAGCCAGCTTCTATTATCTCCTCCAGGGTCGAAATCCCAGACATTTGGAAGCAGCGATATGTATTCGCCGCTATTGTTTCACTTATCCTCGCCCCAAATAGTATTGAGGCAAGAAACCACTTGAACCTTCCAGTGGGTTCTGAAAGCTCTATGCCAAGCTCCTCAGAATAAAGTGGAAAGAGGTTGAGAAGAAGGTCGATTTTATCTATTTCGTTCATATCATTAGTGGTTCATGTTTCCTGTTTGCAAATGCCCTCACAGCCATTATACTAAAGGGGAGAAAATGAGCCAAGAATGGGGTAGGTACTACAATGTTAGGTCAGCTTTCTGCGCCAGTCCATGAAAAACGCCTGAAATGGCTGTATGACCATGTGTTGGACCGCAATGGCATTGGGCGGGCAAGACGGGCACTGATGCGGATTCAACGACGCGCACACGAAGAGATTGCAGAAGCCCGAGCGCAGGGCAAGAGAGGAGACGACCTCAATCGTCTCATCTCAGAGTGGAGTTCTGAAGTTCAATGGGTTGAAGAAGAATGGAGACACCTTCTGACCCAGTCGCTTGTGAACGAAGCCCGTAGGCGTGTGATTCCGGTGAGGTCATGGGTGGAGGATTACGACTACTGGGAACAGGGTGAGCTGTACCCGTCGCTTCTCACATACAAGGGCATCCACGAACTTAAGATGGCGATCAGAGCAGACCGAAAAGGAGAATGGGAGTTGCGACTAGCGTTCACCGCGTTAGTTGTCGGTGCATTGGGCGCTGCGACCGGGCTTGTGGCAGTGGTGCTTCGCTAAAGTGGAGCAGGCCAGAAGTAGGAAAGAGCTAAGCGAAGAAGAGGCGCTGAAGAATATAGCTTCAAGGTAAAGTTTGACGCCACGGAGGGGAAGCTGCTAGCCTGGGAGCTAAAATAAAAAGCTTGCCAAGCATAATCTCATCCTTCTATAATTGGGGCTGGAATGAATAGTTACGATTATATTATTATTGGCAGTGGAATCGCTGGGCTCTATACTGCACTGCTGGCACACCAAAAGGGCAGCGTCCTAATTCTAACCAAGGGAAGCATTGATGATTGCAACACTAAATATGCCCAAGGTGGAGTTGCCGCAGCGATAGGGAAGAGCGATTCCCCTGAACTCCATTTCCAGGATACTATAGCCGCAGGGGCAGGTTTGTGTGACCCCGGGGCGGTGCGTCTCTTAGTAGAGGAAGCTCCCAGCCGCCTGGCTGACCTTATCAAGTTTGGTGTCCCCTTCGATACCATCGATGGCGAGATTGCCCTTACCAAAGAGGCAGCCCACTCCGTGTCACGCATATCACATGCTGGGGGTGATGCCACTGGTGAGCATATCGAGGTTACCCTTAGCCGGCAGGTTCGTTATTCCAAGATAAAGGTCATGGAATATTGCCCAGCCACTGAGATTATAGTGGAAGGAGGAGCCGCTAAAGGGGTGAGGGCTCTTGATTGCCGCACCGGCTCTACTGAGGAATTCGACTGCCGCTGCTTGATCCTGGCTACTGGAGGGGCTGGAAAGCTTTTCAAATTTACCACCAACTCAGAGATAGCCACAGGTGACGGTATCGCTCTTGCATTTCAGGCTGGAGCAGAAATCACCGATATGGAGTTCTTTCAGTTCCACCCTACAGCATTGCGCTTGCCTGGGGTAACCCCCTTTCTCATCTCTGAGGCGGTTAGGGGAGAAGGGGGCATCCTACGAAATGTAGATGGCTACCGCTTTATGCCCGATTATACTCCTAAAGGGGAACTTGCCCCCAGAGATGTAGTAGCCCGAAGTATCGTCTATGAGATGAGAAAAACCCAAAGCGACAGGGTTTTCCTCGATGTCACCCACCTGCCCCCTTATCTGGTTACCACTCGCTTCCCTCACATCTACCGTTTCTGCCTAGACCATGGCTTGGATATTACCAAAGGGCTTATCTCGGTAGCACCGGCTGCCCATTATCTAATGGGGGGGGTAAAGACAAATGCCTGGGGTGAAACCAATATCGCTGGGCTCTTCGCCGCTGGCGAGGTAGCTTGCACCGGGATGCATGGGGCAAATAGATTAGCCAGCAACTCGCTGATGGAGGTGCTGGTTTTCAGTAAGCGAATTGTCGATAGAGTTGAAGAAGGAGTAAGCCAGGGGGTAAAGGATGTGCAGAGCTATTACCTCCTGCCCCGGCGGACCACTATCGATGTCCCCCCGCTTAGCCTTGCCGCCCTTCAAACACTGATGTGGGAAAAGGTAGGCATCATCCGCTCCCGGGAGTCGCTAGAGGAAGCCGTAAATACCCTCGCTTCCTGGGAAAAGACCCTGGAGAAAGCATCCGACCGCTCCTCTTATGAATTGAACAACTCAGTGCTAACGACTCGACTGATGGCAGAAGCAGCCCTGATAAGGGAGGAGAGTCGCGGGGCTCACTTCCGCACTGACTTTCCTCAACCCTCTCCGGACTGGCTTAGACACATCTTTTTCAGAAAGATTTAAGGAACTGACCTTGGAAGTATGGTGGAAACAGGTTGAGCAGATAGTCGACCATGCCCTTGCTGAAGACCTGGGTTGGGGCGATATAACCACCGGGACGCTCATACCCCCCGAATTACAAGGAAGAGCCTTTATCTTGTCCAAAGCCAGCGGCGTAGTGGCAGGAACAGAGGTAGCCAGAATGGTGTTTCACAGGGTTGACCCTTCGCTTCAAGTCGAACTCCTGCTCAGCGATGGAAGCAAGGTGAAGCCTAGAGATATAATCGCTAGGATTGAAGGAAGGATAGCCAGCATCCTGACCTCAGAGCGGGTAGCCTTGAACTTTTTGCAACGACTCAGCGGCATAGCCTCGGAAACCCACCTCTATGTAGAGGCAATCCAAACATTAACTGCCCGCATTATGGATACCCGAAAGACCACCCCAGGTCTGAGGCGGCTGGAAAAATATGCTGTGAGGGTGGGCGGGGGATATAATCACCGCCAGAACCTTGGAGACGGCGTCCTCATCAAAGACAATCACCTTGCCGCACTCCGCTCCCAGGGAAAGAGCCTTGGGGAGGTCATCGCCGAAGCTAAACAAAAAGCTCCTCATACCCTGAAGGTTGAGGTGGAGGCGCAAACCCCGGAGGAAGCGCTAGAGGCTGCCAATGCTGGCGCCGACATCGTTATGCTGGACAACATGCCTATCGAGGAGATGCGCCGTGCTGTGGAGATGATCAAAGGGAAGGCTTTGATTGAGGCATCTGGGGGGGTAACCTTAGATAAAGTCCGGGCTATTGCCGAAACTGGCGTCGACTTCATCTCCATTGGCGCTATCACCCACTCCGCCCCAGCCCTGGACCTGAGCCTGGAGATTGAGCCTGAGGGCTCAACCTCCTAATAGGGTCACCATATTTGAATTAGCGGGTCGATGGATATTCTTCAAAGCTTAAAGGATTTTTTTGGAGAGGCTCCATTATCTTAGGGAATTCTTACTCAGTTAAAAAGAACCGTGCTGAGCAGCCTACTTTGATCGTAGAGGCTGATGCCTCTGACGCTGCTGCCATTTGTGAACTTGCCTCACATTATACTGGTTCGACTCGAGGATGGGCAGAGGATGAGCTTAAGGATGCCATCAGCAGCAAACGCTACTATGTAATTGTGGCAAAGCAAGAGATGTCTATAGTAGGCTATGCTATTGCGCGGCTGGCATGGGGCAAGCTTCACCTGATGGACATTGCAGTAAAGGAGGATATGCGAAGGCTTGGCATTGGGAGAAAAATGCTGAACCACTTGATAAACCAGGCGAATGAATGGAAGCTCTCTGAAATCTATTTTGAGGTTCGTGCTAGCAACACGCCTGCCATAAGAATGTATTCCAGCCTTTCCTTTAAGACTAGGTTCATCCTGCCCAAACTCTACAATGGTGAGGATGTGCTTGCAATGCACCTTCCGCTAGAAGACTAAAGCTCGGAATTCTGTTTTGCATTCCCCAGCCCTGGACCTCAGCCTGGAACTGGAAAGCTAATTCTTTCGGGGGGCTTAAGGCGATTGAGTTCGCATCCTACCCAGGGAGCCAGTTTAACCCCACCCACCCCTAGCGCCGAACATGGGCGCTCTGACCCAATTAAGCACCAACAACCTGCACAAAGTAGACACGAACAGCTTTGCCCCCAGAATTATCCCCCCTCTTCCCTGAATCTTTGGGAAATGAGTTGAATTTAAGTAGCTGTAGATATTAATTTCTTGGAAATATTGTAGCTAATTACTTGGGATTAAACCACAATTTTGCACTTAACAGGCACGAAAACTCCCGAGGTTTGCTATTGAAGCCTCACCAAACCTTTCCCCTCAAATATGGCTTGGCGTAGCTCTTTCTTCTTACCCTCACTAATTCGTTTATCCAAGATACCACAGACAATGTTGTAAAGGTCAGTGGACAGTAGAACAGTGATATTCTGGTTTTCGGCGTCTTGAATAAGTTCCTTGGCAAACGGCATCTTCTGAGTGCCTTTTGGCGGTCTATTATGTAGAGGTTCTTTGCGGAAAGGGTTTCCGACAAGGATACCTTTCGGCGATATCCCTTTATCCTTAAGGAAATTCCCTATGTTGACCACCAATTGCCCCAGCTTATCCCTCGTAACCGTGCCGACAGTTCCTTCCACTTCAAGAAGTGCAGTCCCAAATTCTGATTCTACCTTACCATCACTGTCCTCGATTGGTTGCGGTTCAACTTTACAGCCTATCAGTGCCAGTGCTTCTCTAACCGCTGGTTCTAGGTGGTCTCTACCAGTTTCCCAGAGCAGCCACTTCCACCGTTCTAACTGCTCATCAGAAGCATAGAGCTCGTTCCTCTCTTTCTGTAGCTTATCAATTCCAGCTTCGGTATGTTGTATCTTTTCCGATATTTCCTTCTGCCCTGGAACTAGAATTTCTCTGACCCAGGTCGGCTTCTCTCTGGGCTCCTTTTCCCCAAGTAGGTTCTTGATACAACTCTCCAACAATTCCATATCCTCATCAAATCGCCCACTGGGCAAGAAGACAATATGTCCTCGTCCTTGCCTACAAGTTAAAGCCACATCATTTGTGCCAAATGCACTTGCAAGAACTCTCCAGTGAGAATAGTCCTTATGCCTAACGAATGCTGTCCAAGAAGGCTTATTTCTTAGATAGGCTGCAAATGATTGGCTTTGGTTTATGGAGTCGATGGTCTCGCCATGTCCATACCCTAAGTTCTCCAGATACTCATTAAAAGGAGCCGTGAAACCTAGCCAATCATAATTTGTGATTTGCTCCTTTAGTAATCCTGGTACCAGCTCATACCAGTAGTGAACAAGGGGTTGCATGAAGCATATCAAAACGCCTCCTAATTCAAGCAACCCTCTGAGTTCTTTGCTCCGCATTTCACTTACATACTTGACGTAGTCCCCCGCTTCTATTGTTAATAGCTTTCTTTCCTCGGAGCGATACAACTTCCCAGGAATCGCAGATGTTGGATACAGCGTTTCAAGGTCTTCTGGGTTAACCACCACCGCATCATAGTCTTGAAGCACGTTCGCTGTAATAAGGTCACCATATTCGCCACTTGGTAAGCCCCAAATACCTATACAAAGAATACGCATTGACTAAGCTTCTCCTACTTAACTAAGCCCAATTAGTCTTGTGAACATAACACTTCTATCTTATTATAGCACACCGCTATGGTGGGACAAGGCTAACGAGTGCAAAACTCTTCTCAAAAGTTTTACCTTTTATCCTAAATGGGAGCCAAACAGGTCTGTAATTCCGCTTACTAAACCCTTCTCAGGGGAGCCAGACCATGCGCCTCAAGCAAGGGGATGTCAGATAAAATGCGCTCGGTAAAGTCTTCAGCTACTATTCTTCCCTCGTCGAGGACGATGGTGCGCTGGCAGAGAGCTCCTACCAATTCTAGATCGTGAGAAGCAATCATCTTGGTCATTGGCAATTCTCGTAGTAGCTCAATCAAGTCCCACTTACCCCTGGGATCGAGATTGCTGGTAGGCTCATCAATCACCAAAAGCTCTGGGTTCATGGAAAGCACGGTGGCAATAGCAATGCGTTTCTTCTCGCCAACGCTGAGATGATGCGGCGAGCGTGGCTCACAACCAGACATTCCTACCCAATCCAGAGCCTGAGCTACTCGCTGGTTTACCTCATCCTTGGAAAGTCCAATGTTTATGGGACCAAAGGCAACATCATCAAAGACAGTGGGAGAAAAAAGCTGGTCATCGGGGTTCTGAAAAATTAGACCTACCTTACCCCTGATATTCTTAAGGTTCTTTCCCTCAATCGGCATTCCGAAAACTTTGACTAAGCCATTGCTGCGAAGGATGCCGTTCAGATGAAGCAGCAGGGTGGATTTACCTGCTCCGTTAGGTCCTATCACCCCTACTGTCTCGTCACAATACACTGTCAGGCTTATATCTTTTAGAGCTTGTTGCCCATTGGGGTAGCTAAAGGAGAGGTGCTCAATTTTTATAACTTCTTTCATAGCTTCACTTCCCATTAGACCTGCCAGAGTAGGGTAACCAAGCTGACAGAGGCGAGGAATGATAGGGTAATGGCGCCAAAGTAGACATCCCTCGGCTCAAATCTCAGAGGGCTGAGCGTCCGAGCCTGACCATCGTAGCCTCGGGCTAACATCGCTCCATAGATTCGCTCCCCCCTTTCATAACTGCGAATAAAGAGGGTGCCCGCCATATTGCCAATTGTTCTCATCTGCCAAGTTCGTTTGCCACCAAAGTTGCGGCTATCTCTTGCTCGCCGCATTCGCATTACCTCATCGACCAGGACAAAGATATAGCGATACATGAAAGAGAGGATCATCACCATCACCTTAGGCATTCTAAGTTGCTCCAGCCCTTTCAAAAGGCTATGGAACTTCGTCGTCGAAGACAGTAGGATCAGGCTCAAGATAGAGAGCCAAGCTTTGATAAGCACATTCCAAAAGACCAACAGACCTTCATAGGTGATAGAGAGATGCCACAGCCAAATATCGCAGCTCACAAATGCCTCACCGGGCTTGAAGAGATTGAAGATAGCAATTAACACAACGAAGGGGATGATTATCAGAGACCTTTTCAGAATATAGAGGGGAGGTAATTTGGAAAGAAGGAGCATCGCGCTGACAAGAATAAAGTAGCAGGCAAATGCTTGCCACCTAGTTGGTGGGGTAGCCACCACCGCCAGAATGAAAGCCAAAGTAGTGATGAGCTTAGTGCGTGGATCAAGCTTATGGATAAAGCTATCAAGCTCACTATATCGGTCAAGGAAAGAATGTTCCATACTTAGCTTTTTTGTTTCCTTAGCAGCAAGCTTATACCATAGGTCAAACCGAAGAGAACGAGGGTGCCAACTAGCCCGGCTAGTATTGTTGCCACCGCTTCATTCCCCACGCCAGGGAAAACATAGTCGGGGATAACCTCAAACACAGCCTCCCCGGCTTTTTCTATAAACCCCTTATCCTCAGCAACCTTTTCCAAGCCATCGGGGGAACTGGAGGCAAGTGGTGAAATGAGTGCCACTATCAGACAAATGAGTAAGCCGATATGCCACCATTTTAGTTTCATATCTCCTCCTTTATATCCTTTCTAACTCCGCCAGGTCTGCTCTAGTCGCCAGCACCAAGCCAAGCACCGCTATGGTGATTAGCCCCTCACCAATACCGATAAGCACATGCCAGCCTGCCATCGCTGAAAGGGCAACCAAAAGTGGCGATGTGCCTGAAATCCATAGCTCTATAGCACAGGCAATAGAGGCAAGGAACACTGCACTCCAAGCACCAACGAAGCTACTAATCAGCCTGCCTCTTCTGCCTTCCCCAAGTAGCCTGGTGACGCTTCGATAGAAATAATATCCTACAAAGCTAGCAATTATGCCCATATTGAGGATATTAGCTCCTAAGGCAAGGAGCCCTCCATCCTGGAAAAGCAGGCACTGGACGATGAGAACACAAGCCATTATTAATATCCCCGCCCAAGGTCCAAGCAGGATTGCTGCCAAGGTTGCCCCGATAAGATGCCCCGAGGTGCCTCCAACTATGGGGAAGTTGAGCATCTGAGCAGCGAAGATGAATGCAGCCATTACCCCCATCAAGGGAACATGTTTTTCACCTAATTTCCTGTTTGCCATCCTCACAGCATAACCTACGCACCCTGCTGAGATAGCACAGGTAGCTGCTACTGTAGTAATATTCAAAAAACCATCAGGAATGTGCATCTCTCCCCCTTATTTTGGCATTTGTATGCAACTGCAACTAATTGCAGCAATCGACAATAAAAAACACCATACTTATTGGGCAGCTAAATCTCTTTGATGATGACCTTATGCTGGGAGAAATCGATGTTCTTTACTTTAGCCTTTATCTCCTTCCTCTCGCCAAAGAGGTCAACCAGAAGCAGGCGACTATGAGCGACCTCCAAAACCAAGACATCCCTCATAACTTCCTCCTCTACTCCATCTGTAACAAGGAAAACCGTTCCTTCACACATTCGCCCTCCTTCAATTCAATGCAACTGCAACAAGTTGCACTGTAGCACAAAAATAAATAAAAGTCAACCCTCGCACCTAAGACAGTGACCAAAAATAGCCAGGTGTTTAAGGTTAGCCTCGAAATTATACTCCCGTCTCAAGGTATTCTTCAAAGAGATGAGCAAGGCTTCGTCAAGGTCGATGATCGCCCCACATTTCCGACATATCAGATGATGGTGATGCCCCTTTCCAGCCGAATGGTAGCGCACTATCCCTTCACCCATATTTGTCTCCGTAACCAATCCCAGCCTCTCAAGTAGCTCCAAAGTGCGGTAGATAGTGGAGATATTCACGTGGGGGTATTTGGCTTTAACCTGAGTATAAATCTCCTCAGCGCTAATGTGGTCTTCGCTCGATTCAATAGCAGTTGCAACCATCATTCGCTGCGGGGTCAGGCGATAGCCTAGGTCTTGTAAGCTCTTAGTGATGTCCTGACTCATGGCTAATTATTATACCCCGGATTGATTATCAACGCAACGCCACTGGGGAGCCTTAATCCGTGAGTGCAATTTCTCCTTCGTCATTGCTTCGCTTCGCTCGCAATGACAGGCAGGATTGTTAAATGACCTCCAGCTTATTCCCTCGACTCTCAATGTTTCAAGAATTATAATATTCCCAATTGGAGGTGTAATCAGGATGGCAATAGCGGAGGTGAGCATTATTCCCTTGGGGACAAAAACCCCTTCAGTTAGTAAATACCTAGCCCGTTCATTCCAAGCCTTGCAACAGGAGAAGGATATAAAGTATGAGCTAACCTCGATGGGGACGATTATGGAGGAAGATTTGGGATGGCATCACTACTGCCACAAGGCAGATCGTTCCCTTTCCTTTCGAAAGAATCCCTTTGGCGCCTTCCCGGGTATCTGCATCATGACAGGTTCAGGAAATGAGCGCTGATAAGATGAAAGAGCTTTGAGGAAAAGACAGCCGAACTCAAGCGCGGTTTGCCTCCGCACTCGGTTCCGCCAACTATCTGAGCGAAATCACCAATCATAGGATTGACTTCCAAAAGGCAATATGCTATAAATAAGGCTACCTTACAATACTTAATTGGGGGGGAAGGAAAATAGTTAAACAGCTTCGCATTAATGAGCGCATCAAAACCAGAGAGGTTCTACTTATAGGGGAGGCTGGGGAGCAACTGGGCAATATGCCACTGTACCAGGCATTACAGATAGCCAGGGAGCATAACTTAGATTTAGTCGAGGTTGCCCCTACCGCTGTTCCCCCTGTATGTAAGATCTTGGATTATGGAAAGTATAAATATTCGCAGGCTAAGAAGGAGCGAGAAGCCAGAAAAGGGCAGAAGATCTCTATGATGCGAGAGATTCGCCTCAGACCAAAGATTGATGAGCACGACCTCGATTCCAAGGTCAGAGCAATTAAGCGGCTTCTTGCTGAGGGAAATAAGGTAAAGGTAATGGTGCGCTTTAGGGGGCGTGAAATCACTCGTCCCGAATTAGGCAAGAGAGTGCTTCAGCAAACACTAAATCTTCTCAAGGATGTGGCTGCTGTTGACCAACCTTTAGTGATGGAAGTAAGGAGCTTAACTTTAGTTCTCTCTCCCCGCAAACAACCTAAGGAACAGGAAAAACTTCTCAAGGCGGTATCAGATGCCAAAGCTTAAGACACATAAAGGAGCTCAACACCGTTTCCATATTACTGGCAGTGGCAAAATAATGCACCTTAAGATAGGCAAAAGCCACTTGCGCCGTAAAAAGTCGGGGCGAGTTAAGCGCCAGTTTATGGGGACGCTATCAGCTCATCCCTCAAATAAGGCTCGTATAAAAAGGCTTTTGCCCTACAAATAAGAAACCTAGGAGGAAATTTTGCCCAGAGCAAGAAGCGGAGTAGTTAGTCGTCGCCGACACAAGAAGGTATTAAAGCTAACCAAGGGACATCGGGCAACAAAGCATTCCCTTTATCGAAGGGCTCATGAATCCATGCTGAAGTCCCTTAGCTACGCCTACCGCCATCGTCGCGAGCGTAAGGGAGATATGAGGCGAATTTGGATTCGCCGGATTAATGCTGCCGTTCGGTCACAGGGAATGCCCTATTCTGAATTCATAAATGGTCTGAATAAGGCAGAGGTAATCATCAATCGTAAGATACTGGCAGATATGGCAGTGAGAGACCCCTCTGCCTTCTCTCAGCTTGTGGCGTTGGCTAAGGAGAAAATAGGCAAGGGCTAAAAGTGGAACAGCAACAGGAAGGAATCCTAGCAGAATATGCCGGATTCTGGATGAGGTTGGGAGCATACCTTATCGATGGAATAATCCTGGGGGTTATAAGCTCTTTTATATGGACTATAGGTTCCATTATAGGGCTTATAGCAGGGCTCGCTGCAATAGGTGGGGGTGGAGAGGAGTTCTTTGATGTCGCTAGTCTATTAGTCAATGTAGTCTACATAGTGATCGGTATAATAAACTTCATAATAGGAGTTGCCTATTTTGTCTGTTTTTGGAAATGGCGAGGGCAAACCCCGGGAAAGATGGCTCTAGGGATAAGAGTAATTCGAACCGACGGTTCCTCCATTGGCTGGGGCAGGGCATTGCTGAGGTATCTGGGTTATATTGTCTCCACCATTATTTTGCTTATCGGATATTTGTGGATCGCCTTTGATGGTCGCAAGCAAGGGGTGCACGATAAGATTGCTGATACCTATGTTGTAAGATTGCCTCGAAGGCGAGTAAGATTGCCAGAGACCTATGGCTGAGGTGAACCCGCCGGTTCGAGTCCGCTATGCCCCCAGCCCCACCGGCAGCCCCCATGTGGGCAACATCCGAACTGCCCTGTTTAACTGGCTCTTTGCCAGACACTATGGTGGCGACTTTATTGTGCGCATCGAGGATACCGATGTAGCCAGGAGGGTCGAAGGGGTAGTAGAAGAGATACTCGATAGCCTGCGCTGGCTGGGGTTGAATTGGGATGAGGGTCCAGAGGTAGGTGGGAAATACGGACCCTACTTTCAATCGCAGAGGTTGGGGATATACCAACCCATCGCACAACAGCTAGTCAAGGAAGGTTATGCCTATTTTTGCTACTGTTCTCCGCAGCGTCTCGAAGCCATGCGTGCTGAGCAAATGCGCCGTAAGCAGTCACCTGGCTATGACCGCCGCTGTCGGGATTTAACCCAAAAGGAGCGCACTCAATTTGAGGCGCAGGGTATAGTCCCTGTGATTCGCTTCAAAACGCCCCTTGAAGGGCAGACCAAGTTCCACGACCTGATTCGGGGGGAGGTGGTATTTGAAAACAGCACCCTGGACGATTTTGTGCTATTGAAGTCTGATGGTTACCCTACCTATCACCTGGCAAATGTGATTGATGACCACCTGATGCAAATCTCCCATGTTCTCAGGGCAGACGAGTGGCTATCCAGCACCCCGCGTCATATCCTTCTCTATCAGGCTCTGGGTTATGAGCCTCCCCAGTTTGCCCACCTTCCCATGATTTTGGGGGCGGATCGCTCCAAACTGAGCAAGCGCCATGCTGCTACCTCTATTAAGGAATATCAGGAACGAGGATATTTGCCCGAGGCTATGGTCAACTTCCTTGCCCTTCTGGGCTGGTCGCTGGATGATAAGACAGAACTATTCAGTCAATCCTCGCTAGTGAAACATTTTTCCCTTGAGCGCTTAGGTAAGACTGGGGCTATTTTCAATATAAATAAGCTCGACTGGATGAATGGCGTCTATATGCGTAGGCTAGGTGCGGAAGAATTTGTGCAAAAAGCCATGCCCTTTCTAGAGAAGGGATTGCCTCCCCAGGTCGAGCGTCCCCTCCCTACAGATTATGTCAACCAAGTGTTGCCTCTTGAACAAGAGCGGGCAAAGACTCTGAGCGAGTTACCCTACCTGGTGGAGTTTTTCTTTGTAGATGAACTCGACTATAGTGCCGACTTACTTCTAGCCAAGGGAGTAGATAAAGAAGCAGCAGTCAGAGCATTGAACATCAGCCTAGAGAGGCTGAGGAGGCTGGAAGCCTTTGACGCCACCTCCCTAGAGACTTTACTCCGTCCTTTAGCTGAGGAGTTGGGATTGAAAACAGGGGAGTTCTTCGGTCTACTGCGAGTAGCAACTACAGGACGCACCGCCGCCCCACCCCTTTTCCAGACTATGGCGGTGCTAGGCAAGGAAAGGTGCCTTAAGCGGATTGAAGCAGCTATATAAAGACTGCAAAAGTAACCTGCTGAATATAAATCAATTAGCAGACCTGAAGGTCTGCACTACTCCAATGGGGGTCTGTTGAGGTATCCAAAAAGGCCTAGATTAAAGGAATTTTCTTATCATGGCCCTTTTGCTTACTTTATTACCGTTCGTACTATCAAAGAAGCCCTTATTTTCAAAGTGAGCAAGTCACAACGATGGCTCATCGTATTATTCAGCAAGTAGCATCCCAATTCAGATTTGCCATTATTGCCTATTGCTTTATGCCTGATCACCTTCATCTTCTTTTAGCTGGAGACGAGACCTCCTCTCTTAAAGATTTCATGAAAATATTCAAGCAAAGAAGCGGCTTCTACTTTAAGCAGGAGCGTAATGCTCCTTTATGGCAACCAAGCTACTATGACCACATTTTGCGTCAAGAAGAATCACTGAAAGAGGTAGCGCGCTATATCTTTGAGAACCCTGTAAGAAAGGGGTTAGTAGATGACTACAGAGCATATCCCTTCCTTGGGTCGATGGTTTTCGACCCTAGTGAATTGCAGTAGCAGTAGTAGTGCAGGTCTTTAGACCTGCCAAAAGCTTTTGGGGGGTTCAGTGTCTCCCTTACAGAAAGAATCTGCTCTTGAAGGGCTGCGAGTGCTTGACTTAGCTGATGAGAAGGGGATGTTTTGCTCCAAGCTCCTGGCTGATATGGGAGCAGATGTGGTCAAGGTTGAGCCACCGGGAGGGGACCCATCTATTGAGGATGAGCCAGGAGGAGTTTAGCAGATACGTCAACGAGGGGATTTTAATATAGCGGGGTGAACTTTGTCCGATGTCCCTAATATATGCGAAGTTGCAAAGCGAAGCGAATCAGAGTTCCGAACCCCCGTTAAATGAATTCTTGCCTAAACCATTGCCAAGATAACAGTGTAATTCTTGCCATAAACCTTGGCACATTTTGGACAGGTAGTATAGAAAAAATACATTTTTTTACTTTCTCTGCCTTTTGATTTGACATAAGCTTCCATTTCTTTAACCCACTTGCCAGTATTTTTGTATGGTCCTTCAAAGACTTTAGCCAAAAAAGTTCCTGGTATTTTCCTCATCTCTGCTCCCGGCACTTCCTTGCTAACTGCAATATAAATATCAGCTCCCCAAAGAGATTTTTCGTCCGAAAGCATAAGCGGCTCAGGAGTAAGAGCCCCCGCCTCCTTAATTCTTTCCATGTTTTTTACCATCACTTTCCCGAAGTTCAGTGGGATGTGCAAAAAACTTCTGACATGGTCTTTAATAAATAATTTATCCTGCAAAGTTACTTCTTTTTCATCCCAAGGCTCTGGATTAAATCTGGGGCAACAACCTGTCTCTGATTGTTCATAAAGTTTGTCCATAATTACTACCTCCTTTCTTGGAATAATTTAGGTCAACCTTCTTAAATATCTTCCTTTTGAAGACGGGGCTCGGAATTTCATATAACAGCCTAATACACGAACTTTGATTTGCCTTAATTCACCCTCCATCTTAGGATATTATGCAGGTGCGGTCAAGGTATTTTGGATATCAATGCAGACAAAGGAATCCTCGTCATGATAGGATGTTCCCAAGGAGGTCCAAGTTATGAGTAGCAAAGGGAACCCTCAAATAGAACTCAAGGTGGCAGATAGGATAGAGATTACAACCCTAATAGATAATTATAGTGACTCTTTGCTTGCTAGGAGCGAACCCGAAAGCGAGATAGTTAGAAGGGCATCGACTATTGTAAAGGGGGAGATCTCTTCTGATGCTTTATTAGCAGAACATGGCTTATGCTTGCTACTTAGGGTATTTAAGGGAGCCGAATCCCACTCCCTACTGCTAGATGCTGGTCATTCTAAGATAGGCGTTCCTCACAATTTGAAGATGCTGGAAATAGATATTTCGGAAATAGAGGCTATCTTACTAAGTCATGGACATATGGATCACTTTGGGTCTTTAATAGAAATCCTGAAAGCTTCTGGAAAAACTGTTCCAGTGGTGGTTCATCCCGATGCCTTCTTGCCTCGTTATCGTGAGCAGCCTGAAGGAGAAAGGATAAGGTTCCCCCTCTTGAATGAAATGGCTGTTCGAGAAGCTGGAGGGGAGATAATAAAGACCAAATCTCCCTTTCTATTTGCTTCAGCTCTGGCAACCTCTCTTGGTGAGATAGAGCGAATTACAGATTTCGAAAGCCCTATGCCCGGTGCACTCACTGAGAGACTCATTGAGAGGGAGGGGAATATGGAGCCTGATCTTATTTTGGATGATCAAGGAATAGCGATGAATCTTGAGGAAAAGGGTCTGGTAATAATTACAGGTTGCGCACATGCCGGAGTTATTAACACTATTCGCCATACCCAAAGAATTACGGGGGTAGAGTCTATTTATGCCGTCTTAGGAGGTTTTCATCTGACAGGACCTCAATTTAGGGAGACAACCAAAAGAACCATAGAGGAGCTAAAGAAAGTCAATCCTGCGATAATCATCCCTATGCATTGCACTTGCTGGGCAGCCATAAATCAAATCGCTGAGGAAATGCCGGATCAATTTAAGCTCAACAGCGTAGGTACTACCTTTTGTTTCTAAACAGAACCAAACTGGGAAGCGTAGAGGACATCTGGCTTTATTTTGCCCTCAGCATCATGGTCAAGGTACTTAAGGCTCAAAGAGGTATTAATGAAGTTGGCTATCGTGGGGAAGGGAGGGGTGTCAAATTTGGGTCAGAGGCTCATAGATAAGCTGAGAAGTTCCTTTGGAGATGTTTCGGCAAAGCCGACCACCCGATAATAAAGAGGAAAAGCTTAGCTTACTTGCAGCATCCTATCCACGGCGGCTTTAGCCCTGAGGCGAACCTCTTCAGGGACTTTTACCTGAGGAGATAGCTCTTCTAAAGAGCGAAGAACCTTCTCCAAGGTGATTAGCTTCATAGTGGGGCAGATAGCCTGCTCTGAGACGGGGATGAATTTTTTCTGGGGATTCTCTTTCCTTAGCCGGTAGATTATTCCGATTTCAGTCCCCACAATTATCTCCTTAGCCTCAGTCCTTCTGGCATACCTACACATACCTTCGGTAGATAAAATCTGGTCAGCAAGCTCAATCACCTCTGGTCGGCATTCTGGATGAACCATCACTTCAGAAGTCGGATGCTCCCTTTTTAGCCTGAGAATATCCTCAGCTTGTATTCGGGCGTGACTAGGGCAAAAACCATGCCAGAGGAGCATCACTTTCCCCGTTCGGGCAGAGACATACTGACCTAAATACTGGTCGGGCACAAATATAATCTCCTCAGCCTCCATTCTTTTTACAATCTCGGTTGCGTTGGCTGAGGTGCAGCATACATCAGATTCAGCCTTAACCTCAGCAGTAGTGTTGACATAGCAGACAACCTTAGCTTTAGGGTGTCGCCTCTTCTCCCCCCTCAAATTTTCAGCAGTAATCATATCAGCCAAAGGACATCCAGCCTGTATATCTGGAAGCAAAACTATCTTATCGGGACAAAGAATGGCAGCCGTCTCTGCCATAAATTGAACCCCGCAGAATACAATCACCTCTGCATCTGTTTTAGCCGCACTTTGGCTCAACCCCAAAGAATCGCCTTTAAAGTCAGCTATATCCTGAATCTCACCCAGTTGATAGTTGTGGGCAAGGATAATAGCATTCCTTTCTTTTTTAAGGCGCAGGATTTTCTCGACTATAAAGCTGTTAAATTCTCCCACTTTTTCGCTTCCTTCAATATAGCAAATTTAACAACCGTATTTCATTCGAGCCCTTTAGCTCTTAGGATAAATTCCCTAAGACCTTTAGCCCCCACCCACGCCATCCATAATGAAGATCTCTTCCACATTCGAGTCTAGCCAATAGATAGCTTTGCCTGTTTTTTCATCCACTACCAGCGAACCCCAAGCAAGTGCGTCTTCTACAATCATTTTTGCCTCCTCAAAGCTCACTTCAGTGGTTTCTATGCCTCGTCTGCCTTGGCTGCTCACCTTGATCCTTCGCATCATAATCCCCCCTTCCTTTTTCCTTCAGTTTCAGAATCTATTCTACCAAAGGCTTCCATCGGTTTTCAACACGGCTCACTCCTTTTCCCTCTGCCTTGGCTGATAAGGGTTGACATGAACCATGACATCCTGTACATGCACAACCTCGCTCAGGAGCCTGCTTTTTACTTCGGAGGCTACCTGGTGACCTTGCTCCACGGTAAGACTACTATCTACAGCTACCTCTATATCTATGGTAAAGGTAGAACCTCGGCGATGCACCCTGATGCTATCGATTGCCTTAATCCCTCCAACCTCCAGGGTAGTGGTCCTAACCCTATTAAGAAATGCTGCCTGTGGACTTTCGTCCATCAATATTCCGATGTTTGGACGGAGAAGAGAAAGCGACATCTTCACGATCAAAACCGAGACAATAAGTCCAGCTATAGGGTCTAAATACCAAAAGGCTAACCTGGCTCCGAGGATTCCCGCTAAAGCTGCTATTGAGGAGTAGGCATCCGAACGATGATCCCAAGCATTGGCGATAACGGCAGGACTATTATTCCTCTTTCCCACTTTAAGCGTATAACGAAATAGCCCCTCCTTTATAACTATGGAGGTAGCAGCCGCTACTAAGGCAATCGTGGCTGGGGTTTCGAAGTGTCCCTGGGCAATAAGATGAGCAGAAGAAACACCCACATAGACCCCGGTAGCCAGGATTATGAGAGCGACTAGAAAGGCAGCGATAGTCTCTGCATTGGCATGACCGTAGGGATGGCTCTCATCTGCCGGCTTTTCTCCAATTCGTATGCCTACATAAACAGTGCCTGTAGCAAAGCAATCAGTGAGGGAGTGAATGCCATCGGCAATCATAGCATAGCTGAAACCAAATATGCCAGCGAGCAGCTTGAAAGCTGTCAATACTATATTGACAGCAAGCCCTATCAAGGTGCAAGTTTTAGAATCGAGGAAATTGATCTTCTGCATGAGCTTTCATCCAGGCACAACTCTCCAGCCATGGGTGTAGACATTCATCCTTTTTCCCCTGGCAAAGCCAATGAGGGTGATGCCCAAATCATCGGCTAACCTCACCCCCAGGTCGGTGGGGGCGGATTTGGAAATAAGTATTGGGATATTTCTTTTAGCTACCTTGAGCAATATCTCTGACGAGATTCTCCCACTGGTGATTATTATCCGGTCATCAGTCGCTATGTCCTTCAAAATACATTCCCCGAAGATTTTGTCAATAGCATTATGCCTGCCTATATCCTCGCTGAAAGCCAAGATGCCTTTGGTATCAGATAAGGCAGCGCAATGAACCCCACCTGTAGCCTTGAACACTTCGGAGCGCTGAACGAATTCCTCTACCAAGGAGAAGACATCATAGGGTGAGACTTTAATCTGAGATTCTACCTTAGCTTGGCTGGGGACATCAGCAGCGCTATAAAAAGCCCCTTTTCCACCGCCCGAAGCTATAAGTGGCTTGAATAAGGGTTCACCAGCCAACCCTTTATCTCCCTGGGTTTCCACCCGCACCACACCCCCCTGCTCATCAACCATTATCTTCTTGACCTCGTCTTTGCTTTTAAGTAATCCCTCAGAGAAGAGACAGCCGATAGCCAAATAGTTTAGATTTGTAGGAGAGCAGAGTAAAGTCACCAGCTCCTGATTATTCAGGATGATGGTGAGGGGAAACTCCCTAACCACTGTATCTTGAATCTCAGTCCTGTCTCGTTCACTAATTCGCAGTATAGGAAATCTCTCTAGCATTTCTCCTCTTTGCTATTATACAAAACGCATTAAATAATTGCTCATAAACCCTAATTAAGCACTAAATTCCGAAGCACGAAATTCTAAACAATACGAGATTGTTTATTAACTCAGGGTATTCAGATGTAGGGACAGGTTTTCAAACCTGTCCGAAGTGCGGACAGACCTAAAGGTCTGTCCCTACGAGTTATTAAATAAACGACCTCACAATACCTGATGTTCAAAGTCCAAATGAGCAAAACAGCTTTTGGCGCTTCGCTTTAACTCAGCGTAATCCTGATTGCATGGAAGGATAAATTTTGATATTTGGATTTACTATTTAGAGCTTAGAAATTAGTATTTAGAGTTTCCCTCTATCCTCTGTGCAAGTATTTATGTCGTCATATATAGTTGCAGGTTGAACTTGTGGCTGATAAAAGAACCCCCTTGTCTTCTTACAGAGCCATACTAGAAAAAGCATAAACGGGACCTCTGTTAAAACTCCAACAACTGTAGCCAACACCGCTCCAGAAGCTAAGCCGAATACGGTTGTTGCAACGGCAACGGCTACTTCGAAGTGGTTGCTTCCAGCGATTATCGCTGTCGGTGCTGCATCTTCATAGGAAAGTCGAATAGGTTTAGAGACGAGATAGGTGAGGGCAAAGACAAGAAGGATGTTGCAGAATATACCAATAGCGATTATACCCACAGCCGCAGGAAGTTCAATGATAACCTCCCCTTGAAGGCTAAATAAAACCACTAAGGTAATAAGGAGGGCAATTATTGATACAGTGCGCAGGGGAGGGACAAGTTTTGATTCAAACCATGCTATGCCCCTCCGTTTAATCGACTGAGTCCTGGTGAAATAGCCAAATATAAGGGGAATACAGATATAGATCGCCACTGAGAAGGCTATCGTTCCCCAAGGCACAGTGATTCCCGAAATTCCCAGAAGGAGCCCAGCTAAGGGGGCATAGAGGAATACCATTGATAGTGAGTTTATGGCAGTCATTACCAGAGTATGTGCCATATTGCCTTTTGCCAGATAGCTCCACACCAAAACCATAGCCGTGCAGGGGGCTACCCCGAGGAGGATCATCCCCGCTCTATACTCTTGGGCAATCTCTGGAGATAGGAAACCCTTGAAAACTACGCCCATGAATAGCCAGGCGAAGAAAGCCATGGTAAAGGGCTTTATTGCCCAGTTGGCAACAAGGGTAGTGATTATCGGTTTTGGGGTTTTGGCAGCCTTTACTACTTCAGCGAAATCTATCTGCACCATTATAGGATAGATCATCAAGAACAGACAAATAGCAACAGGGATAGAGACATTGGCAACAGTTAGCCTACCTAATATATCAGAGATTTGAGGGAAAGCTTTCCCCACCCCTATCCCAGCACCAATGCAAAGTGCCACCCACAGGCTCAGATATTTCTCCCAAACCCCAAGCCTTCTTTCTTTTTCTTGCACTATGTTATGCCTCATTTTCTTCACTTATGTGCTTCTACCATAACACTCATAAGCCTCTCCATTGCCTTGCTTTCCCTTGCCTCTACATAAAACTCCCTCTCTGATACTACCCGCACATCCCCAAATCCGGCTTTCCTTATCTCGCCCAAGTATTCTTGTCGTTCTAGAGCCCCAGCGATACATCCTGCCCAGGCATCAGGGTCATTCTTTATCTCATCGGGGAGTGCTCTCTCGGAAACTATATCAGAGACTATGAGCCTTCCCCCGGGCTTCAGGGCTCGGTAAGCCTCCTGGAAGACTTTAGACTTATCCGGGGAGAGATTGATAACGCAGTTACTGATAACGACATCCACAGATTCATCCTCGATGGGAAGTTTCTCGATTTCCCCCAGGCGAAACTCTACATTATGGTAGCCATGATTCCTGGCGAGCCCTTCCGCCTTATCTACCATTTCCTCCGTCATATCAACCCCGATAACCCTGCCGGTGGGACCAACCTTATTAGCTGCTAAGAATACATCCACTCCTGCTCCCGACCCTAAATCCAGGACTACCTCACCCGCTTTCAAGCCTGATATAGCGGTGGGGTTACCACACCCCAAACCCATAATCGCCTCTTCTGGGACATGCTCCAAATCCTCTCTCAAGTATCCGATAGCCTCAGCTCGGGACAAGGGGTTGACTCCGCAATCACAACTTGGGCAGCAGCTTTGTTGGTCTTGCTTAGCTATCTGGGCATATCTCCCCTTCACCACTTCTTTGATTTTCTTCTCTTCCATAATTCACCTCCTGATACTTACACAGTGATAGCTCTATCATCAGGGCTTCGCTATCAATAATTAGCCTGGCTAACCTATCATCCGTGATCTTATA
>SDBU01002757.1_pt1 | contig 22926 bp, 20 predicted proteins | sample 2277071 | NCBI WGS metagenome assembly SDBU01 (sample SAMN10397929, study PRJNA504765) | marine sediment metagenome | isolation source: marine sediment core GS08_GC12, 126 cmbsf | place: Arctic Ocean: Gakkel Ridge, Loki's castle | collected 2008 | reverse complement strand
GATTGATGACGTCGCCCCCCGATCGTCAAAAACAACCGTCTGGCGCCGCCATTCGATCTCATAGTGGCGTTCGACCAGCCATGGGCTCGTCGTGTCGATCCTCAGAGTCCCGCTGGTCGTGTCGGCGCCGGCGCCCGCCAGGAACGAATAGGTCCAGGCCTCGGGGCGCCGTGGGTCAAGGTGTCGAGTTGTGCAACTGGCCACAAATACAGCCGCAATAATCACGTAAGCAATCCGAGTCATCTGGCCGCGCCCCCTTTTCAAGATTTTCTTGCCGACCTAAAAGCCGATCTTGTCTTTGAGATAATAGCCGAGCGCGATAATAATGGTGACGACCCCGCCGGCCGCCGCTCCGCCCTGCGCGCCATGCCGTCGAGGGTTTGCAACCCGCTCCGCAAGCGTGGACACCTTCGCTTTGATTTCTTTCATTGTCTCGTGCATCGCTTCTTGGTTTTCGACCATTGCGCCGAATTCCCGCCATTCCTTCGGCCCCCACGGACACACGCGCTCGTGTTCTTTTTCACATTCTTTCGCCACAGTCTCGCCCCTTCCCTCAGAGATTCGTCACGCCACCCTGCGTTTCCCGTCCCTCGAAGATCGAGCTATTGCGGCCCCTATGCTGACAAGGATTAGAAAAAGCCCAGTCGCCCCTATAAGCCCTCGCGTCATCTCCGCATGGGCGATTTCAAGCCGATCCTCGATCAACTCGATCCGCGCGAGCAAGTCATCAATCTGCGCCTGTTGCGCCACGCTATCAGTTTTAGCGGCGCCAAGCGCAACCGAGTTCATCGTCACGTTCATGCTGACGTTGCGCCCGTCTTTTTCCGTCTCGACCTCGACAAAGTATTTTCCGCCGCGCTCGATGTCAGTCTCAACTTCCGTTTCGATCAATTCGACTTTCTTGATTATTGTTTTGACCGGCGCCGGTAGCGTCTTGTGGTCGAGATTCCCGTCGTCGTCAGAGCGAATTGCAGCCGCGGCCGCCCAGGCTTCCATGGGCGTTCCCGACCAGCCCGGCGTCGCATCTACAAACATTGTCGCGACAGCGTATCCGCTGACCGTTAGCGTCCACGACGTTCCGTCAGATATCCTAACTCGTTCGACGCCGCTTGTTGCCGCCGCGATTGTGTTCGCAGTCACCCGATACCAACCGCTATCGGTATCGTTGCCATAGGAGATCGACGGCGCCCCCGCCGTTCCGTCCCCGTATCGCGCCACGCCCGGAAACGTCGCCACGGTTTTCGTGAAAGCCGCCGCCAGTGTTCCATCGGCCGCAATTCTGAGATTATTACTTGTGCTGTAAATCCCTGTATTCGGGTCACTCGCAAACGAATACGTTGGCGCGCCAACAGACCCGACCGGCGCGTATATCGGTGCGCCCGTGAAATCAAAGCTAGGAGTGCTATCAAAAGTAAGTGAGATCGTCCCGTCATTGATTGACTCGTCTTGCGGCAGGTTAATACTTCCGGTGTCGAGAGTAATTCCGTTGAAATTTGTGTGCGTGTGTAGTGTGTCGGCGTTCGAGCCGTCTGTCAGCGTGTCCTTGTCTGCGTCTGTCGGGTGTGAATAATTAGTTGTATTCAGGTTCGACAGGTCGTCATGGTTCGTCACTTGGCTTGCGGGGAACTGCACGTCGAACGCCGACGAAACATCAACAGCGTTGTTCACGTTTTTCTTGTAAGTGAAACGGCCAAGCAGCACACCGAAGTTGTCCAAAACATACGGCAACGATGACGGCGCCGATTCGAGCAACGCCTCGGCCTCGGTAAAATTGCCGCGCCCATAGACGACGTGCTTGTCGTTCTCGGCGATATGAGAATAAACCCATGAGTTCGCGTGGCGGTTCGCGCTCAAAACGGCCGTCGAGTCCCCGTCATCATAATACAGCGCGGATAATTGTGTCTGACTTTTCAAAGAAATCCAGGTCGTCGCGCCGGACCGCACCCAGTAAGTGAACGTGTCCGACGTTGCGCTGTTGAACGCATTGACCCCAAAACTGCGCAATTCTTTCCACGCTCTCGGTGCCGCCGTCACGGCAAGATTCCTGGTTCCGACTTCCGAAATGCGCAGCCCTGACGCCCCGCGCAATGCCCCAAAATTGTCATGGAGAAACTGGTTTAGTTTCTTCATCCAGTCCCGAAGTATCGGCCCATGTGGCCCGAAGTGCAACGTGTTCCCGTCGCGCGCAATTTCCAAAAGCTCGACCATAGTGTTACCGTCAATATCGCTCTCAGTTATCGTCACGTCCAGCACAGGGGAATTGTTATTGTATGTCGCAAAAACATGATTTGTCTCGCCGTCCACAAGCGACAACGTCGTGCTTGCCGCCCAATCCGCAAAGCCAAACACCCCGTCAAGCGAATTGCTATCGCGCAATATCCCGAAACTGCCAGACACAAACGCGGACCCGTCGCCATTGCTCGTGTAAGTCGTCACTCCGATTTCAGCGGACGAAACAATTTTCCTGAAGAAATCCTGCAAACTTGTAAGCGTAGACGTAGTCCCGTGAAACCCGATATTGACGGCCTCATCCTCGACGCCTGCAAGCGAAGGCGTCCATATTCCGTCCGAGTCCAACTTAGCCTTGAGCGTTCCAGCCGTGTTGCGAACCTCGATGTAGTTGCCACTTCCGCCGGACTCGCGCTGCAAAAGGAGCGTCACGGAACTTGTATTGTCGTATATGACAACTCGCTCTTCGAACGCTGGCCGATATGTTCGGTAAGGAGTATATGTTATTGCGCCTGACCCAATTGTTGTAATGTTTCCGATATTGTGTATTTGTGCTGTTCCGGCCAAGGTATCATGCCGAAATAAACGGCCGGGCAATCCGTTGACCGCATTAAGGAAAATGCAGTCAACCATACGAACGGTTCCTGGAGTTCCATCGAGAGAAAACAGCCCTTCGTTATCTCCTGCAAATTGATTTTCAATGCTACACCAAAAAACAGACCACGTCGAATTTGAGGCGGCCCCCGTAAAGACCTCCTCATCTAACGTTTTGTTTATTATTGCCCGATAGATATTAGCGCCCCTATTTGTATAGAATAACTTCTCCCCACCCAACAATTGACAGCCATCAAATGTAGGGCGATTGGCAACGGCGCCATAAACCAAACCCCATCCGCCGACTCCTTGAGTTAGGAGGCAATCATAAACCGTCAGCGAGCCAGAAAAATGAATCGCGGAATTGCGAGTCCCGCCCGTAGCTGTGTTTTCAATCCCGATTCCCATAATAACATTGCTGCCCGCGGTTGATATTACCGCTCCGCCAGCAGCAGAATAGTATATCTTGCAAGTGAGAATTGCGTTCTTAGATGCGACGCCAACAAGATTCACCCCGCTTCCAAGCGAGACCTGTTCATTATATCCATTTATATTCGGCCAGACCAAAATCGTCCCACCCCCCGAAGTATCAGCGTCCGCAGCCGCCGCCGCAATCGTCGCGTAACTCCGAGTCCCGTCCGAGTCGACCTCGAACACAAGCGACGGCTTTGAGAAATGGTAACGATTGCTTGCGATATGCTCGCCGATATTCGACGGGCTACCAATGCCCCCGCTCACAGACAACGCGTTATTGTATGCCGCGCTGTGCGCGCTCGTATGCCGCGCCGTGTTCTGATAGACTGAATGGTCGTCATCACCAAGGCCATTTAGCGCGCCGTGATCCGTCACGCCCGCCGATGTCGCCAATTGCTCAAGCGTTACCGTTGACCCAAAACTCTCCGAATATAAATTCAGCGTATTGCTTGTCAAGCCAATGGATATAGCCGCCTGATAGCTGTATGATCCACTGCGCCCAAATTCGATTACGCTTGTTTTTAAACCCAGCGCGTTTGCCGCAAGGCCAAGAACCAAACAAGTAAAGATAATTATTCTCTTATCCATTTTCAAATATCCCTTCAGTTAGATTCCCTGCTATCGAAAATACGCGAGTCGTTCCGTTGAAAAACGCGACGACATCATCACCGAGTGTAAGATAAACATCACCCTTATCGCCGGCGCCGCTTGGCTCAGTCCCATATACGCATGGGCTTTGAGCCGCCTTGCCGGACAAATCAATGTTTTCCTCGATTCCTACATCAAGATAAAGATCGGTATATTGAATCGCGCCACTTGGCCCTTCATATCCCGTTACGACCATCCATGGATTCCATTGATCGTCGTCTTGGTCCCATGCGCAGAAATAGATAAGATGCGCGGGCGACGAATCGACATGAGTTATTACACCAGTCCCTACTATCGCCGCACCAGATAATTGCTCAAACGCCTCGACAAGCATATTTCCATCCGAGTCAAGCGCCCACTGATCAGATCCACCGATGCGCATAATAATCGCCTTGTTGCCCGATGTAACTCTAATATTATTCTCACTATCAGATTCCCAGCAAATCGCCGATGCGTCGCGAATCCTGACCGTGATTTCCCTTTCATGTAAAGTTGGATAGCGAGTTTGATGAACATTACCAACCTCGTAATTGATCCCATGGCGCGGCAAGTCGATAATAACAGAATCATATCGCTCAAGATTCACTGTCTCAAGAGTAGTCCGAAGAGTGATAAAGAAATTCTTTACGCCCAAACGCCGCGCCCAAAACGTAGCCGCGTCCTGTGGCATTGCTCCCGTCGCCGGATTGTGCATCCAGGGCGCCGTGCCGTTCCCGCGCCTATCGCCCCATGCCAACGCGCGCGACGCCGCATCCACGCCCTCAAAATGTTCCTTGTAGCGTATTGGCCCACTAGAGCCAGTGGAATTATCTCGGTTCACCCCAAGGGTGAAGACGTTCACAACGTCCTCGGTCCGCGAGCGCGTTTTGCCCTCAACCGAAATGACGTTTGTTTTGTCCAGCACGGCTACCGGATCGCCGGGAACAATATCCTGAATCAGGTAGCGCAGAGTCAACCCGTCGCCAGTTAGTAAAGCGCGTCCGTCTCGAAGCGCCCCTGCAATCAACTGACGCAATGGCGTCGGCGTCGATGTGCGCCGGTTGAATTTATATGTAGGCTGACGGTCCCAAACAAAAGTTGAGGCGTCAAGATCGGACGAAACGCCCAGGCCCAAGAACCGAATACCGCCGGCCGACATGAGAAGGCTCGCGACAATTTCAGGAGGCGTCAGATTCGATGGTTCGTTGATCCCCTTTATGTCAGCGAATACTTCCGCCGAGCCGTTCACATAATCGCTCGCCTTGATTTCCAGCTCGAGCCATAGGTTTGTGATATAGACGGCATTGTCCGAGCTCATTCCGCTATCGCCAGACATCACCTCAAGCGTTAATCCGCCGTCGAACACAGACCACGGATCGTCGCTTGTTCTTGTATTCAAATCCGGCGTGAACGTCATCGTCTGGGTTGCAAGCGACGATGACCGCGCGATTTCTTCGAGCTGCTCTTGCTCCGTTTTGCCGGTCACGGCCACGTCACTATCAATCATTTCGCCGCGCATCTGAGACTCAAGCGTTGCCTCCCACCAGACCGACGCAATTTCCGATCCGAGTAGCACATACCAATCGCCTGTTGGCTGGCCGAGATACCCCAAGACCGGGTGATGCCTTATCTGAATATATGAATTTGAGTTTGCAAGATCGTTGAGGGTAATCCCGCCATTTGTTGTTTCGGCATTGATTTCAGTAAAGTCAATCGCGCCGACGCCGCCAGTATTCCACAAAACCTCATGCGTATCAAGATCGGCCGTAAGGTCCAAATCGCCTTGAAGCACAGACGATCCATTCACGTATAGATCGACTCTGCATTTAGTATCGCCGGAAGGGCGCGAGCCTGCTATTTTCAAGACAAGAGTTTTTAGCAATTCGGATGTAGGATCGCCTGATAACTGAGGCCATTTCAATCGCAGTTTCGCCGTCTGATTATGTCGGTCTAAATCAGAGCCAATGAATCCGGCGCTTGAATACATGTCTTGGCCCGTTGCGTTCTGTGGCGCATCGATATTGATCCAGGGCCCCTCATTATGCGCCGTTGCCAAATCCGCGAAGGCGTTTTCTTTACGGACCATCGGCTCATAAGAAAGGCCGCCATATATCCCGACCAGAGGCGAATCCACCTCAGCGTCAACGCCCAACGGATTCGCCGAGTCAACGCCGTGCGAATGGAAACGGTCTGTCGGTCCGCCAACGTCTTCGATTGTAGCCGGTTCCAAATCAACAGATTTTATCGGTATGCCATTATCGTCATGGTAAACAGCGAGTTGCGGCACTGCCCCGGCCCACGTTGCGGCGCGCGTGAAATACTCGACTTGGACCCGTGCCTTGACTAAACGCCCAAGCCGCTCGTCGCTGAAGTCTGTCGACAAGCGAATCGAAAGCCGTTGGCCGTTGCCGTTCAGAATTGCCCCGTCGCGTGGATCGCTACCGTCGATCACCTTGCCCGCGAAATACTCCTTTGGCTCGCTATCATCCCGGCCGAGATTATCCCGCCGGTTTTCGTCGCCAGTTTTATTCCGCTCCCAGATATACGGCGCCGCCGGATCGGCGACATAGTCCTCGCTTTGCCAGGAGCCAAGACCATCGTCCACCATGTCGATTATCTGACTGACGCTGGACACGCGGCGATATAGCGGGGGGATACTCATCCGAAGCAACTGAACGGTCTTGCCGTCAATCGTCGATTGCACAATCGAATAATCGTCTGAGTCAATCCCGCGAGTTCCGATTCGCACATTCTCAATATTCTCAATCGTCGGCGTCGCGCCTTGGCCTATCAGATAATCGTATGAGTCGCGCTTGACCTGGACCGTGGCGCCGTCGGCATGGAAGGCCGTTACGGTATCGCCGACGCCACGGCTGACCGGCGAAGCCGATTCGCCAGATGTCCCAAGCGTCTTATTCCCCGCGCTTTTTTCGGCGTATGAGATTTCTTCTTCATCAATAATGACTATCGCGCGCTGGCCCACTGGCGGATCCGGGAAGTCAGTTATCGCCGTCACCTTGACAACTGTTTCATCCTCAGTGAGCGAACCATCAAGCGTCGACGAATAGCCAAGCGCCACGGGAAGCAGTTGACAGTCAAGGCAATGCCCGAAAATAATGGGCGCCGATTTGCCATAGACCCAAAAGGGCGCCGTCCGAAAGTCCTGATCACGGATAATCAAACCGAAAGGCGCCTCGCCAAGGCCAAGTAGCGGGTCAACGCCCCGGACATATGCCGTCATGCCTTGGACGCTCACATCATCAATCCGATATTTTCCAACCCAGACAATATCCTCTTCCGTCGCATTCGCCTGCGAATCGAAGAAAAAACCGAGCCGCATTTCCTCGCCCTCGAGCGAGCTGGCATTGTGAAGCGCCTCGATCGTTCCGAAGCCGCCGGACGATCCGGACGCGTAAGCATTATTGAATCGGACCTCAGTGTCATCCGAGACGCCGACTGATTCACGCCCGCGTGGCAATATCTGAGAGAGAGTCCCCGGCGAAAGCAAGACGGCGGCATAGGTCTTTGTGTCCCCGCCGGGTTCGTCAAGGATCGACAACGCCCGCGTCGAATACCGGTTCGTCGTGCCGCCCGCGATAATGTGCGTGATCCATGTGACGGATTGGCCGGACGCCTGTCTCAAGGTGTCCTGCGCCGACGTCATCCGACCATTTGTGGGAGTTTTCATTATGGGAGGCCGCTTACCCGCCTGAATCGTTTCTGAGCCGTTTGCCGGGCAAGACGGCCTTGGGTCTGGACCAAGGGCATTGCGTCGAGCCTGCCCCCAGTTGCCGCTATGCAGGATATGCTGATTGGGTCAACAACAGCAGCCTCAAGACAATGCCGGACCGACCATAAAGAGACTCGCGGAAGTCGCTTGGCTGGCCCATTGCCCGAACCGTCCATAGCGACGCCGCGTCAGCCTCATAATCCCACCCGGCCCATACCATGTCTGTCGCGCTCACTCCATAATTGACGCCGCTCGTGTTTGTCCAAAACGTCCGAAATGCCAAGCGGACGCTTGTCGCTATGTCCGAAAAGCCGAACGTCAAAGTCTCCATCGGGTCTCGCGTCTGGACGCGGTGGACTATATTGTTGAGCGTCATCGATTCGCTCACTCCGTCATTCTGCTCGACAAGCGGCCTGTCCGTTTGCGCCGTCCCCATTTCGGCATAATATGCAGGCTGCCAGATTTTCATATTCGATGACTTTGCAGCCACGAGTCCAAACTCCGAAACAATATCTGCCCCGTCGATCGACTGAACGGTCCCAAGATATTCGGCCTCAGTGCCGCCGCTTTCCGAAACAAAGATCAGCTTGTCTACAGACCACCCAGACGCGCTTGCCAGCGTGAATGCCTTATCGCCTATCGACCCGCCGGCCGAGACAGTTGTCGCCGCCGTGCGTCCATGAGCAAGAATCGGTCTGCGTCCGTCAGCGTTCATCATACGCCCCCTGCCATAGACAGTTGACCCATTCGCTGGGCGTCTCTTATCGCTTGCACAATCCGCTCAGGATTCCCGCCGTCGATATTGATAATGATCGAAGAGGACATTTGTGGTCCAGGGGATATCTGTGCCCCAGAAGACGGCGCCCCTTGATTTGCCGTTGAAGATGGTTCCTGTGCCGACCCATTGCCAAGGTCGCCGAACATCCTAGTTATGTTTGCCAGTTCACCACCAATTTCGCCGAACACCCTTTCAAATGGATTTGCAATCGCCCTCATGTATATCTCAAGAAAGCCACGCGCGAATCCCGATGCGGCTTGACGCCCAAATCCTTCCCAGGCGGCATTCAGCGCGGGCTTCATGGCTTCGATAATGTCCCTGAAAGTAGTTATCAAGGTTTGCTTATGCTTTATCCATGCCTTGCCAATCGTTTCAATCATTATCTTGCCTGTATTATCCCAAAGCTTCTGGACTTCCGGGTCCGACGTCCTCCACCAATCCTTGATAATTTCAAAATATGGCTTCGAGTCCACGCCAAGTTTGAAATTATCAACCATCGCCTGGCCTAATCTCAGGGCCTCTTGCTTGAATATCTCGCCACGGCTTATCTCCATCGGGCCGAATTCGTCCTCACGTTTTAATGGTTCATCGAAAAACTTCCTAACGATTCCGCGCGCCTCTTTAGTTTTCTCCCTAAGCACCTTTATCGCCGGACCCCATAATTCCTTGAGCGCTTCGGCCATTGGCGTAAAAGCCTCGACAAAAGGCGCAAGCGTTTCTTCGCGCAGATTCTTGAACGTCTCAACAATTGTTGCGCTTACGCGTTTGAAAACCCCCTCCATTGTCTCAAACGCTGTTGCCGACGCGCCCGCCGATGTTTTCATCTCGCTTGTCAATTCTCTGGTTGTGTCGCCGCCATCTTGGCCCAAAACGGCAAATGCGACATTTAGCCCCATGACGTCGCGATTTAATTGATTCAATACGCCGCTTTGATTCGCCGACTCAAGAACTCCTATAAGGCCAAGGTCGCCAGCGACAGAGGCCTTGACGTCTTCGAGAGTTGCGCCCCAACTCTCAAAGACTGCCAGTGCTTGTTTTGATGGTTTAACAAGAAATCGCATGGCGCCCGTGAGTCCGGTAATCACCTCAGACGTTGCCATGCCCGTCTGTGTTCCCTTGGCAATCAGGGCAAACAGTTCGTCGAGCGATACACCCGCAACGGATGCAAGCGGCGCTATCCGCCCGATAACCGGCGCTAATTCGGCCGCCGTAGTCTTACCGAACCGGATCGTTGTAAAGAACTTGTCAGCGACTTCGCGCGCTTGGTCCCACTCCATATTGAACGACGCAAGAATCGACGTCAACGCGTCGACCATTGTGGCCGTGTCTGTCAGTCCTGCAATTGCGCCTTCGCCCGCAACGCGCAAGAATTCCAAAACATTGTCTTCGGGAACGCCAGCCGAGATTGCCTGATATAATGCGCGCGTCATTCGGACAGCATCTTCGCCCAAAGCCGATGACAGGTCCAGAACACCGTCGCGCAATTCCTCGATATTCTCGACGCCAAGAGTAGCAACTTCCGCAAGCGCCTCTTCCAAATTCGCCGCCGACGATACGCCAGCTTTGAATTGATTGAATGCCAGGCGCGTCGCGCTTGTAATTCCCGTCATTGCCAATTTGAACGGCGCAAAGAACAATGTCTGCATCGACCGAAACATCGCTTGCCCGGCGCCCTGCCATATACCGGTCATGAAATTCGACGTTTTCTTGGTCTTCTTTTCCATACCCATGACAGAACGCAGATAATCTGTGTCATCGGCCTCCCAAACTATTTTTGCGCTACCGACAATCGCCATTTCAATACTTCCTTCCGCCCATCATGCTGACAAGCGCCTCAGCGGAAACCTCTGTAGGCTTGCCGCCCCCAGCCGATTGCTTCATTGCCTCGAACCGTTTTGACTGCGCGCCGTCAAACAAAATCACCTGCTCTGTTGTCCACTTGTCAAGAATTTCAACAGGAGACGTGAAATACTCACGCGCCAAACACGCTATTCCTTTTGAGAGCCAGTTTCCTTCGGGGGCGTTGTTTTGACCCCCGTCGCCATTGTCTCCGTCAACCGGTCCATCACTTTCATCACGACGAAAGGGTCGCGCATACATTCCAGCTCCACAATGGCCTCCCACGCCTCACGAATAGATTCCTGCGTAGCTCTTTCCGCAACAGCCGCCTCCCAGCCGGTATACGTCATCACGGCGTCAAACATGATTCGAGGAAACGCGACGTTGCGAGTGCCCCAAGGATCGTCATCAATAGGCGCAGTTGGGATCGGCGCAAAAGGATCTGTCTTTCCCTTATTGTCTTTTACCCTGTTCTTCGGAAGTTCCGGCGGCTCCATCACCGCCCTTATGTCATCGACAAGTTTCTTGTTCCATTTCAAACTTGCCTTGAGCTTCAGTGGCCTCACTTCCCCAAGCGCCACAATGATTGGCGCCCCGCTCAGTTTTTCCCCTTCAGTTCGTTCTTGCATGGCTTCCCCCTTATTAGGATGTTTGCGTTGCGAGGTTCTTGGTTATTTTCGAGACGCCATAAGTGGCGTCCTTTATCGCCGTATACTCGATAGGGACAATGGTCTTGTCGTCTTTCTTGTAAGACATTGCTACGGCCGCCGTCGAGCAAGCCTTGAATATCTCATACTTGCGATATTTCGTGGCATCGTCCGGATCAGTTGTTACAAGTTTGACCCGATGAAAAAGTAATACCCCGCCGCCGATCGTCAAAGTATGAGACGTTACGCTTGCGCCAGCGATTGCCTGATTCAATAGGGCCAGATTGCTCTCCGCCATATTAATCATTATCTTGGCGGCTTCTGTAGACAGCGCGGCGCCAATGGGTATCGTCTCTTCATGGACGGGGATTTGCGCAACCTCTGGCGCATACTCGAACGACGCCCCGTCATCCGTATACCCCGCAAGCGCATACCCGCTACCATCCGCCGCCGGCGTCTCGATATAAATCGCCGCATCGTCGATCAAGATTTTCGAGATTGTAGCCATGATTCCATTCTCCTTGTCTGATTTCTTTCTATGCTGTTACCCTGGATGTCTCTACCCAGTAGCCCGAGCCTTTTGTCAGGACAAGGCGATCAAGGCGGTTGTTCATCACGAAGTTGCCCGAGCCTGTCAAATTGATTTCGTTCGCTGACGGCGCGTCATTGTCGGCGATAGTTATTGCGGCGTCCGCATCTGAAATCCGTATCGCAATCACGTCGCCATTATCCCCGCCAGAAATAGTATCGAGCTGGTCTGCCGCGTCGCCCTGGCCGTCCACGCGATAACTTGCATCCCCTGCGTCAATCGTCATCACGTTCGACGCGATAATTTCCTCCGTAAAATCGCTTAGTTCGCAAACAGGTAATGTCGTATTCGTCTGCTTGATAGCCGTCAGCTCGATGGGCACAAGAGTCTTGTCGTCTTTCTTGAACGCCATGCCGACGGCCGCCGATGCGACAGCATACGGAAAGACAATCTCACGTGTCTTGCTTCCGGTTCCCGGCGCATCGCCTGAAAGCGTCACGCTGATTTTTCGAATCGTCCCACCGCCAATAGTAAGCGTGTCGGCCGCAAGGCTCGCGCCCGCAAAAGCGGCTTCGAGCATATCGATGTCAGACTCCGCCATGGAAAAGAGAATCTTTGCCATCTCGGCCTCAAGCGTCGCGCCGATAGGAAACGTCTCTTCGTGAACTATATGGAATTTCACCGTCGGCTCGTATGACAACTGAACGCCGTCCTCAGTATACCCGACCTGGGTAGCAGCGTAAGCTCCCGCCGTCCCTATGTAGATTGTGCTCGCGCCGATCAATACGTTCGAGATTGTTGGAGCCATGACATTATACCGCCTTTCAGATTATCGGAAACCCTATCGTCACTTGAAACATGCCGAGCACATATGGCCAGCCCGTGTCTTCGCCGAGTTCGTCAACCATATCTTGTGGGCCAGTAGATTCAACGGCCGCGAATATCCGCGCAGTCACGGCGCCAATGACGACCGCCGTGTTATTGATTCCTTGCAAAACACCATATAGCGCTTCATATAATTCAGCCGCCGCGCGCTCAGTTGCCGCATAACACCAGAATCGAAACGTCGGCTTACGTAGCGTCGTATGCAATTCGCTTGTCCCGCCAACGCGCGAAAAGATAATTGTCGCGTTAGTCAAGTCAGAGTCTTGTGGCGATCGCGGACAATAGACCCGCGCGCCGACAAGATCGGTCACGTCAGATTGATTCAACAAATATGTTCGCAAGACGTCATTCGTGTTCATTTCTCGATTATCCCGTCAAGGATTTTCCCAAGTTCCTCGGCCGTTTTTATTGCGGCCGGCGCCATGAAAGGTTGCGCCGGAATACCGGCGGCCACCTTCACCCTATGCCATCGCCCGTCGGCGGTTTTGAACGTCATGTAGCCAGCGCTTTTCTTGCCCTTTGCTCTGCGCGGATGGACACCGAGCTCGACAAGGTGTCCGTGCGGCGCCATCACCCAAACCGTTCCCTTGAGGGCCCCCGGCTTTTTTCTCGACCGCAAAATCGAATCTCTCAGCGGAACGTCCGCCCATCGTCCACCCGTTTTGCCTAGCGCCAGCCTCTTCGCCTTCGTGATTGCTCGCGCCGACGCATCCCCCGTAGGCGCTAATTTCTTTGCCAAGTCGGTCGAAAAGTTCAAGACACGGTTCAGGCCTTCAGGCCCGGCGTTAGCCATTCGTTTCATAACCGTCTTATCGAATTGAACAACACTTCTGACCTTCATCTTTCCCATTTCAGACAACCACCCTTCGCACATTTGCTCGTAAGTGATTCGTCGCGCCTACCCCGTTGATTGCGGCCTTCGGGTATCCGATGACGTCCCACGTTTGCCCGCCGGTTATCACGATCCTGTCATCCTCATCAACGTCCGTTCCCGCCGGCAAAAACACGATTCCCGACGACTCGGCGGCTTGAACCGGCACAACCTCTTCGCGCCCTGTCCCGCGCCCCCCACGGCCAAATGACAATCGACACTTGACCCCCGTCGCTATCGTCGACCATGACGTTTCAGGCTGGCCCCATCCGTCAGATGATGACGACGTTTTGCGTTGTATCGCGCACGTTTGCGTAAACAAGGATTCAACGCTCACTATGCCAACCTCCGATACAATCCGAGAATCCTGTCCAGCGTTTGCGACGATTGCAGGCTACTCATTAATTTGAAAGAATAGTCTGAAATCTGCTCGCTCATTATCCCGGCCTTATCGAGTTCCTGCCATACTTGCCGCGCCATCCACAAGACGGCCTTTTCAATCGGCGCCGGATAAATCGCCACACTTGACGGCTTGCTCGCATGTGCCGCGCCCGTTGTCCCGTTTACGGCCCGCGCCACAGTGATCTTTTTCGACGCGTTGCTTGACGCGGCGCTCACATAAATCTGCTCATCCTCAAGGAGAATCGTTTGCCCGGCCTCGATAGTCCCCTCAGCGCTCACGTCCAGTTCCGTTTCCGTTGCGTCATCCGCCGTTACCGTGATTCCAAGCAAGCGCCACGGACTCGCGGACCCGCCGTCGCCAAAGCCGAACGAGCCGATAATCTTGACGTATCGTGGTCGGTCGGCCCATGAATAGTCCCCGCTTACCGCCGCGCGAATCCGCGTCTTGGGCCAGATATTCGCCGGCTCAAGAATAAAGTCCTCAGTGTCGCCCTCTGTCCATGTCTCGCCGTCAAACGTCCCGTCGCCCTCCGAGTCAGTAGTCAGAGTCGTCACGCTCAGAATATCGTTGGTCTGTAAGACTCGCCCGACATCCCCGTTGATAGCCATCGGTCCATCAAAATATCGAGTATCCGTTTGGGCGAAAAAATGCCGGTCACAATACCGATCGATCTCGCGCGACGCCTGTTCGAGCAATCTCGCATTATCGGCGCTCGACATTCCGGCGAGCCCGGACAAGTCGCTCACGGCGGCGTAAAGATTTCGTTCGACTCCCATTATCAGTCATCCTTTGTAATGGCGGATGGAGCGGGCGGAAAAGGGGATAAAACCGCCCGCTCCTTACGGATCGCCACGTGTCCGTTCCGCCATATCTCACCGCCTGAAATACAGAACCAACGTGGCGGTTTTTGTCGATCCCACACTATCGGCTCGAAATACCAATTGACCGAGAATGGCAATCGGGACCGCTTGTGTAGTGAGATTGTCTTGGTCCATCAAACATGGGGCAAAGGTCTTAGTCACCGTTGCCGAAAGGTCCGCCGCCCCGCCAAGCAATACGTCAAACCCATAAGAGTCTTTCAGGGTTATGTCATAGCTTGCCGACGGCGCCGGGGTTGCAGAAGGAATTGTCGCCACCCGAATAAGCTGGCCGGACAATTCTTGGAGTTGCTTATAGGCTACCCCGGCATTGTTCGACGTGAAAGCAATCGTCGTTTTCTGTATTGCTCCTGATTGACGCTTAGCAACAGTGACCGTCCCCGTAGTAGCGAAAGATGGACACGCGACGATAAGCACAAAGAGAAGCGCGATTGTGAATCTCATAGCATCCTCCCTACGGAAATTGAATGGCCTCATAAAAGACTGTGACCGTGCAGGCGGTATCGCCGTAAATGCCGAATGCGCCAGCCACGGGATACGCCCGCAAGTCAACATCGAGAGGAAAGATTTCGTCGCCAATCGGAGAGAAAAGAACCCCATCGGTCGCGGCAAAACCAGCGATTGTCGCGGTCGCTTCGGTTGCGTTTGTCAGCGTCAATCGCCCATAAGTCTTCACCGTGACAGTTGTCCCGGCCGCGGCGCCGACAAGAACTTCCTCAAGTATGATTCGGTCGATCTTCTTGTTCACATCGACAACAATCGCCTTATTCGCAACCACGGTCCCGCCGGTTTGACCAGCGAGATAATTCAATTCGTTTGCATCAGCTGTCACGCCGTCAAGGATGTTCAATTCAGCGCCCGAAGCCGTGACCGTTGTGCCGCTGACAACCGGGATGATAATATCGAGAACGTCAATCGTCCCGGTAGTGCTCACGACAAGCGCCTTGCTCTCGGTCAATACGCCGGGAATCACACCGTCTAAATATCCCAACTCTGTCGAGGATAAACCTGTCCCCGCAAGGGCGTTGAGTTCAGCAGCCGACGCCGTGACCTCAACAGTTCCGAGAGACAATGCGGTTATGTCGATCTGATCAATCGTTCCGTTTTCGTCGGGGACAAGCACTGTCCCAACAGCCATGGTTCCAGAGACGGCTCCATCGAGCAGCGCCAATTCATCCGAAACCAAACCGACGCCGGCAAGTTCGTTCAGTTCATCGCCCGTGACCGTGATTGTCGTTCCATTGAACAATGGGACAGTAATGTCCAGCGTGTCGATTTTTTCGTTCGCGTCGACCGTAAGGGCCTTGCTCGCAGTTCGTGTTCCGGCAACGACCCCATTCAAAAGCCCGAGCTCGGTCGAGTCCAGACCTGTTCCGGCAAGAGCATTCAATTCGGCGGCCGTTGCTGTCATTGCAACAGTCCCGAGCGCAAGCGCCGTTATATCGAGCGCGTTGATTGTGCCGCTCGCATCGACGACTATTGCCTTGCTTGCCGTTCGCGTTCCGGCAACGACTCCGTCCAAATACCCTAATTCGGTTGATGACAGGCCCGTTCCGGTCAATGCGTTCAACTCAGCCGCCGAAACCGTGACAACAACACTGTCAATCTTCCATACGCCGGTCGTTTCGATGTCAAGGATACCGCCGTTTCTGACAACGAGCGAGCCGTCATTATTGACGACAAACTGGTTGCCGCCTTGTGCGTGATAAACCGGAACGGAATACCCCGCTTCCTGATAAGGCGCCGAAATTCCTAGAATCAGATGCGGCGCCAAAACCGCCGAAACCATGAGCGTGAAAGTAATCGCGCCCCACTTGAATCTATTCATTTTCCTTTCCTTCCCGCTGCGCGACCAATGCGCGCAGCCGCGTTTTCTTTTGGTTCGACGCTTGCCGTTTCGACTTTTGCGCCATTGCCAATTGCTACCACATATCCGGCGTCGATGAGTTTCTTGGCCTCATCGTCTGGGACTTCGCCGGTTTCGCCTTCACTGTATGCGCCCCACTTGCCGGAACTTGTCGCAACCTTGAATAAAACTCTCATCACAATCACCTTTCCGCTGGCATTCGGGGGAAGGCAAATCGCCCCCCCCCTCGGCCAGTTTGGTTTATGCCGCCATCGTCATGACGCGGACAGCGTTCGTATCGACAAGATCGCCGTCGGTTCTTGCCGTGGCGATATAGCCGACGAAACCATTCACGGCGAAAAGCTCAACAAGAGTCTGGACTTCCAGGCCCTTGCGGTCCACGATGTAGTATCCCTTCGGATCGCCGAAAAGAATAGAGTCCAGGCCCGTAGTGGCCGCTGGAGCATCTTCGGTTGTGGTCACCGGATATCCAAGTAGGCGATATCCGACGCCAATCTTGAAGTCTTTTTCGAGCAGATAGTTACCCGATCCGTCTTTCAGTTTGCGAATGATCTTCAGCGTCCCGTCAGCCATCATAAAGACGGCGTCGCGCCGATACTGGCGCGTGACAGAATGCTCAAGGTCCATCAATTCGTCGGCAGTGATCGACGTTTGCCCCGCCACTGTCACGCCGGTAGTCGCAGCCGTAAAGATACCGTTCGGCTGACTTGACCCTGACCCTGCGACAAAGCCTGTCTCTTCCAACGTTCCGATGCTCTTCGCAATCTTGCGAAGCAGATACTCGCGGAAGCCGAATTGCTCATCCCATAAGAGTTCGGTAGTGATCTTGATTAGGCGAGCGGCCTTATAGGCGGTGAATTGGATGCGACCGATGGTTTCCTTCGCAACGACAATCTCGCCTTCTTCAGCCACCCACGATGCGGCGCCCTCGACGCCTTCCTTGATGATGTTCAACGTTCCGTGCTTACTCGTGATAATCGTCGCTAGGCCACGCATGACGTTTTGAGCCGCGCGAAACTCGACGAACTGAGGATACCATTCGTCGGGAACTGCATACCCGCCGTCGCCAGCCGTGCCGATGGTCTGAGGATCGGTCGAAGCGCGCAATTCAATCAGCCGGCTCGGATCATTCCTCTTCAAATAGTGAAGGAACGCGGCGTCTTGCCTTACTGACAGATCGGTGTCGACAGGGGCTAGAGCAGTCTGCGCGGGCGGAATCGGAACGCCAACAGTCGCCAGCCCGCGTTCTTCAGCCGCGCCCTGACGCTCAGTGCGAGCCTCGGACTGCTCGGCGAGAACGGCGCCGTCAACCAGCGTGTCGGCCTCGCCGTGGAGTTCGTCGAACTTGGCAGACTCTTCCGCCGTCATCTCTCGCTTTTCGGTTTGCGCCAATTCCAGTATCACGCGCGCGGCCGTAATCAGTTCAGTCGCTTTTTCGCGCATTTCTTTGGGGTTCATTTTAGCGTCCCTTCAGTTTCAGATTTAGTTCGGCAAGCGCCTGCTTTCGCGCTATCCGCTGAGGGAATGAATGGAACACTGGTTCCGGGTCATTCTCCTGCTCGGGCATATTGCGAAATGCTATTCGCGCTACCGCTTCCGTGTCTTGATAAGCCGGAAATGTCACCGGCGACACGTCATATAGTTTTACCTCAGTAATTGTTCGTAATTGGTCTCCGTTTTTGAGAGTCTCAATCTGCTCGCCTCCTGCGACAATCTCGAAAGCAAAAGACGATTGCGAAATGTCGCCACGTTTTAGGCTTTCCATAAGATCATTACCGCAAGTCGTATCGGGAATATCTATCCCAAAAACAAGACCGCTTTTGTCTTTCCATTCACCCTCAGAAAGTGTCAACGTCCCGGATTTTGTTCGTCCAAGAACAAGATTTGAATCATGATTGAATAGCGCCCGAACATCGGCGCCGTCTTTCAACGTCCGCGTGAATGCGCCCGGCGCGATTTCCTCAAGCCGCCCCGGCCATAATTCGATCCGAGAATTGAATATCGCGGCGAGCCCCTCGATCCGGCGACCATCATCTCCGCCTACTCGAAATTCTGCACTTATCGCCCTGCGCTCGATTTTGCTCTCGGTATTTTTCGACATATCAAATCACCTTTCCGCGTTATCCGACTGAAATTGTGCAAACGCAACCACCATGCAGCGGCGGATGTAAAACGTCTGACCCCGCCTTGATCGGCGCTTGTTCGCCTTCCGCTGGCTGATTTACAATGTCCCCGATATTTCCGTCAGTATCCAATTGCGCGCCCGCCGGAATAAACGCGCCCTCAATTCCTACAACGCGGCCGTCAAGAGCCTTGCATAGATTGCAGGCGCCAGCATTCGCGCTCCACCGAATCTTTGAAATCCCGTTCGATCGCCATATCTCACGCGCAATCGATCCGTCCATCTGGACGACTTCACGGGCCGCGATTTTCCCGGCCCTCGTCGCGCCTTGGCCTCCGTTGATCCATTCGTCCATCCTGGCAAGGATTTCGTTCTTGACCCCTTCGGAACCAGCCTCGTGAGCAATCGCTTGTAACTGGCGACGACTGCTTCGAGAATGCGCCAGTGTAAATCGGTCAATATACCCATCAATCCACCGTTCGAGGCTCAGAATTTGTTGGCCGCCTATCTCGGCAACCCCTATGTCTGACAATGCCGTTATGGTCCCGCTTATTGGCGGCGCCATTTTATCCCGGATGAATGCGAAGAGCGCCTTGTCCTCACGATAAATCATATCGAGCGTGTCGGCTATGCCGGCCGTATCGCCAGCATCAAGCATCCGGCCAAGAGTATCCTTCAGCGTCCGAACCTCACCCCTTACTGCTTGATCCGCGCTTACGGCCATCTTTATCTGCCATGCCTCGCGAGTCTTGACGCGCTCTGCGCCCGCCTGCTTACGCGCTTCGCGCCTCGCGCGCGCGGGCGCGGGCACGGAAAGCAGTTCCGGCTCATCGCCCAACGTTTCAAGAATCTGCATATTCAATGGAACCGTATGGATATTTCCGGCGCCGTTAGGAAGCGGCTCCATCTCTTCTTTTTCTCGAATCTCATCCGGTCCCATAGCGCCGACGGCCGACATGTCTTTGTAGAATGCGGCCCGAATTTCCGGCGAAGCCCTAAGCAGACCCTCGAATGAATGTTTGATCGAGTATGTGTCTTGCTCTTCCGGGGAAAACAAAATCCTCTCGTATTGATCCTCAAGAGAAATCGTCAACGGAAGCACCGTATCTTTCGCAAACGCCGCGTTTATCTCGACGGCGTTCTTATAGGCAAGTTCAGCGTTCTCGTAAATTTTGCTCGGAGCGACACCATAGAATCTACAAATTTGCCTGAGAGTGAAGCCCTGAGACTCGATCCATTGCGCATCGCGCTGACTCATACCGATCCGTTCGATGTCCAGCCCGTAAGGCAATATGTCGACGCCCCATGCCTTGTTTTTGCCTTGATGAGCCTCTTTCCATTTCGTAAGAAACGTCTTGCGCTCTGCGTCCGGGAAAACAGTGCCGTCAGCTGGCTTGAATATCAATGAAGGCCGCGCGTCATTCGAATATCGTCGCGCCCCAAATTCCTCTTCGGATAATCCAAGACCAATTGCTTCCCGCGCATAGGAAATCACAGATAAGCCGTCGCGTCCATTTAGTGACAGTCCGCGAATGTGCATGACCTTACCGGGCACCTGCTTTACCCATCCCGAAGATGTCTTGAATTCGTATGTCGGCACCCATCCGTCCCAAGTAACCTTGACGTGAGTTGAAGGCCATGGGAAAAGCGCAGTGATTCGCCCGCCGCCATCATACATGATTTCGGCATAACTATTTCCGTCCATTGTGCGCCATGCCTGGCCTGTTTGCCTGAACCCAACCCCTGTCATTATCGGATTAGGACGCCGTAGCAATCTTGCAACCGGATGATCACGAACCTCTTGGCGCTTGCCATCAGTCGTCCGATAAACCTTAAGAGGCATTGTCCCGATGGTCCAAGACAACACCCGAACGCAACCAAAGACGGCCGACTGGCGAATCGAAGTCTCGGTCGAGACTGAAGTCCCACTATTTGATTTGAACGCATCCGGAAACCAGCCCTTGAGGAGCGCATCTAATTCGGACCGACGCTCAGGCAACAGGCTTTCGACAAGCCGCCGAGCCACCCTGTCTTTTGCTCTTGCCCAAAGCCCCATATCATGCGCCAGTCAAACTCATATATTCGTCGGCTCGGATAATTATCCCGCCGCCCGCCATAGCCACGGCCAACGCCGTGATCGTTGCGCTTACCCCATCGATCCGCTCTATCGACTTCGCCTTATCCGGTAGCATATTCCCGTTTGGCTTCATCGAACAAACGATGTTTCCAAAACACCATGTCATAACCGGGTTGCCATCATGTTTCAGCTCGCCGGTCAGAACAAGCCGCTCGAAATGCTTGAAAGGGTCGTTTAGTGTCTTCTCGCCTTGCCGGACTTCGATGATGTTCCGAAATCCCTCTTCCATCAATTCAGTATAGAACATTGTCGCGTTATACGGATCAAAGCCCAACATCATTCCCTGATAATTCTGAGCCAATTTCAGGACATCCTCTTTGACATAAGCATAGTCCACGACAGCTCCGGGCGTCGGCGTCAGAAACCCCTGGTCCGCCCACGTCGGATACGGCACACGGTCGATATACGCCCGCTCGACCATCGACGCTTCCGGCGTCCAGAAACGAGTGACCAGTCGCCAGTATTTGTCAGCGTTATACGGGGGAAAGACAAGCGCCAGCGCCGTCAGGTCCGTTGTCTTCGACAGGTCCAGCCCCGCATAACACGGCCGGTTCCGCAGACTTTTCAGGGAAAACTTACTCACACATTTCGCCCACGCGTCCAGATTTCCCCAACGGATAATGTCGCTTTGCGGAATGTTCAACCGATACCGCTTGAAATCCGAAAGAGCGGTCCGTGACGCCCGCGCCTTGGAAATCATATCGTCAACGGCTTCGGGTTTGACCGTCACGCCATAGGACGGATTCGCCTTGAGGATCGTTTCGTCAGCATCCCATTGATCGGCTTTCTCGGCCTTGCAGATGAAGGCGAACGACCTATCGTTCGCGATAGTTCCGTCTAACACGCTCACATTATATTCGTGAACGTCTCGCCAGACCCCCGGCTGCCCGTCGCCCGCCGTAGTGATCTGAAACATCAACGGCTGGCGCCGACTCGACGTGGATTCCTCGAGCAAATTCAAAAGCGTCGCGTCACGGTGTCGATGAATCTCATCGGCGAGCGCGACGTGAATGTTCTGGCCGTCCTCGGTCCGCGCCTCAGCGCTGATAGGATAAAACGCCGATGTTTCCGGCTCACTCTTCAGATTGATCGCTTGCCGGCCGATAATCAGCCGACTTCGCAATTCGACCGACTTCCGAGCCATTGCGCAAGCCAACCGAAAGATGATTCGCGCCTGATCCCGCTTCGTGGCCGCCGTGACGATCTTGGCCCCCGGCTCGCCGTCATAAACCAAGCCGACAAGGCCGATACCCGCGGCAAGCGGACTCTTTCCGCTCTTCTTGGGGACCTCGATATACCCGGATCGAAAACGCCGGAAGATACCGAGGGCATGTCGTTCACGCATCCCCTTGGCCGTGGCCGGCTCGCTCCCAAATCGGCCAAGAGCATCTTCCGGCGCCCAGCCTTCGGGCAAAGTCGCCCATCCGTAAATCGAAGAAATAACGAAACGCTCCCAGGGCATGAGGTAAAAAGGCTTACCCGCCCATTCGCCTTCGACATGCCTCAGGTATTTCGGAAAGAAATCACAGTATCGAGCCGCGGCGCCCTCGTCGAACCAAAGGCCACGAGCGGCCCCCTCTTTCAAGTCCCGCTCGTGGCGCTCATAGGCAAGGCGCTCAAGCCGCCCGATAGGCCGATCGCCCGACCAATGCTCAAAGCCAGCCGCCATAATCACCACCCAAACAAGAAAAACCGCTTTGGCATATCGCAAAACCGCCTCCATCACGTTCCAAAGTCTTCCTCTGCTTGGCTCAGCCCGCTATCCGACGGCGGCTTGACCGACAGCCTCGATCGAGACGACGGATCAAGCCCCAACAGCGCCCCCCACTCTCGGACGCGCTTCTCAGCCGTATTTCGCAGGCTGACCAAAGCGTGTTGGTAAAAGACGCCATTCTCCGAACTGACCAACTCGCCGTCTTCATTTTTCACAAGTTCTGAAAGTTTTTTCGCCAACCTCAGATAATCCGACCACGCCCGACAATAACACTCGAACGGATTCAAATCCCAGGGCGTCAGGACGCCACAAGCGACTAATTCGGGCGCAAGCCGGCGCCATTCAGCCTTCGCGACCCGATCCATCCAATACGGCGGCTTCGCGACAATCAATTGCGGGGGCTTCACGATGTCATCGACCAACGGGCGCCGCCCCGGATTGCCCGTTGCGCGCTTGATTGCTATCGGCTTGGGCTTGCGTCCACGAGTCGCCATTATCCAGCCTTTTCTTTCAGGTCAAGGTCGACCGACTATGTCGGCGCGGATCTCGTATCAGTTGCGAGGCTTTCAAGACAACCGCTTCGCCCTCATCTTCATTGTTTT
>SDBU01002756.1_pt1 | contig 22937 bp, 19 predicted proteins | sample 2277071 | NCBI WGS metagenome assembly SDBU01 (sample SAMN10397929, study PRJNA504765) | marine sediment metagenome | isolation source: marine sediment core GS08_GC12, 126 cmbsf | place: Arctic Ocean: Gakkel Ridge, Loki's castle | collected 2008 | reverse complement strand
GTAGTTGAACCATTCCTCATCTGTGCCCGGCTTAACGAAATACTCGATTTCCATCTGCTCAAATTCCCGACTGCGAAAGATGAAGTTGCCGGTGGTAATCTCATTTCGGAAAGATTTGCCTGTCTGAGCGATGCCAAAGGGCAACCTCTTTCTGGTGGTATCGAGCACATTTTTAAAGTTAACGAACATGCCTTGCGCTGTCTCTGGGCGCAAATAAACTGTACTGGTTTCGTCTTCAACGGGTCCCATAAAGGTCTTGAACATCAGGTTAAACTGGCGTGACTCAGTCAGTTCACCATCACAGGAAGGGCATCTGTCGCCTGCTAAATCGTCAGCCTTCCATCTCTGGTGACAACTCTTGCACTCTACCAGGGAGTCGGCAAACCCCTCAAGGTGCCCACTGGTTGCCCAGACCTGGGGGTGCATCAGAATACTGGTATCCATACCCACCATATCGTCACGTTCCTGAACTACGGCTTGCCACCAGGCTTGTTTAATATTCCGCTTCAGCTCTACACCCAGAGGGCCGTAGTCCCAGCAACTTGATAGTCCGCCGTAGATTTCACTGCTGGGGAAGATGAAGCCACGTCTTCGGCAGAGAGAGACGAGTTTTTCCATATCAACTGTTGGTATTTGTTCGGTCACTGCTGTTACTCCTCAAGTCTATGGTACGGTGGTGCTATTTGGAAGCTCCCCGCATTTGCCCGATAGCTCTGACAAAGAATATGCCTAAAATAATAACCCCCAATCCCATAATGATGAGGGTAAATATCCACGAGGGCATAATATGTAGCTGGTATGAATTGTAACTGAAAATATCAAGTATTGCAAAGCATAGGATGATTTGGGGGAGGGCAATCATATTGCCCATGAGGGGCAGAACTTTGTCCAGTTTTATATCGGTGGGTGCTGTCTGCTGCAACAACTTGCCTAGTTTTGTTATTCCCCAAGTGACGGCTCCTGCCAGTAGGGTAAGGAGTAACTGTGGCAACAGTGTCCATAGGGTAATCATACCACGACTTAGCCATCCATCCGGTGAGCCGTCTGGATTGAAGCTATAGACTACCTCGGCGGGAAGTCTGCCATAGAACCAGATGACCAGAATTATTGACAGGATGAGGGTAGCTAGTGGCAGTATGATGTATCTCCAGCGGAAGGCTAAAGTTGGTTCTGCCGGGGTCTCTTCGGTTTGCCTTTTGCTATTCACTGCCAACCTTTGCCTGAATGCAAACCAAAGGATAGCGCCACAGCCTAAGCTGAGCACCAGAAATAAGATTAAAATGATGAGAAGAATGGTCATCTGCTAAAAATAATGTAGTCGCTTAGAGGTTACCAGCTTTGAATGTGGATGTCAAAAAAATACTAACTGCCAGTTTTCTTCTTAAATTGCCCTTTAATTGTTTGACCACTATACTTTTACAATGGTAGAATACGATTACTTGGGTAGTTTCACTCAGATAGGAGGGTATCAATGGCTGTATCAACAGCGGAGAGCTATTACAGTTTGGCGTTTCGTCGGGAGACGCCGGCTTATATTCATGTCGAGAGGTGCTGGCCTGAGGTAGATAAGTATTCTCCTTGCGAGGCGTCTTGCCCATTACATATGGATGTCCCTAACTACGTAATGGCTATCGCTCAAGGTGATATGAAAAAGGCGCTGTCTATTATCAGAGAGAGTAATCCCCTGCCGTCTGTCTGCGGGCGGGTGTGTCATCATCCCTGCGAAACGGACTGCAATAGGAAGGTGGTTGATGAGCCAGTTGCTATTGAGTGGTTGAAGCAGTGTGCCGCCGACTGGGGAAACAGTAAGAAGCCACGACCGATTAAGAGAAAGAAAGAGGAAAAGATAGCTATAGTAGGTTCGGGGCCAGCAGGACTAACCGCTGCATCTGACCTGGTCAGGAAAGGGTATGGAGTAGCCATTTTTGAGGCTGCATCTATGTCCGGTGGAATACTCTCTTCGGCAATACCCGACTTTATACTATCACCAGAGGCTGTGCAGGCAGATATTGATTATATTAAGGACTTGGGTGTTAAGATTCATACCAATGTGCGTGTTGGCAAAGATGTAACTCTTGAAGGATTGCAACGACAAGGTTTTAAGGCGATACTGATTGCCATAGGCGCTCAGAGGAGTGCCGAACTAAGAATACCAGGTGCTGATTTGCAGGGTGTATTGCTTGCCCTATCATTGTTAATGGAGGCTAAACAGGGGCGATTAAATCCACTCCGTGGCAAGGTCTGGGTGATAGGTGGAGGTGCCGTGGCTATGGATACTGCCCGAACCGCCATTAGACATGGGGCTGACGAGGTGCATGTTGCCTGCCTGGAATCAAGAGCGGATATGCCAGCCTATGACTGGGAAATTGAGGCGGCAGAAAGAGAAGGTGTACGCTTGCATCCATCATTAGCTCCTCAGGAGTTCACATCAAAGGATGGCTCTAGAGTGAACGGAGTGAACTTCAAGCGAGTGATCTCTACCTGGCTGGATAACGAGGGTGGAGTTCACTGGACATTGATGGAAGGTCCAGGCAGTGATTATTCAGCGGATGCTGACACTGTAATTGTGGCTATAGGGCAGGCTACTGATTTGGGTAAATTGGGCGATGGCTCGTTGGATATAAGTAGCAGAGGTACCGTAGTAGTTAATGAAGCTACCGGACAGACAAGCGTTGCTGGTATCTTCGCTGCCGGTGATGTTGCCGGAACGGGGCGTACTGTAAGTGAATCCATGGCGGCTGGCAGGGCGACTGCCCTTTCCGTTGACCAGTACCTTAGAGAGCAGCCTATAATAGCAGCGAAGGAATCACGAGAGACTATCACAGTTAAGCCGGAGCAGGTGCCTGTCTACTTCACTCGTAAGGAGCGATGGGAGATGATAAAAAAATCTGTCTCATTATCTACTCCTGGCATCTGTTTAGATTTGGGGTGTCATACTGGTTGGTTTTGTCGACAGTTTAGTAACATCGGGTGGACTGCTATTGGTATTGATAGAAATCCGATAGCAATTGAAATGGCTCGAGAGTTAATGACCCCATTTGATGGAGAACCTAAGCCTGAGTACATTTTAGATGATCTAATCAGTTTGAAGTTACCACAAGCTGATATTGCGTTGTGTCTCAGTCTGGTAATGTATCTTTTCCCCAAAGAAAAGCTGCATCTTCTAAGGTTGCTTTTCCATTATCAAGAAGAAGGTAAACGGGCTTTTCAGACATTCCTTTAAAGAATATGCCGTCAAAACCTGCCATTTTCAGCTTTGGTCCAAATGTCCCACCACAATTTGAATCCCCCCAGGTGCCTGTTAAAGGTGATTTTCCACAAACAGTAAATCGCGCACTTCCAGGAATCGTTGTGCCATTAAGGGGTCCTGTCATAAAAGCAAGTATGCTATCGGGGTCAAGGGCCTTTGTATGTGGTTTTTGATGTTCGTAGATATACTTACATCCAAGTCCATATCCGCCGAGGTAATTTCTTTTTGTGGTTTCATCAAAGTCAAAATCCTCTATTATTGATTTATCCAAATCTACCAGTAGGTACCGACCTATATAACCACCTGCAGCCATGATATCCCTCCTTATTTTTTTTAATTTATTTTCTGGCCGATTAATTCTTTTATCCGCTCCAGACCTTCTATTATATTTTCCTCAGAAGTCGTATAGATAGCCTTATATATTCATCATTCATAATTCCTGCGGTCTTAATAAAATATAAATAAATCCGTAAAAGGATTTCAAAAATTAATATATCATACTGGATATGGGTTTCAACCCTCCCATTTCTGGTATTCACTGATCATTAAAAGATAATTTTCTGTAAAAGAATTTTGTCAAAATATCTTGCACATTAAAAACAAGGTCCCATGCCTTGACCATCTGCTTTCTTTCAGTACCAATATCTGTACCGGTAAGAAGAACCACCTGATACAGGATAGATCCTTTATTTTTCTTTTGATCTATTCTCGTAAATGATCTTTACAAGAAATATTAATGCTGTGACCCCTATTGCCAGGGGCGCAGCTATTATCGACCATGTCATGCTCAACCCGGAGATGGACCTTGTTATGAGAGGTGCCAAAGAAGTTCCCATGCTTGCTACTGCAAATATGATGCTCGCAAGTACACCCCTGCCCTTTTCATAAATGGTACCGACAGAAGAAATTCCCAGGGTGACTATGGCCGAGCATCCCAGACCCGCAAAACCTATTGCTATCAGGGTACCGTAAGTGGTCTCCAGGAGGATAAAAACAGACATGGCTGCTGCTGCCAGGACAGATAAGGCAAGTATTATGTAATCGGCCCTGATCTTTCCGGCAAAAAAACTAATGATTATTCTTCCTGCCAGTACTGCAATCCAGAATATTGATATAGCAAAACCAGCAGTTTGTATATCAAACAGCTTTTCAGATCTTAAAAAAGTAGGGGACCAGACTGCTATGATAGCTTCAGAGATCCAATAAAATAACAGTGCCAGACAGCCTAAAATAAATATAATATTAAGCCTGCGTTTATAGAAGATCTTCCTGAAAGATATCCTTTCTTCTTCAGGGTTTAAGACCCTTCCCCTCCAGTCATGTTTAAAAACCATATACAGTACCAGGGCGATCACTGCCATGCCCGCCAGTATATAATATAGATACCTCCAGCTGATCCCATTATTTATAAGGCTGGATGTAATAAAGGGGGCTACTATATATGCCAGCGGATTAAAACTTAAAAAGATCGTTGTAAGACGGTCCTTATTCTTTATCTTATTTTCCAGGATATATTTTGTTGCCTGTATCCATATTACTCCGGAAGCATAACCTGTGAGAAGATATAAAGCATAAAAAAGGTATAGATGCCTTATATTCGCCAGCAGGACCAGCATGCAGATTATTATGATATATCCAAAAAGGATAATCGTTATCTTCCTGAATTTTCTATTATAAAATATTGAAGTCAGCTGCCCTGCCACTAATCCTGAAGGGAAAAAGGTAAAAATAAGGCTCAGGTCCCCTGTACTGTAACCGGTTGTCCTGCTCATCTCGATCAGCATCGGGCCGGCAGCCACAAAAAGAATGGTACCCATGAATATGGTCATATAATTTGGCAGTTCTTTCAGGTATGAAAGAAATGTATCACTGTTTTTTATACTGCTCTTCATCGAATGATCCTATTCCCATTTTTGATCTTTTTATAAATGATCTATTTAAGCCAATGTTTTTTAACTGTTTCGGCACCTCTTCATTAGTTTAAAATTGTTTTTTTCATATACGTCTATACAAAAGAATCAAGTATTTTTAAATACCATGCTGGATGTTTCATTGGATGGATAAAAGGGCACAGGGTTTTAACAAATTTTTATAGATAACTGTTATCCCGTGTCTCCCATTATCTTTTTTATTCCATTTATTATGTCATCTACCTGCGGGAGCAGGTCTTTCTCCAGTCCAGGAGAGAAAGGTACCGGGGCAAATTTTGATGATATGATCCCTATTTTTGATTTTAAGCTAATATTAGTATATGTCTCATAGGCTATATGTTCTGACAGGGAGCATATCCTGTAGTCTTCCTGGACCAGTAATAAACGGCCAGTCTTTGCTGCAGATCTTAAGACAGTATCCAGGTCCAGGGGATCCAGGGTCTGGAGGTCGATCAACTCTATAGAATAATCAGCCAGGCTCTCCAATGCTTTTTTAGACTGCTTTACCTGGTAGCCATATGCAGCAATAGTCAGGTCACTGCCGCTGCATACTATATTTGCCCTACCCAGGGGTATGGTATATTCTTCTTCCGGCACTTCTTCTTCATCATCCCACTGGATCTTTGGTTCCAGGTAAGCCACCGGATTATCATCCCTGATAGAGGATTTTAATAGTCCCTTGGCAGAATAAGGCCCGGAGGGATAGACTGCTTTGATCCCCGGAGTATGTATATAGAGCACCTCCAGGCTCTGTGAATGCTGGGAAGCCTGGGAGAGATACCCCCCGGTGGGACAGAGTATGGTAAGGGGGACACATACCTTCCCTCCAGCCATATATCTGGCTTTTGCAGCCTGGTTTATGACCTGGTCCGCAGCTGCCAGGACAAAGTCTCCCAGCATATATTCAATAACCGGCCTATAGCCCCTCAGGGCTGCGCCCACTGCTGCTCCGGTAAAACATGATTCTGATATGGGAGTATTTATGATCCTGTCGACCCCTACCCTTTCAGGAAGGCCGGCAGTTACACCGGCATAGGCGCCTCCAGTGGCAATATCCTCACCCATCATGAATACTTTTGGATCCCTTTCCATCTCTTCGGCCAGGGCCTCATTTATGGCCTGCCTTAAGGTTATTTTTCTCAAAATATTTTACTCCTTTAAGTATTCTTTATCTGATTCCCTGGATGGAGGATAAGGTGATCTTTCAGCAAATAAAACCGCTTCATTTATCTCAGAGGCCGCTTTTTTTTCAATTTCCCTCAGCATGGAGCCTTCTATATCACTTCGGTCTTTTATCTTATCCAAAAATATTCTCAGTGGATCATGGTCCGGTAGATTTTTCATCTCTTCTTCCGGCCGGTAATCCTGGGGATCTCCCACCCAGTGGCCGGCATGGCGGTGTGTTTTGGCTTCTATAAATATTGGACCAGGTTTTTCCCTGATCCTATCAATATAATGCCTGGCAGTATCATAGACCTCAAAGACATCATCTCCATTTATAGAGACCGATTCTATATCATATCCCTTTCCCCTCTTTGACAGTTCAGGGCTGCTGCATCCATAGGAAATGGGTGTAGATATGGCATAAGAATTATTTTCACATAGAAACAAAACCGGAAGGGAGAAGATCTTTGCAAAATTCAAGCTTTCTCCAAAAGTGCCCTGATTGGTGGCCCCATCACCAAAAAAGGCTACTGTAACTGAATGGTCCTTATTAAATTTGGAGGCAAGTGCGGAGCCGCAGGCAATGGGAAGGCCCGCTCCGACGATCCCATTGGCACCAAGTATCCCGATCTCTATATCTGTAATATGCATGGAACCGCCTTTTCCCCTGCAATATCCTGTTTCCTTTCCTAAAAGCTCTGCAAACATCTTTTTAATATCAGCGCCCTTGGCGATCAAATGGCCGTGGCCCCTGTGATTAGAGGCAATATAGTCATTTCCTTTAAGAGCCGCACATACTCCTACCGCTATGGCTTCTTGCCCTAAATAAATGTGCACAAAATCACCCGGTATCACCTGGTTTTCTTTAAAGAATTTTGCATGTTCTTCAAATAATCTTATCTTAAGCATTAAATAATACATGGATAATATTAGATCTGCCGGAGGGCCGCTCTTTCCCGGATTAAATATCTTATTTTTAAAACTGCTGTCTTCTGCAATGTCTCCTGGCCCGGGATCACTATAATCCAGGGCTATCTTATTTTTTTTGATCAGGTCCATTGCAATAGCTGTGACCACAGCATTGCTCGACACGGTCAGGCTTTTACTGTTTCTCTTTAGTAATTCTTCAATATCTTTTTTTGTTATGACTTCCATAATTATTGTAGGATCCCGGATCTCATATCATAAAAAACAATAAATCCAATTATAATGGTAAGCCTGGCAAAATGTAAGATTTTTTTATATATGCTGCCACCCGAAAGGCTGGCCGCAGGTATCATGGGATTTTGGGATCTACCATGTGATTCTACTCCCAGCCAAAAAACATTTTCCTGGGAAGACCAGAAATATTTAAGCCGATGGTCTTTATATCATCTATCCCGGAATACTTGAGTTTCAGGCCGCTGGCGCTTTTGATCCCCAGCCCCAGCTCTGCTGCTCTTTTTATCTGTGGATGCTCCCATACGCTTATATCCTGGATCCTGTCCTCAGTCCCCAATGCTTTTAGAAGTGAGAGCCCCACTATATCATTGGCAACAATATCTGAAGTCGCATAGACTATGCCGGGTTCTGCGACTTTACCCTTGCTCGGCCCTTCCTCAACAAATGCTTTCGTACAATCCGTGACAATAAAAGACGGCTTCCTGGCCAGGTGTATCTCTGCGATCATATTTCCAAAGACAGGTTCCTTCTGGTTAAACAGATGCAGCCCGATGCTCCTGTCCTTGGGGGATATGATCCCGACCCAGTTCTTGATAGCCATAGAAAAAGTAGCGATGGAATGAGTCTTAAGGACAGGGATACTGATAATGTGGTCGGCTTCTTCTACTATCTTTGGAATTTTAAAACCATTTTTCCAATTGGCAGCATCTGCCGGCCTGACGCTTACCCACTCATCGTCTTCAAAGGGAAATACTTCAGCTCCTGCCTGCTGGATCACATCATAGAGCCCGTTTTGCTTCATGCAGCTCAGGGTATTGGACCAGAAAGAAGACCTGTCGCCCACTATGACCCTGGACGGATCTTTTTCCTTGACCATCCTAATCACTTCATAGACTACTTCAGGATCAGTGGATGCCGGAGGCGGGTCCCCGGTATTTAGATTTGGTTTTATAAGGACAGTATCACCCTTTTTAATAAAGTCCATTCCACCTGCCAGCTCCACTGCTTTCCTGACAAGGGAATAAGTGCTCTCCCTGTTTCCTGCCATGCCCACCAGGACTTGCCCCGGACCGGAACCGGTAAAAATATCCTTCACATTAAAAATATCAGGCAATCCATCCCTAAAGATTAGTAACCCTGCAAGGGCACCTAATGAGGTATTAATAAAATATTTCCGGGACATCTTTTTCATAATATCTATATTCTACATAAACTCAGGGTATATTTTCAAATTAAAAAAACCTTTCCTTGTTTTTAAACCTTTGAAAAATCTAAATTACAGGTGTATTCTAATAATAACCTGATTTTCCATATAATAGATTTTAATAAATAAAGGGGAATAAATTTGGATAAGAACAACCATAAAATAACAAAGATACTCATGCTTACGGTAATCCTTCTATTGATCACTTTTGTAACCCAGGGATGCGGTGAAGTCAAATATGAAATAACTATAGAGCTGGAACCAAAAGATATGAGTTACAAGGCACTCTCAGATGATGATTATAATAAAAATATAAAAAAAGCACCTGTGACCATTAAGACATATAAGGCGACCAGGCTTATAAGGTCAACCGGTACCAGCGCCTGGTTCATGGATGAAAGTGGAAAAGTACAGTTTATTACAGCTGACCGGGTAGAAGTAAAGATTCTTGAATGAAATCTTATATATATTTGATCAACGTCCCATGCCGGGAACATAAAAAAATAGCTAAGGGGAAAAACTGATCCCCTTAGCTATTTAACTGGGTCCTTTGGTCCGGACTATTTATTTATTCTTATTCTTTTTACCATTATTGCTCTTCTCTTTACTGTTTCCATTTCCTTTTTTACCATCATCTTCATCGGTGATCCCAGGAACATCATTTTTATTTTTTTTGAAATGTGCATGTATGGTCAGGTTCTTCTTATCAAAACTTTCAAGATATGGAAGTATATCATCAGTTGCTTCAATTTTTATATTTCCGATCCTCAGCCATGCCAGGTCGAAGCCCGGGTCAGACACAAATGTAAATGGGATCACTTTTCCGCTAATATCAGTGTGATTGCCTTCGCTATCAAATGAACCGCCATTATTACTATTGGTTATAATATGGAAATACTTGATTTCTTCATTTTTAGTCTCTTCCAGTGCTGCGCTGGCCTCCTCTGCTGCTGATTGCAGGTCATCTATTATTGCCTGGTCTTCTCCTGCTATTATAGCGGCATCAAGTGCAGCATTAGCCTCATCTGCTGCCCGCTGTAAGGCCAATAATGCTAATAATTCTTCTTCATCTTTAGCTATCATGGCAAGATATTCTGCATTGGCTTCACTAGCTGCAAGTTGTGCTGCTGGAAGGGCTGCAATGGCTTCATCTAGCTTGTCCTGTGCTGCTTCTTTTTCTTCTAAAGTCGCTTCTGGTACTTGAGCCAACAATAATACTTGTTCTTTAATAGCTTCATGTACTGCTTGCTGCGCCAATACCAGGGCTGCATTAGCTTCTTTTGCTGCAACTTTTAAAGGTTCCAGCAGTACATCTATGTATCCTCCGTCTTTGCTGCCCTCGCCATCTACCCCGATTTGAAAACCAAAAGTAAAGAACAGGCAAATACCGAGAGCCCCTATAAGCAAAACCGATAGTTTCTTTTTAACTGACATCTCTATCTCCTTTCAAAGAATATATTTTTGACCATATGTCTTTCTATATATAAAAAGCCATTTAACTAGAGGCTAAATGGCTTTTTAATTAAATAATAGCCGGTTGCACCAATGGCTCATTACATCTCAAAGGTGCCCATATAATTGATGTAAATCAATGCCTCTATTTATCAGGACTATTTAGTTTTCAAAATATCGGTACAGTTATCTATACTCTATCATTATAACTACTATTAATAATTTTGCAAATGTTTTATTGATACTTTAATATTTAATTATATCAAATATTTTATTGACCCTTGGCAGATTTAAACGGTTGGACTCTCCGGGATTTTTGAATTACTTTTATCCTCCATTTTAAAAACCGGTCATTACTTTAAAATATTCTTAAAATCAAGTTAACCTAATCTAATTTTAGTTTCACGGTACCTTAATACTTAAATACTATAATAAGGAACAATTATAGAAATATGATCAACAGTAGATGTTAAAATGAAGCGTACATTTATAAAAATTTCTGTAGGCAATAATGAAATAATAATAGAAGGGTAGAAATAATGTATATATTGACTTTAGTAGCACTGAGTATAGTATTTATAGGTGGTATGGGAATGTGGTTTTACTGGATAAAAAAAGTCTTAAGCCCATGACAGTGCCGCATATTGCCAATCACAATATTATTTTGTCCATGCAATTCTAAAAATGTCCATTAACATTCTCTTGCCCTTTTTGGATTTTCTGTTCCCTTCTCTATCTCTTCGATAATACTTCTTTCTCATAATCCAGGGCTTCGTCTATCCACTTTATATCATTGGGTATACCTGACTTATTACAGTACATATCCCAAACCGCACCCATCGGAGCAGTCTTTAAGTCTTCAAGAAGTGCCAGTCTTGCAAAGAAGTTTTCACTCATCTCATATTCTCTCAGCATAGATGCTGGCTCAAGAAGGGCCAAAAGAAGCGCCTTGCTGACAGCCCTTGCACCAAGAGCAAGTGCGCCTATCCTGTTTACGGACCCGTCAAAAAAATCTGTACCTATATGTACCTTATCAAGCGCCCCGGCCCTGACTATCTCCTGCATGATTGCTATTATCTCTTCTGAAAGGGTCGTTACATGGTCACTATCCCATCTCACTCCCCTGCTCAGGTGAAGCTGTATGCCTTTTACAAATGGAATTGCGGCCGATATCTTGTCAGATACCAGTTCTGTAGGATGGAAATGTCCGGCATCAAAGGTTATGAACTTTCCTTTTTGAAGTGCATAGCTAAGATAGAATTCATTGGAGCCGACAGTATAGGATTCAAGGCCTATGCCAAACAGTTTACTTTCAAGAGAATCCATCATATTCTCTTCCGGATAATCCTGCTCAAATATCTCATCAAGGGCATCTTTTAGTGTCTGGCGGTGTTCAAACCTGGTAACGGTATTGTCCTTGGAACCATCAGGTATCCATGTATTATTCATACAGATAATACCCAGCTCCCTGCCTATATAATTTGAGATCTCCCTGGATCTTTTAACATGCTCTATCCAAAAATCCCTGGTCTTCTTTTCCAGGCTTGCAAGAGTATATCCACTTTCTGCAAGAGGGTGTGAAAAAAGAGAGGGATTAAAGTCAAGCCCGACTTCATTTTTTTTGGCCCATTTCACCCAGCCCTCAAAATGCTCCGGCATTATCTCTGTTCTCCCGACTTTCTTGCCCTTGAAATCCCCATATATTGCATGAATATTGACCTTTTTCTTACCCGGTATGAGGGAAAGCACCTTCTCCAGGTCATCCATCATCTCTTTCAGGTTCCTGGCTTTTCCTGGATAAGACCCTGTAGAAAGTATCCCGCCTCCAGACAGGGCAGCATCGCTTGTCTCAAAGCCTCCGCAGTCATCAAGCTGCCAGCAGTGCACTGAAATCGGGGTTGCTCCCAATAGTTCCAATACATCATCAGTGTCCACCCCTATTTGTCCGTATTTTTCTTTTGCAGTCTTATATTCTGTGGTAATATCAGCCATTTTTCCCTTTCATATATAATATATTAATGATAATAAAGTAAGATCTTTCTCCTGTACCCTGGAGAGTTGTTGGTCTTATGGGTTGTGGTGATCCTTCCACCTTTCAATAAATACCTTAGCTTCCGCAATGTTATCAAAGACCTCACCGTTTAACAAGTTATCCCATCTTTTAAATTAAACGGTTCAATATGATCATATTTAAACCAGCTTAAACTGTATATGATTTAAGCCCGGACAGGGGTAAAACAGTGGGATATCCCGGGAAGTATACTTTATATCATTCTTTAAATACCGGCTCCTTTAATGCCCTTAACTCATCTACCCTTTTGGTTTCGGTGCTTATTGGCGCCTTTAAAAGCAGCTCCGGGTTGTTTTTTATCTCTTCCACAATATTTTCAAATATCCTGACAAGCCTATCAAGATTTTCAAGGCTTTCTGTTTCTGTAGGTTCCAGCATCAGGGCTTCCTCTACAATAGAGGGAAAATAGATCGTGGGCGGATGTATTCCATAGTCTATGAGCCTTTTGGCAATATTTAAAGCGGTCCCGCCGGTTTTTTTAAATTTTCTGGATGACAGGACAAATTCATGCATGGTATTGATGCTATAGGGTACCTCAAACAGCCTGCAGAGTTTTTCTTTAAGGTAATTAGCATTTAAGTTTGCATCAATGCTGATTTCTTTAAGCCTGTCCCCGACAGAGAGCAGATAGCAGTAAGCTTTAAGGCATACAGAAAAATTACCGTAAAATGACTTTATCTTTCCTATGGTATTTTTTAAATCATATTTTAAATGATAATGATCTTTCTCCCTGGTCACTACAGGCACCGGGAGGAGATCTTTCAAATCGTCATTTACAAGAACAGGGCCCGCTCCTGGTCCTCCTCCCCCATGCGGGGTGGAAAAGGTCTTGTGAAGATTAAGATGCACTATATCAAACCCCATATCCCCGGGTCTTGCTATGCCTATGATCGCATTAAGGTTTGCCCCGTCATAATAAAGCAGGCTTCCGTTTTTATGCACCAGTCCTGATATCTTAAGTATGTCTTTTTCAAATATTCCCAGGGTATTGGGATTGGTGACCATGATAAAAGCAATATCAGAAGAATGCCTGTCGACCAGCTCTTTTAAGAGTTTTAAGTCTATGGTCCCTTCTTTGTTTGATTTTACTTCTATCACTTTAAAGCCTGCCATGGCAGCTGAAGCAAAGTTAGTGCCGTGAGCCGAATCAGGGATTATTGCCAGTCTTCTATTTTCATTTCTCAGTTTAAAATACTTTCTGGCCATAAGCAGGCCGCAAAATTCCCCATGGGCGCCTGCCGAAGGGTGAAGAGTCACAGCATCCAGGCCTACGATTTTCTTCAGCATCTCTCCCAGCCCATACATGACAGCAAGGGTCCCCTGGACATCTTCTTCTCTCTGGTAAGGATGGATATCCGTAAATAAGGGATTCTTTGCTATCTCTTCATTTATCTTTGGATTGTATTTCATGGTGCATGATCCCAGCGGATAAATACCGTCATCTACTCCATAGTTTTTCCTGGAAAGAGCCGTGAAATGCCTTATTACCTCACTCTCACTTAATTCAGGCAGCCCGATCTCTTTATCCCTGATCAAGTCTTTGGGAATAATACCTGAAAGCTGCCCCGGTGGTACCCCGGCGCCTCCTACCTTGTATTTATTTCTTCCTTTTCTTGATTTTGAAAATATTGTATTTGATGTCATTTGCACAAACCTTGTATTTATATTTTGATTATAAGCCTTTCAGGATATTTAAATATTTATCAATATCTTCTATAGAATTCATTTCAGTAAAAGAAACCAGGATCGAGCCGGCGAGCTCCGGATAGTATTTTCCAAGATCTATCCCTCCCAGTATCTTTTTTTGATAAAGCTTATCCAGGACCTTGCCTGCATCAAGACCTGTAGTTATCACCAGCTCATTAAAAAATTTAGTCTTGAATCTTTGTTTTACATTACTTGCTCCGGATAACTCCTTATTAAAATAATCTGCCCTTTGAATGCATGTACCAGCAAGGTCCTTTAAACCCTTCTCCCCAAGAGCCAGGAGATATATTGTTGCAGCCAGGGCATTAAGGCTGTGATTGGAACAGATATTAGAAGTTGCCTTTGTCTTTCTTATATGTTGTTCCCTCGTCTGGAAGGTAAGCACATAAGCCGCTTTTTTATCCATGTCTATAGTCTTCCCAACGATCCTTCCGGGAATCTGCCTTAAGTACTTTTTTTTTGCAGCAAAATAGCCAAGATACGGGCCGCCAAAAGATAATGGATTTCCAAAGCCCTGTGCATCACCCACTACTATATCAGCCCCATACTCCGAAGGCGGTTTCAGCAGGGCAAGGCTCAGTGGATCGGCGCAGATTATATACATACAGCCAGGAAACTTATCGATCAATTCCCTTATTTTAAACACATCTTCATAGCATCCAAAAAAATTAGGGTTTTGTACAGCCACGGCACAGGTATCCTCATCCAGGACAGTACTTAAGTAGTCAAGACCGGTAATACCTTCTTTTTGGCTTGCTTCCACTATTTCCATTTCAAGCCCTGAGACATAGGTCTTTACCGTTTCCCTGTAATGAGGGTTTATGGTCCCGGCCAATACTACTTTTTTCTTTTTTGATACCCTGCCTGACAATAGGACTGCCTCTGCCAGTGATGATGCCCCATCATACATGGAAGCATTGGCAATATCCATTCCGGTCAACCTGCACATGATGGATTGAAATTCAAATATATACTGCAGTGTTCCCTGGGAGATCTCCGCCTGGTATGGGGTATATGCAGTATAGAACTGGCTTATCGAAGTGATACCACCCACAATGGCAGGTATATAATGATAGTATGCTCCTCCTCCAAGAAAGGATGAGAAATCATCAAGAGGATTATTCAGCCGGGCAAGTCCATCCAATCTATCCCGTAGTTCCTTCTCGCTTAGCCCGCCGGGCATCTTTAACCCGGATTCTAGATCTTCTCCAGGTAAGAACCTGAATAGTTCCCCGGCATTATTTATACCAAGGGTCTTTAGTATTTTTTTCCGGTCACTTTCTGAATGCACCAGGTAATCAGCCATCTATGCCTCATTTAAAAATTTTTTAAACTTGCCGGGGTCCATAAGGCTTTCCAGTTCACTTTCATCAGATATTTCTATTTTAAAAAGCCATCCATCTTTTAAGGGACTCTTAGACACCAGCTCAGGATTTGATTCCAGCTTTGAATTTATTTCTATGACTTTGCCGCCTACCGGGCAGTAGACATCTGCTGCTGTTTTTACAGACTCGATCACTGCGATCTCTTCGCCCTTTTTAAATTCTTTCCCGGTCTCAGGAAGATCGACAAGATATATATCCCCCAGCTTATCTGCAGCTTCCCCTGAGATACCCACTGTTCCCTTTCCATTACTGATAATTATATATTCATAAGTCTCAGTATATTTGACTGGTTTTTCCATATGGCTACCCACCTTTATTTATATATATTTATATAGTTTCTCGATTAAGGGGCCTATTTTGTTTTCGTCAAAACAGTACTGCATGTCCAGGAAGCCCGACCTGAATTTTTTTATTTTATCTTTTATGTCTTTGCCGTCCCTGACCACTTCACTTATAAATCCTGCCAGGACAGTAAAGTCTCCGGCCCCCATGCCAAACCGGGTCATCTCAGCTACCCCCATCCTGATGGCCCCGGATGCAGTAAATCCTTCCTCATCAGGAGCCGCCTGGTAATTTGTTATTATATTATTTTCCTCAAGTCTTTTTGCTATCTCTTGTCCCCTGGCAAATCCAACTTCCAGTAAGACCTGGTGTGTCTGTGTATATCCATCTTCAGGGTCACCTGCCACCGAGAGTCCCGAATCAGCTAAAGCCCGGGCAAATGTCCTGGCATTTGATATGACCTGCTTCTGATAGGGATCCTTGAAGTGGTTCATCTCATAAGCAGCTGCAAGTAATCCCAGGAGAGTTCCCGGATGGTGATTGCTGACACTTCCAGGAAAAGTCCTTGATTCTATGGTCTCCCATAATCTATACCCCAGCTCCGGTTTGACCCAGCCAGATCCTATGACCCCCCTCTGGGTGCCAAAAAAGGTCTTATGGGTAGAACCTGTCACTATGTGGGCCCCTTCTGCAAAGGGTTTTTGAAAATGCGGGCCTATGAGTCCCAGCACATGGGCCATATCATACATGATCATGCAATCAAGGCCGGCTTCATCTATAAAGGCCCTGATCTCTGATACCGGCTCCTTATATATCATCATTGATTTTCCAAATATGATAAGCTCCGGCAGGTATCTCGAAATAATCTTTTTAGTCTCCTCAATATCTACCCTGTATGGATCATCCGGCAAGGTCGGGAAATCTATAACTGCCGGTTTTTCAGTTACCAGATCTGTGGCCACAAAATCCTTTAATGCTCCCATGGGCTGTGAGCTTAAATGGCCCCCTTTTATAATATGATGGTTCAGCACCATCGAAATCCTCTGTGGCTCAGATTTTCTATCAGCCTGGTTTTTAAAGTCAACTAATGCAGAAAACACTGCTGCATTTGCCATCTGGCCGGAGATATTCCTGGTCTCTACCTGGCTGCAGCCTAAATATTCTCTTAACTCCTGTTCAAGAAGCTCTTCTACCCCGCTGATAAATCCTGTACCCTGATAGTAAAATACCTCAAGGTCCCCATAGGCTTTAAGTTTTTTATGTTCAGCATATCTGCCCATAGGATCCATGACTGTCAGCATCTTTACGATCTTTGATGGTGTCATCTCTGAAGGGATAAGGTTGATACATTCTCCCTGCCTCCACCTGGTATTCTCCAGGGTCTTACTGACCAGTATCTCAAATTTTTCTAAACCGCTGCCGGTACCGGCTTCCCGGGAGTCTTTTTTTAATATATCCTTTGAGTTTAATGAATAGGCATAAGGCGGCGCCTCGCCCCTTAAAAGGTAGGGCATTATGATCGCCTTGACCCTTTTGCCCCTGATCTCGACCTCGACTCTATCCTGCTCCCACCTTCTGGAATCAATAAGGGCCAGCGCAATCGATCTTGTGGAAGAGCCTTCGGTGATCTCTCTTTTAGAGTCTATATCACTGGTCACCCAGTAAGGCACTATGGTCCCGCTTGATATACAGCCGGCCTGCCTGCCGCCGAAATATACCTTATCACCTGGCCTGGCTATACCTTTTTCTAAAAGCTCAAGCTGCATGATCATCTCAGGCAGGCCATTTATTTGAGTAAAGTCCTTATCCAGTATTTTCTTTAAAGCCTCAAATTGGGTATTTAATGCATCCCTTCCTATAAAGTCCCCCTTAAGCGGTGAAAAACTGACCGCCAGCCGGGATTGTAGGGAGGCAAAAACAGGTATTTTATTACCCCGGGAGTCCATTCCAAGCTCATGCCCATAAAGAGGAAGTCCTGCTTCGAGCCTTAGGGTGTCCCTTGCCCCCAGACCGACCGGTGAGGCCCCTCTGTCAAAAAGCAGGGTCCAAAGCCCTGTCACACTTTTACTGTCAGTAAATAGTTCAAATCCTATTGGTTCTCCGGTATAGCCTGTCCTGGCAGCAAGTATTTTAATCTCACCTATATTCATAATACTTAATTTATTCCTTAGAGGCTCGGGAAGACTGCCTGAGGAAATAAGGGAAAGGAGCAGCTCCCTGGATCCGGGGCCCTGCAGGCTTAGCATGGACATGCCGTCTGTAATATCATCTATCTTAATATCTTTAAAACGGCCCGATACCTCTAATAGATGTTTTTTATCCTTATTCCTATTTGAAGCATTGACTACCAGCAGATACTGGCCGTGGTAGAACCTGTACAGATAAGCATCATCTAAAGCTATCCCATTTTCATCAGATATTATTGTATACTGGCTTTCCCCCACCTCAAGAGATGCAGCATTGCCAGTAAGCGCATGCTGGAGAAAAGCCAGGGAATCATTTCCGGAGACCCTGAATCTTCCCATATGGGATATATCAAACAGCCCGGCTCTTTTCCTGGTAACTAAATGCTCTGCAGTTATTCCTTCCCGGTAGTAAAGCGGCATTGACCAGCCGCCAAAATCGATCATCTTTGCCCCAAGGTTTATATGGATGCTGTATAAGGGGGTCTTATTCATTTTTTTATTTTCCTTTTTCGGCTCCATCTTCTATTCTTTTAAATCCCTTAAAAATATTATCAATAAAAAAGGACAGGACAATATTTATCACTAAATACTATCCTGTCCATTTACCTGAGAGATTTATCCCCTTCGGTAGCTTATTTAAAAGCTTCTCCAGAATATTTACTTAAACAACAATCCTTTTGCCTGAGAGTTTTATGCCCCTTCGGCTCTGGTATCTTTTCAACCAGCATCTCTTGAAGTTTAAAAATTATATTTTCAAATAACAACTTATATTTAAAAGTATAGTATCAATAATTGTATAAGATATCAAGATGCATCATAGAGTGCAGAGCAAAATATTTATATTGCGTTTTTATCATGGATTAAATAAAATGTAGCTTTGTTTAAGCAAAGAATATTTTTAATTTATTTGATCGGGAGGAAAACATGGCCTATGTCCCACTAGTCACCAGCATCGTAAGCTTAATTTTTGCTATAATCGTCCTTGACCAATACTTTGCCAGGCGGAAACCATATCAGTTAATATGGGCCATTGGCCTTTTTATGTATTGCGTCAGCACATTTGCCGAGTTTTGGTGGAATGTGTTCGGATCCGTAGAAATCATGTACCGTCTCTGGTACCTGGTCGGCGCGATTTTTGTTGCAGCTTATCTGGGGCAGGGCACCATTTATTTCCTGATGCGGCGAAAGGTGGCACATATCATCATGGCGGTACTTGTTATTGCATCAGTGTATGCTGCTTCTAGGACTTTAAGTGTAAATATCGATATCAGCAACTTGACCGAACTCACCGGAGTCGGCATATTCCCCGGTGATCTTCGAGCCATCATAACACCCATATTCAATACTTTCGGTACCATAGCCCTGGTCGGAGGCGCCATTTACTGCGCCATTATTTTCTGGAGGAGACGTATCCTTAAACACCGTGTATGGGCCAATGTCCTTATTGCAGTCGGAGCAATCCTGCCTGCAGTCGGTGGAACCCATATCAGTGTCGGAGGCAATATCAACTTATTTTTCATCTTTGAATTAGCAGGTGTCATCCTTATGTTTATCGGCTTCCTGCGGGCCAATGAAGTGTTTGGGCTTTACCGGTTCCCCCTGATCCATGGGTTTAGGAAAGTGAAATAGACCAGATAAAAAAAGAATACTGGAGTCAGCGGTCTATAAGCCGGGTTATAGGCCAAAAATGCCTGAAAGATACGTTTAGACTCGTGGCAAGATAAATATTTATTTAATCATGAAATTTTAAATTTCTAATAGTGTGATTAATTATCCCTGTTTAACGTAATTATCTCCACATAGTTCTATCTTTTGTATTTTTATTTTCTTTCAAACGATTATAGTAATGGCAGTTTAACTTTTTCACCATTTCTAAAATTATTTTAGTGATTTCAGGAATCTAGTTACTTAAAATTCTTATCTTCAATTTTTTTAATTTCAATTAAAGATTCTTTTAAGAAATCTGCTGCCGCTGGATCCCAGAAACCTTTAGTATGCTCTGCCTCTAACCAAAGATCCACAGTAATTTTGGCTTTATGATCAGAAAAGATCTTTCCACCTAAAGTTATGACATTTGAATTGTTTATTACTTTTGCCATTTTACCTGTGTACTCTGATTCAACAACGCTTGCAATAACACCCTTGAATTTATTTGCTACAATAGCAACACCCATACCTGTTCCGCAAAAAAGTATAGCCCTGGCTGCTTCACCACTCTGGATCTTTGATGCTGCATTTGCGGCAACCTCATAATAAGAGATATCTTTATCCATTGAATACATGCCTATATCAATTATTTCATAGCCCTTCTTTTCCAGGTGTGCCCTAATAACCTCCTTCAGTTCAAAACCGGATGGATCTGCGCCTAAAATAACTTTTTCCATTTTAATTCTCCAATCTTCTTAGTTTTTTTATTGATGATTATTAATAATATTTCTTAATATAGGTAAGTTCAAGACAATTTATGAGTATTTATTATAAAGTAAACTTTTGTTATAAAATAGATATCCTGGCCTTTCCTGTCTGTACTCCACTCATCACTCCAGTTTTTAAATTAAATTTATAAAACAAGATCCTTGATTTCCATCCATCATACTACCATCCTCCCTACAATTGATAATTCAATATTATTATTATGAACGAATTCATCAATTATTTCTCAAACTACTTACAAACTGAAAAAGATGTGGCAAAATATGGATCTAACCTTTTTATCTTTATAAATCCTCAGATTATTTTCGGTCAAAAAAAACATTCTTACCTGATATACTAATTGGTATTCCATGCCATACTACTGAATTGCCTGCATAACCCATTTCTGCAGCAGCTTTTCCGATGGAGTACATTATACGATTATCTACTCTATCATCAGCAGCAATAGACACGGCAGAACCTAAAGCAATTCCTAGATCTATCATATTGTATGCACATCTGCCACCTGCTTCTTTGCACTCATCACAATTTTCAAAACCACAAAAAGAGCAAAATTTAAGTCCAGCATAATCACGTTTTACACCAATTAGCACTACAGCCTGGGCTGATCGGAGATTTTTTGCATCTCGAGGAAAAATAGATGATGTTCCTTTAAATTCACGCTCGTTTATTTCGTCCATTTTATCAGCCAGGGCATCTTTTTCAGTATCTGTAAGTACCAGTGTGATTATATTGTCGATTCCTCGAGCTTTTGGTGCAGTACGAGCTGCAGCACAGATCCGGTTGGCTGTATCCATAATAGCTTTTTCTTCCATTTGTTCTGAAGAATACTTCATATTGTCTTTCCCTTTCTATTTTTTAAATTTAAACATCGACCACCTGTATAATTGAAACTATATGACTTAAGCACATATAGTGACAAAACTCAAAGAGCAAACCAAGGAATTGCTTCTTATTTAGCAAGCAAAAAGACTAAAATTTTAGTGGAGTTAGCCTATAAACCTGATTATAATCTAAAAATGCTTAAAGGGGTGCTTAAGATTATAATAAGACAATTTCCACTATTAGTTCGACATTATATAAAGCAGCTGCTTATATTTTTATTTTAGCAGCTTTTTCAGCAGCGCCGCCTGTGTCTTTGCGGGTAATGCCGAGAATATGCGCAATCCGGGTCCGGCACCCACTGTATAGGTTGCCTTGGGATTGGATGCAACTGCAGCACGGTATATTGTTTTAGCCAGTTTTTCCGGCGGCATGGACTTACCGAATGTTTTATTCATAATGTTAAGAAATTTTACGGTGCCTATCTTGTAAAGCTGGGTCTTCTCACACATCCTCTCCATTGAGGATAAAGTGTCGCTTAAGAGATTAGTGTCTACCGCGCCAGGCCGTATAGTTATTACAGGCACATCAAGGAGGGCCAACTCCAGGCGCAAGGAGTGCGCATAGGCCTCCAGGGTCGTCTTAGTGATGCTATATATGCCATTGAAAGGCAGTGGATCGAGGCCAGATAGCTCGCTGGTGATTATAATTATACGCCCGCTTTTTTTGGCAAGAGGCAGGAATTCCTTAATAACACGGTAAGCCCCGTTGACGTTTATATCAAACATGCGCAAGAAATCTTCTTCTGGCATCTCCACAAGAGAATCCATTATATAGACACCTGCAAGGTTGATGACGGTGTCCAGGCGGTCTGTGTCTGCCTCCACAGTAGCGCGGGCTGCTGCCACGCTTTCTACACTACGAACATCCATGACCACCGGGACGATGTTCTCATCCATTTGCTCCTGGGGTACAATGTCACAGGAATACACCTTCCAGCCCTTTTGTGAAAAATACACCGACGCAGCACGGCCGATACCTCCTGCACCGCCAGTGATAAGCATATGCTTCATAGCACCACCCTCATAAACTCCAGTTTGCTGGTTGATTTAAGATCGGAAGACTTTGTAATTATATATTTTTCTAAATCCAATATAAAAATCCTTAATAAAGAAATATGTAAAAGTTATTGCTGAATCAAATCCGGGTAATTTTACCTGCACCACTGATACACTGGCTTACCTGGGGTCTACTGACCTTCCCCCCAAAAACTGGTCCATATTTATCATAAGTTTTTAACTTATTTTGCCTTAAGTGTTTTTCTGTATGCTCTTCTGACAAAGACCATAATAAAAAAGACGGTCATGGATATTACTACTATCAGCATCGAGATAAATAATCCATAACCTGAAAGCAAAATTATCACAAAAGGAATCGCACTTCCACCGATTATCCCTATGACAAAAAGTATTGTTAACGAGATCTCTTTTCCTGAGCCAAATAACCTTCCAGCCGATGATATAAGAAGGGGTGGTATTCCTGAAAAACCGATACCCGTAAGTCCGATACCTATGAAATTGACTATTTGTGAATTAACGAAAATTGCACACGATAGTCCTGCAAGACTTATTAATGAAAGTATAATAAGCAGTGTTCCTGCTTTTATCCTATAACTTAAAAAACTTATGACCAGTCGACCAACAAGTATTCCTATCCAGAAAAATGAGACAACAAGACTGGCATTGAACAGGCTGAAGAGCTTATCTGCTCTGAAAAAAGTCGGTGCCCAGGAAAAGATGACAACTTCTGAAATAACATAAAAAAACATAAGTACCGAAGTAAGTATCATATAGATATTCTTTTTCCTGTATTTGAATATCCTTTTAAAA
>SDBU01002755.1_pt1 | contig 22938 bp, 19 predicted proteins | sample 2277071 | NCBI WGS metagenome assembly SDBU01 (sample SAMN10397929, study PRJNA504765) | marine sediment metagenome | isolation source: marine sediment core GS08_GC12, 126 cmbsf | place: Arctic Ocean: Gakkel Ridge, Loki's castle | collected 2008 | reverse complement strand
GGATCCCCCCCCCCCCCCCGTGAACGGTTACATTCGATGAGTATGGACTCGGTGACAAGCCGACGTCAGGCGGCGGTGAGCAGGGTGAGGGCCCCGACGATCCAACAGTACAAGGCGAAGTAGTGGAGCTTTCCCCGGCGGACGACGCCAAGAAGCAGTTTCAGGGCAATGATCCCCACGACAAGTGAGACTAGACTGCCGATCAGGATCGGCCCCCAGGGGGTGGGGCAGAGTTCTACCGAGGTTTGTTGGAAGGAATCTCGCAGCTTCATGAGTGTCGCTGCGACAATCGCGGGCACGGCGATCAGGAAGCTGAACTCCGCCGCCCATCGACGCCGCAGACCGCAATAGCTGGCCACGCAGATGGTGGCCCCGCTTCGCGAGAGGCCCGGAGTGATAGCGGCTGCCTGGGCGAGGCCCACGAGAATCGCCTGCCACCAGCGAAACTCCTTCCATCCGCGCCGCCCGCGGGAGGTCTTTGCCGAAAACGCAAGGAGCACACCGGTGACGATCAGGGCTACACCGATGGCGAAGCGATTACCGAATGCGGTTTCGAAACGATCCTGGAAGGTGAAACCGATCACTCCGGTGATTACCGACGCGAGAAGGGCAAGAAGGGCGATCGGCCATGCCACCCGCCTCCCCTCCCAGGCCGAACCCGTCTCCCGGATGAGCCGCCAAAGGAAGGCCCGGGCCGATCTCGCGAACACGACGCCGACGGCGATCAGCGTGCCCACGTGGGCGAGCACGTCAAAGAGCAGCATAGGGGCGCTGTCCGGTTCAAGATCGAGGAAGCCTTGGCAAAGGGCCAGGTGCCCGCTGCTGGAGATGGGCAGAAACTCGGTGAGCCCCTGTACCACGCCCAAGAGCACGGACGTAAAGTAATCAAGCTCGCTCACGTCGCTGCGCTCGAATCAAGAATGTCGAATGGCGAATAGCGAATAGCGAAAGAAGAGGAACCACTAATCCGCAATTCGCTATTCACCATTCGCTATTCTTCCAGGATATGTCGAGATCGTATGATATATTGAATGGCCGAAAGGGCGGTGACAACCACCGTCAACCAGACCAGGACCGTTTTAGTCCACTGCGCCCAGGAGGCGGCAAGCCACGAGTCCTGATGGGCGACGATCAACAGAACCACCGGGGCGGTGACGCTCTGAACCCACATCTTCATCTTCCCATGAAGCGAAGCGGCAAAGGAATGCCCCTGCGATTCGCTGAAGCCGCGCAGACCGGTGACCAAGAGTTCGCGCCCGACGATCACCACCACCATCCAGGCCTGGACGCCGGTAACGTTGCTTCCATCTTTGTCGACGAATCCGTGTCCGGCAAGGAGGATGAACGCCCCGCACACCAGAACCTTGTCGACAAACGGATCGAGCATGCGGCCGAGCTGGGTCTCCAGGCCGCGCCTGCGGGCGATGTAGCCGTCGAGTATGTCCGTAACTGCCGCAACAACGAAGATCACGACGGCCAAATCGAGCAGCCAACGCTGCGGTTGCGGTTGACGATGGCTGTACTGGGCGATCAGGACGAAAAAGATGATCGCCAGCCCGAGTCGACCGAGGGTGATTCTATTGGGCAGGTTAAGTGCCGTCTTCATCAGTTATCAGCTATCAGTCATCAGCTATCACGTATCGTAACCGTTCACGGGGGAGCGACCGTTCTCTCGTTGGCTTTGGCAATTATTCTCTGTCCCGTAGGGACTTCGTGATAACAGCCCGCCCCTACGGGACTACTTGCAGGCACGAGCCAGGGCTTCCGGCCCGTAGTTCGTCTTTCGCGCGGAAGCACACCCCCCATGCACGGCTATCACGTATCAGCTATCAGCTTCCCCGGCTTACGGCTGATAGCTGACAGCTTCTCAGGTCATACTCCACACGCCCGGTGCAACGCACCGTCACAATCGTACCGGGCTGGGCCGTGCAATCCTCCACGTGGGTCACACCATCCACTTGCGGTGCCTGCCCGCGATGCCGGCCGACGGCCACGCCGGGTCCGGCTGTTTCATCCACGAGCACGTCGAAGCATGATCCGCGGCGCTTATCAGCCAGAAGGAAGGCGACTTCCTGCTGGGCGAGCATCAACGCGTCGACCCGTTCGCGTTTGACGGCTTCGGGCAGTTGCCCCGGCATCTTACCGGCGGGCGTGTCCGGCTCAAGTGAGTAAGGGAAGACGCCTAATGCGTCAAAGCGAAATCCCTTGACAAAGGTCAGGAGTTCGTCGAACTCCTCGTCGGTCTCTCGAGGGAAGCCGGCGATGAGCGTCGTACGAATCGTCACGTTCTCGATCCGGTCGCGGATCCTCTGCAGCAGTTTCTCGGTCGCTACCCGATCGATGCGGCGGTGCATGGCCTTGAGGATCCGGTCGTTGATGTGCTGCAACGGGAGATCGATGTAGTTGCACACCCGGTCGCACTCCCCGATCGCGTCGAGCATCTCATCGGTCAGCACCGAGGGGTAGGCGTACATGAGCCGGATCCAGGCGAGCCCGTCCACCGTGTTGAGCCGCCGCAACAGGTCCGCCAATCCGCAATCCGCAATCCGCAACCCGCAATTCCCCTCTTCCAGGCCGTAGCTGGTGGTGTCCTGCCCGATCAGGTTGATCTCCACCGCCCCGTCACTGAGAAGCTCGCGGGCCTCAGCCAGGATCACCTCCGGTGGTTTGCAGTGCAGTCTCCCGCGGATGGCGGGAATGGTGCAGAATGTACACTTCTGGTCGCAGCCCTCGCTGATGCGCAAGTACGCGTAGTGCCGGGGGGTCAGCCTCAGGCGGGCGGTGTCGAGTTGGACAAACGGGTGATAATCGCTCAGGAAGACCTCGCACGACCGGGCGCTGTTCAATCCGCAATCCGCAATCCGCAATCCGCAATCCACAACCGCCCGGACGATGTCGTCGCGATTGTTGACCCCGACCAGGGCGTCGATTCCGTCGATGCGCTCCAGAAGGGCTTCCCGGTCCCGCTGGACCAGACAACCGGCGACCACGACGCGCTTTACAGTGCCGCTGGCTTTTCGCGCGATCGCCTCCCGGATGATCTCATCCGCCTCGGTGCGGGCGGCTTCGACGAAGCCGCAAGTGTTGATGACCAGCACGTCGGGGCTGTCGTCCTCACCGGTTATGACACAGCCGGCCTCCGCCAACTGCCCGAGCATCTTCTCGGAGTCAACCAGGTTCTTGACACAACCCAGGGAGACGAAAGCGACCCGTACATAATCAGCCATGTTCCATGTTCCTCGGGCTGGAGTTTAGCAGATACTCCCCCCGTAAGAAGAGGCGGAGGCACCAACGTGTTCGCCTGCAATCTCGCGGACGACCGACCCACAGTGTTCATCCGCTGGAGCATGGTCCCGACGGAGTAGGTGGTTACCTTCCCGGGGTGCGCAGGGCAAGTGACCCGATCCGAAACCCGCCAGCCGAAATCCACCCGGGCATTTGACACCGCCCGACCCGAGCGGTATGAATTGAAAATTACGAATTACGAATTACGGATTACGAAGTACGAATTTGCGAATTACGAAGCACGATAGGTGTTTTCATGCGGTACACGGGGTCCGTCGAGGCGTTCTATGCAACTCGTAATTCGTAACTCGTAACTTGTGGTTCGTAACTGCCGGCCCGGAACGATAAGCCCAGAGGAGGAGACATCTGCATTCCATGTTTGAGAATCTAACACCACCAACTGACGGGTCGCCGATTTCCATGACCGAGCGGGGACTGAGCATCCCGGACAACCCGATCATCCCGTTTATCGAGGGCGACGGCACCGGGCCGGACATCTGGCGGTCAGCCGTCAGGGTCTTTGACGCCGCGGTGAAGAAGGCCTACGGCCCCAAACGCAAGATCGTCTGGTTCGAGGTCTTCGCCGGGCAGAAGTCGTATGACAAATACGGCACGTGGCTGCCGGAAGATACGGTGAGCGCGTTTCGAAACTACCTCGTGGGGATCAAGGGACCGCTGACCACTCCGATCGGCGGGGGGATCCGCTCGCTCAACGTGGCCTTGCGCCAGAAGCTCGACCTTTACGTTTGCCTCAGGCCGGTGCGCTACTTCACCGGAGTGCCCTCTCCGGTTAAGCGGCCCGAGCTGGTCGACATGGTCATCTTCCGCGAGAACACCGAAGACATCTATGCGGGCATCGAGTGGGAAGCGGGTTCGCCCGAGGTCCGGAAGGTGATCGCCTTCCTGCAGGACGCCATGGGCGTGCGGAACATCCGATTCCCCCAGACCAGCGGCATCGGTATAAAACCGGTGAGCAGCGAAGGCACCAAGCGGTTAGTCCGGGCGGCGATCAACTACGCGATCAACAACCGCCGAAAGAGCGTGACCTTCGTGCACAAGGGCAACATCATGAAGTTCACCGAAGGCGCGTTCCGCGATTGGGGCTATGAGCTGGCCGATGAGGAGTTCGCCGACAAGACCTACTCCTGGTCGCGCTGGGAGATAACCAAAAAGGAAAAAGGCGAAGAGGCGGCCAACACCGAGCAGGAGCAAGCTCTGGCCGGCGGCAAGATCCTCATCAAGGACGCCATTGCGGACATCGCCCTGCAGCAGGTGCTCACCCGGGCTGCGGAGTTTGACGTGATCGCCACGCTTAACCTCAACGGTGATTACCTATCCGACGCTCTGGCCGCCCAGGTGGGGGGGATCGGCATCGCCCCGGGGGGCAACATCAACTACGACACCGGGCGGGCGATATTCGAAGCCACCCACGGCACCGCCCCCAAGTACGCCAATCAGGACAAGGTCAACCCGGGCAGTATTGTGCTCTCTGGAGAGCTGATGCTGCGTTACATGGGCTGGACCGAGGCGGCTGATCTGATCATCAAGGGCGTGGGCGGAGCGATCGGAGCAAGAACCGTTACCTACGATTTCGAGCGCCTGATGCGTGCCGAGGGCATCCAAGCCAAACTGCTCAAATGCAGCCAATTCGGCGACGCGGTGATCGAGCATATGGGCCCGGGGTAAGGCAGCGTGCAAACCGAACCGCGACCGTAAGGCAGCGTGCAAACCGAACCGCGACCGTAAGGGAGCGCCCAAACCGAACCGCGACCGTAAGGGAGCGTGCTCGAACCCACGCCCCACCCAATCCACCACCCTAAATCACCGCTGAAAACCGCCGCCCCTGGTCTTGACACCATATCGGTCCTTCTGCTATGATACCGGCCAAATGTCAATACAAGCGCACAGAGCCCGCCGCGCTGCGTAACCGAACTTCCCGGCTGGCTCGTCACGACTCGCTCTCTGGGAAAAAGCTGCGTCCATTCAAGCGCTTTGACGCATGGAAAGATAGAGGAATAAGTCAGGTTCGAGCAGACGATCGGCCCAGGTGCGGGGCCGGGTCGGGGGGCCAAAGAAGAGAAAAACAGCGGAACGCCCGGCAGCGTAGCCGGGGACAAGGTACGTCGGAGACGTTGGAAAAAGGAGGCTGTCGCCCTGTGAGCGGCGGGCCTCCCGGAGAGGAGAACACATCATGCAATCGAGAGCTTGGATCGCCTTGGCTGTGGGAATCGTGGTTGCGACGGGGCCATCCGTCCGGGCGCAACAGTGTGAGGGAGCGGGGACCGAGGTGGGCGGGCTGATCGACGAGGACACCACGTGGGACAAAGCGGGCAGCCCCTACATCGTGGTCAACTCCATCATTGTCGGCGACGACGACGGCGACGGGGCCACGCTGACCATCGAGGAAGGCGTTTGCGTCCGGTTCAAATCCGGTCTCGGGTTGACCGTCGGGCACACAGTTTTCGGGTCTGGAACCCTTGTGGGCAGGGGAACGGAGAAGTCCCCGATTCTGTTCACCAGCAACCAGCCGTACGAGGGGGAGCCGAAGGACCCTGCTCCCGGGGACTGGTCGAGGATCTACTTTACCGACTACGCCATCGATTCCGAGTACGACGAGTTCGGTGAGTACCTCTCCGGCTGCGTCTTGGAACACGTCATCGTGGAGTACTCCGGTAGCGGCGGCGATGCCCCGCCCGCCATTACCGCGGAGGGCAGCTCGCCCTACCTGGCCCACTGCGAGGTCCACGATAACCAAGGTAAGGGGATCCACGTGACGTCAACCGGCGCCGGGGATGTCAAGATCCAGGATTGCGTGGTTCACCATAACGAAGGCACCAATGGGAGCGCAATCGGGGTCAACGCGACCGGCGGCGGGGCTGTAGCTATCGAGCGTTGCCAGGTCCACGACCACGCGAACATACGAGGAATCGCCGTTACCGCAGGCGCCTTCCTCGTCACGATCGAGTATTGCGAAATCGCCCGCTGCTCGACGAACTGGCACGGCGGCGGGATTTACGTTAACGCAGGCGCGGGGCACATCGTCAGCCACAACATCGTCGAGGACTGCTCGGCGACCGCGAGCGGCAGTGTCTACGGCGGTGGGATCTACGTCAACGCGTCTGCAACGCTGGAAGGGAACACGGTGACCGACAACAGCTTGACCATACCCGGCGGCTGGTACAACAGTGCGTGCGGTGCGGGGATCTACGTCAATGGCGTCGTGACGCTGAATGACAACACGGTCACAGGCAACACCTTGAACGCCAACTCGGGTTATTGTACTGGGTACGGTGGCGGGATCTTCCTGGACTCATTCAGTGACGGGTCGACCCTGTCGGACAACGTGGTGACAGGCAACACCGCGAATTCGTACAACGTGGCCTACGGAGGCGGCATCTGTCTGTGGTCCAGCGGGACCTGCACGCTGACCTCAAACACGGTCACGGGGAACTCCGTGGACGGGTTTGGTGGAGGGATCTCCCTGCGGAATAGCGGGGACTCCACGTTGGGCGAGAATATCATCACGGACAACTGGACCACGGGGCAGTGGGGCCACGGTGGTGGGATCTATCTGGAGGAGAGTGGTGGGTGCCTCATACAGGACAACCACGTTACGGGCAACAGCACCTCAGGCCAGAACGCCGGCGGTGGCGGCATCCGTCTGCAGAGCTGCTGGAACTGTTCATTGATGCGTAACACCGTCACCGACAATGTGACGACGGGTAGCCTCGCCGACGGCGGGGGGATTCTCGTCGTGGGCGGCGGGATTGCGACCTTGGACTCGAATATCATCACGAACAACACCTCCGGCGACGAGGGCGGGGGGATCCTGTTTTGGGCTAGCGGGCGTTGGGCGTTGGAGTCGAATGTGATCACAGACAATACTGCTGCAACCAATGCCGGAGGAATCTACTTTGGCCAAAGCGGGTGCGCGGATTACGACCCTGACCCTCAATGTACGATGAAGAACAATGTCATCGCCCGGAATCACACCAACGGAGACACCGGCGGGATCTACGTCCTGGACAGCACTTGGTTGTCCTTCGCGGGTGATCCGGAAACGGGGACGTCCAACCTCATCTGCGGCAACGACGGATTCTGCATCTCCAACAAAAACACGTACAATGCCAACGGGAGCAACGACATCGACGCCCGGTGGGTCCGGTGGGGCGCGTGCGACACTGCGGAGATCCAGGATTGCATCTACGACTTCTTCGACAACGCGGGCAAGGGGTTCGTCCTGTGGGACCCGCTTGCGGGGTGCGAGATCGTTTCGACGTTCCCGCCGAATTGTGCGATCGACGCACGTCAGCCGGGGGACGTCAATGACTGTGACGCGGTTTTCGGGTGGTCCCAGATCGAGCTGACGTTTGTTGGAGAACTCGATCCTCCCCCTGCCGCCGAGGACTTCACGGTGACGCAAGTGGGTGGCGACGGGGTTCCGCCGGCCATCTGCGACGTGATCCAGCTCGGGGCGGACACGGTCGAGGTGATCCTGTGCGATGCGATCGAGCCCGGGGCGTGGACCTGCATCACGCACAACGAAAGCATCTCGACCCGGTGTATGGGGTATCTGCCGGCGGACGTTAACGGCGATGGGACGAGCGGCCCGGTGGACATTCTGGACCTGATCGACTTCCTGAACGGCGTCGGTCCGGATCTTGAAATCTGGCAGTGCGATTGCGACCGGAGCGAGGAGTGCAATCCGGCCGATATCCTGTGCGTAATCGACCTGCTCAATGGTGCGGGTTGCTACGACCCGTGGAACGGGGAGACCCTCCCGGAATGTCCGTCGGCATTGTGCCCGTCCGGAGCCCCGTAACGATCAGCGCGAGCCGTGGAGGGTGGCCCATCACCTCGTTTCGAGGTGGGGGGAGACGATGATCCACCCCGGAACGTCGGACCTTGTCGTATCATCCAGCCCCCACCTTCAAAGAAGGTGGGGCACCCGCGGCGGTTCGGTTCGGGCGCTCCCTCACGGTCGCGGTTCGGTTTGGCCGCTCCCTCACGGTGGCGGTTCGGTTTGGCCGCTCCCTTACGGTCGCGGTTCGGATTGCCGGCGCCGAAAGGTGTAGGGTCATCTACGTGTCGGGTCTTAGCTGTTGCAGGCGCTGATCGATCAGTTTTCCCACCAGGTTCGGGTCGGCTTTGCCGGCGGAGCTTTTCATTACCTGGCCGCGTAGGAAGCCGGCGGCAGCCTTTGCTTTTCTCGGATTGGCTAAGGCGTCCTGGACCGCCTGCTCATTTGCGGCGAAAGCCTCTTCGACCCAGACGGCGGTGGCGTCGGCGTCGTGCACCTGCACGAGGCCCAGGTCTTTGGCCAGTTCGGCCGGGGGGGCGGAGCTTGTCAGCATCGCCTTGGCGATCCGGTTGGCGGCGGTCTTGTTGATCTTGCCTTTCGCAGTGATGCTTGCGAGCTGGGCCATACGGTGGGCGTCGACGCCCAGCTCGGTGACCGGCAGGCTGCGATCGTTGGCGTGCTTGAGCCAGACGTTGACCAGTTGCTTGCTTACGATGTCGGGCGGGCCACCGGCGGCGATGACCTCCTCGAACAGGTCGGCTGTCGCCCGGTGGCTTACGATGGTGTCGGCATCGGTCGCAGACAACCGGTATTGGTTAACAAATCGCCGCCGGCGCGGCGCCGGCAGTTCCGGCAGATTTGCCCGGATAGCCGCGAGCATCGCGTCGGACACCTCGACGGGAACCAGGTCCGGGTCGGGGAAGTAGCGGTAGTCGTGGGCGGCTTCCTTGTCGCGTTGAAACTCGGTGACACCTTTCTCGTCGTTCCAGCCGCGGTTTTCGCTTTGCCTCTCGCCCTGCAGGTAGTCGGGGTCGTCTCCCCAGGCGGCAACCTGACGCTTTGCTTCGTAGGCGATGGCCAAGCGCACCGCCCGAAAGCTGTTGAGGTTCTTGATCTCTGAGATCGGGGTTCGCAGCTCCTTCCCGTCCACTTCGATGGCGACGTTGACGTTGGGCTCGAAGCGCATTTGCCCCTTTTGCATGCTCCCCTCGCTGACCCCGAGATAGGTCATCAGCCGCTGCAGCTCAGTGCAGAACGCGAAGGCCTGGTCCGCGGAGGTCAAGTCGGGTTCGGTGACGATCTCGAGCAGGGGCGTGCCGGCGCGATTGAGGTCGAGAAGGGTGCACCCGGGAACGTCGTGCAGGTTCTTGCCGGCGTCCTCTTCGAGGTGGGCCCGCTTTATGCGGATGCGCGTAACGTCTCCATTGCGCTCGAGGTCGAAGAAGCCGTGCTCAGCCAGCGGAAGATCGTACTGGCTGATCTGGTAGTTTTTCGGCAGGTCGGGGTAGTAGTAGCTTTTTCGATCCCACTTGGTGTGGCGGGCGATCGTGCAATTAAGTGCCATGCCCGCCAGCACGGCGTAGTCAAAGGCTCGGGCGTTCATAACCGGCAGGGCGCCCGGATGTCCCAGGCACACCGGGCACACGCACGAGTTGGGCGGAGCCTCGAAGCGAACCGGACATCCGCAGAACATCTTCGATTGGGTCTTGAGCTGGACGTGGATTTCCAGCCCGATGATCGTGCGGGCGATGATCGCATCCCTACTCACGCCGCCGCCTCCACTGCAACCGAGCACTTAGTGGGTCGTGATGGTAACAAGAGGGCGAGCGTCATGCGAGCGGGAAGAAAGAGGACATTCCACTTTTTCGCTGGCCTCGGCGCCCGACGTGTGATATATTGCCCGGCCATGCCGTCCGATGCCCGACTGCTGACCGTCCTGCGTCTTGTGAAGCGAGACGTTCTAGGAGCGGGGCTGGTCGAGCGGGCGGTGGATCGGCGGTGGTCGAGGCTGGACCGGTGGCGTTTGGCCGGCCGACCGCGGAGGAAGCCGAAGAAATAGAATGTCCTCTTTCTTTCGGGGGGTGTAGCTCAGCGGTAGAGCAACGGCCTTTTAAGCCGTAGGTCTTGGGTTCGAGCCCCAACACCCTCAATGACACGGCCTTGACGCAAGCAGGTGCAACGGCGTGCAACGAAGTGCGGGAAACGCCTGTGTTCATAGGCGTTTCTGACTTGTCGTGATCCTGGGCAATACTCGCTTCACTGCAATCCGATGCAACAAGTACCCTTTCCGATGCGACCCCTCTAGGTAAGCATTTCGGTAAGAAAGTCGGTAAGGAGGTCGGTAAGCTTTTGCCCTCGGTTCCAGTTGCCCGTTGTTCTTGGCGGTCCGGCTCGCTGCCTGGCAGGTCGGGCAGGGCGTCCAGCTCGGCGGACAGTTCACCAATCACGGTGTGTGAGTACCGGTCCATTGTCAGCGTGATCGTGGAGTGCCGGGCGAGCCGCTGGGCCAGCCTAGGATGCACGCCGCCACGGGTAAGGTTGGTTATGTACGTGTGCCGAAGAGCGTGGAAATCGGCCACACGGCCGGTGCTGTCTGTGTACATCAGGAAGTCTGACTGCTCCCGTCTGTCACGCTCATCTGGCACCTGAGCCTCCTCAATCCATGCCGCACGGGCCGCCTCCAAGTCCCGCCGGATGAGCTTGGACAGCGGGCAACCCGGCGGCAGATTGAAGACCGGAGCGGACGGATCCCGCCCGCTCAGGAACGTCACCAGGTCGCGGGCGAACACGGGGCGGATGGGCTGGACATCCTCACGCCGCCGCTTGCTGTACGCCGCAGCAATGGTGATCGTCGGATTGGTGTGCATTTTGCTTGCATCATCAACCAGATCGAATGCCACCGGGGTCAGGCTGCGAATCTCGGAAGCCCGGAAGCCGGTTTCTACGGCCAAGTGGTAGGGCAGACCTCGCTCAGGGCCACTCATACCGTGCCGAACCGGACCCTTCCTCGTGCAGTCCAACAGGGCCACAAGTTCATCGTCTGAGAGCGGCCTGCGGTCGTGTCGACGATCAGTACGGGGGTTCTGGAGAGACAGGCAGTCCAGTGGATTGTCGGGTGCCCGCTTGGTCTTGACCATCCACCGGGCAAACTGCTTCATGCGTCGCAGGTAGTGGTTGGACGACTCGATCGACAAGCCGGCGTCCCTACGCTCTGCCAAGTAAGCGGTTGTGCGGTTGGCGTCGAGGTCATTCCAGAAGACAGCCTTGGTGCCGTCCAGAATCGCTCCGACGCGACCGGTGCTCAGCTCCGCGTAGGTGGAGGTCACGCCCCCATCGAGGAGGGACTTTCGCCAGTCATCCACGTGCTGGGTCAACGGCCGCTTCCGGTGCTCAGTGTACTTGTCCACCAGCCCCGCTTTGCGTTGTTCAGCCTCTCGTTCGAGCTGGGCAGCGTACTGCCGGGTCGCAGCCTTGTCCGCGTAGGCCGGGACCCGCCGGCGGACGCCATCGGCGTCACGGTATTCGACGTACCACTTCCTGGATTGTCTCGTTACCTTTTGACCGTTCTTGACGGTGGTATATTGCTGTTTGAAGATGCGTACCATGGTGCACCTACCCTTTCCGCCCACGACGCTGAACAGGGCGCAGTTCCAACCCGAGCTCTCGGCAGAGTTTTACAGCCGTCGACAAGGCAGGATCACTGGTGCCTCTAATGACTCCGTGAGCTGCCGCGTACGGCGTGCCAGACCGCTCCGCGAGTTTCTTGATGCTCAGTTCACTAGCGAAGAAGACCTCTCGGATCAAGTCGGACATTTCGTTCTTTGGCATGTTCCGTGTCCTCATACCTACAGTATATCAGATGTCTGATATCCTGTCAAGCCGTTTTCTTGATTGATTCCCACGTGGCTCGATCGGGAACGCCCCTTGCGAGCCATGCCTCGATTTCGGCCACGCTCCACCTCACAGAGCGGCCGTTCAGCTTGATCGGCTTGGGAAGCTTACCGGCGGCGTCCATCGTCCTGATCGTTCGCTCGCTCAACTCGAGCATCGCCGCGAGCCGCTTTGCGTTCACGGCCAACCTAGTGGTTGGTGCTGTCGGTCCTGCTGGCTTGTTCATCCGTCAACCTCCATGTCGAGCCCGTACTTGACCTCCACCGCCGTTGCCCGCGCTCGCAGCTTCTCCGCAATCTCGGGGTCATCGCAGCGCCCGGCCCGATGCCGCAAGTACCACGACCAACCTTCCGGGGGCCAGCCAGGGTTCACCTGAGCCTCAGCGTCGAGCATCTGAAGCACCTCGCTCTTGTGGGCGTGCAACTCTGCTCGGAGGTCTTCGGGGAGTGGTTCCTTCGACCGAAAGCGAATCCGATCGCCCGCGGCGATCAGCTCGAAGCCCCCGCCTCGGACCGTGTTGATGAGCTCCATGGCGGTCATACGTCTTTCCACCTGTCTTGATTCTGCGACGCTCCGGTGTTGACCGCAGCGGCGGTCGGTAAAACTTCAGCCCTATATGCCCCAGGGACCGGCCCAATCGGCCCAATTCGGTCTTCTTGGGGTCGTGAAGGGGGTGTTTCGTGGGCCGATTTTACATTCGGTTCCGAATTACCGGCCCACGGAATCGGCCCATCGTCTCTCTCCTGGGACACCAGACCGTCAGGCTGCTCGGTTTCGGGACGCCCCCGCTCGCCGAAGATTCCCGTTCGGAAGTGCAACACGTCTCGCCGGCGGCCTTGAAGGGTTCGCCGGACCAGGACCTTCCCCCGCCCTTCGTCGACGCTGGCCAGGAAGCCTGCTTCCCGGAGCCGCTTCCGTAGGGTTTGCTCGTTCACCCCGACGCTGTCGGACGGGCCGCTCATGGTCTGAACCACCCGGTGGGCGGCGGTCGGATCGACGTAGAGATCGTCGCCGTCCACCCAGCCCACCTGTTTACCCTGAGGCCTCCACTCGGATTGCTCCCGGCCGAAGTGAACAAGCCGCCAGCCCCACAGGCTCGGATCGGTGGCGCGGAATTGCGCACGGTGATTTAGATTGGCCACGATGTCCGGCGTGCGACGATGCTGACCGGATCGAGTCGCCTCCTGCCGGAGTCGAGCGACTTCACTCTGCAGGTGCTCGCGGACCTTCTCGTATTGGGGTGCAAGCCATTGCAGGTACGCGGCTATGCTTTGACAGTAGAGCCCGCCGGCGGCGGCTTCTTGGGCCTTACTCAAGCGGTCCGAGGTGATGTCGCCCGTCTCAATCTCGACGACGAACAGCCGAGCCCGCAGTGACGAACCACGGGGCATGTCCTCACCGGTGATCATTATGAGTCCGCGCGGTGCACGCACCGGACGCAACTCGCCATCGGGTCGTAACCGGGAGCGACCGGACCGGTTGCCCTGTGCGCGAACGATTCGATCAGCGTCGCGGTGGCAACGGGCTATATCATTCGCCGTGCCGTGCGGATTGAAATCGTCGACAACCAGGAGAGCGTCTTTCGCATCGAAGGCGAGTCGCTCGAGCGCGTTGGCCGTCGATGACCATGAGCCGGGTAGGTGTCGTGCGTCGAAAGTCGTCCCGAAGTGCTGCTGCACGAGAGCGGCCACCTCGCTCTTGAAGACACCGGTTCGCCCAATCAGTGCAAGAGACAGGTCCGCCGGGCCAAGGACTAACCGAAACAGCGCCCCGAGAACCGGGGCCATAACGTGATCGGGTCCGAGGTCCAGCAGGGATAGAGTGCTCTTGACCGCTTCGATCAGTCCGTTACCCGCAGGCGGATCAGGCAACGCGAACAGCTCCAGCGTTCCGTGCAGATCAACCTCTACGTCGCGGACTGATCCATCCTTGCCGATCGCACCGTCTCGGTGCAGATAGCACCAGCCGTACCCATCGAGCTTTCGCCAGCCCGTGTGTGTGTGTAGACTCTGCGTGACGCAATGTTGTCACTCAACGATTAAATCGCGACGCGGACGTGATCTCGAACGGAGAAACCCGGATAGACGATCCCCTTTGCCCCGAGCTGGTCATGCACCCACGTCAGTCCGCCGAACCGATTGGCAGGGAGGTTGAATCGTCGCGGTGCGTAGCCGTCGCCGCACAGCCGGGCCTCAAGCTCGAAGTGGTGAACTTGCTCCTGCCCGTCATCGCGGACCACGTTGGCGACGATCTTCGCGTTGAAGTTCGTCAGCGGAACCGGGATCGACCCATCTCTTGTCGCTTTGTCCCACACCATGCCGGCGGGCGTGGCCCGGTAGGGGATGTCTCGACGATCGGGATCATCTTCGCCGGTGGAATCCCCAGCGCCCTTGAGCCTGTTGAAAGCGAAATCGATCGTCTGCCAGCCGTACGTCGAGCTGCCGCGCTTTGAATCCCACTTGCTGCGATACAACGCCGAGTGCCGCATGATGGTGTCAACATCACCCTTTGAGAATCCGTTGTGTGCTAGGATGGCGCACAGGGAGGCGTCGTCCTTGCTGTCGTCGCCGCCGTGTATGCTCGTGTCACCTTCGAGAAGTCGGCGTAACTTCGGTTCTCCGACTTCCTTGAGTGATGCGACGAATTCTGCCCAATCTCTCCCAGGTGTGGCCTGCGGCACAGCACGCCCGTCGCCTGATGGTCTGCCGTTGCGGAGCCTCCCGTAGAGTTCGCTGAGCGCCTCCTGACGCTCCTCGATCGTCTCAGGCGTTCCCTCAACGTGTATGCCCGTCACAGCGAAGTAGCGACCGCGGTCGTACACCTCGATCTCGCCACCGTCGACCGTCTTGCGGGTTCCCCTCCCCGATAGCCGGCCACGCAGGAAAAGCTTGACGCCGGTGCCGCTTGGTGACACTTCACCGTACCTGTCGAAGACGTCGATGATCGCCTGCGCCCATGCCGCGATCTCACCCGTCTGCGGATTCCTGCAGGCGTCTAAGTCGACCCCGGCGTACGGATCGTCGGCGCTAAATACGAAACCGATGCCCGCCGTCCCTACGGTCTCATAGAACTTCGCTGCTTGCTCGAAGGACACCCACGTTTGCGGGTTGGTGGTACTAGCCCGTCCGCCCCTACCGCCTGGAACCATGGGAACTCTTGTCCACTTGCCGTCACGCTTTTCAAAGGACCACGACACCCATTGGGGCTGCTCCCGTAGCTCTTGCGGGATCGCCTCAAGGTCCGGCTCAATCGCGTGTGGTGTCGCGGGTTGCGTTGCAGTAGTCGTCATCCGTGGGCCCCAATGATCTCGATGTTGGTACTATCGCAATCCTCGCTCGGCTCCTCGAAAAGTTCCGCGATGTGCAGAGCGACGCCTTGAATCGGGAGGCCCTTCAGGTGCCGATCCAACGCCCTGTAAAGGTGAGGACGGTCGCTATCGCTCAACCACGGCCGGGGGGATCGTTCGGCGACGTCTTTTCCGAAATGGTCCCCGTGCCAAGCGTGCTGTTGGGCCTTGAGACCGAGCACCCACATCCGTTTCAGTTCGCGCCAAACGTAGGTTAGGCCGCTGTCATCCACTCCTGTAAGTCCCGCCTCTGCTTGGGCAATCGCCAGGGTCGCTTTGCACTGTTCGGAGCGTGTATCCCCGCCCAGCGATCCCAGCTCCGTCCTGCTTAATCCGCGACGTTCTCGAAACTCCTGTAGGGGCGACTTGGGAATTCGGCGGATCGGATCGGTCAGAGGTTGACCGTCGCGCCGGGGTGACATAGACTTTTGAGCCGTTCCGTTCCCTCTGCCCCCGCTCGCCGCGTCACCGGCTCGGGGGTTTCCTTTTTTCCTAACCGCGTCCATGCAAATCTCCTTTTGTGACTCCTACCAAATCCTCAAAACACACTTCCGAAAAGCGATCTTGACCTGCACCGGTCGCGGGGCGGGCGAGCACTTTTTCGACGTCGGCTAGCCGAAAGCGGACAATGCGTCTGGACGGTCGGATACAAGGAATCAGGTTCCGGCGAACCCACGAGTTCACGGTCCCACCGACACTCCGAAGTGACGGGCGACGACATCCGCATTTACCAGTTTGCTATCAAGCACGAGGAACACTCCCTTTGTCCAAAGAGAGTGTTCCGCACGCATCGTCGCAAATCAAAGGGAATCAGAGTGAAAGAGCTGTTTCCTTTTTCACTCCTGGAGGGGTCTACCAGTCACGTGCGAGGGTTCCACTCGGCGATCTGTTCGTGTATCCAGTCCTCGGCGTAATAATTCTCGCAAGAGCTGGGATCTGAATCGACATCCATCGGGGCGCCCTTTCGGCGACTGCGGCTCACCCATTTTGCGAGCAATGATGGGTAAGGGCTCTTTCCGTGCTTCTGAAACCGTAGTTCAGACGTGATTGTCTTGCTGCCAACGTAGTCTTTACGTGGACGCCAGGGCTTATCCTTGCGTCGTTCTGGCCCGCCAAGACACCAAAGGTCTTGGGTCTTCAACTCCTCTCCTCGGCCTGGAAGCCACGTCACAGGACGCAAGGACAATTTACCGTTGGACCCAACCGATTCGAGGGCGTTCTCAATCTCCGCGTCAATCTCAATCGGCCTGTACTCATTGCGAAGGCACACCCTTAGGCCGGTTGCGCTCAAGACCGGCTCAAAAGCCTCTGACCCGTCCATCTCCAATCCCGACTCCTGAGCCAGCAGCCGAGGCTTGAATGCGCCGGCTCTGAGCAATCGTTCATGCTCGGGAGCGATGGGCTGATCGCCGCGCGGCATCCATGCAGGAAGATTCTGTTCAACGATCTCGACGGCCTTCACCTCGATCTCACCCACTGTTGGCCTGAAATCGTCGATGCCGTCACGCTTTAACCGTGCGAAGACTCGCCTCGTCTTGGCTGTAGCCTTTCCAATGGCTTCCAACGTGCCGCTCCAATCAGGTGTCCAGTTCTTCCGATCCTGCAGAAGCTCGATGAGCTTCCCTCCGTCTTTGCACTCGAAGAACCCTGCCGTCTCCACTTCGGTACGGATGTCCTTCTGGAAGGGAGCCAACGCCGCTTTGTCCCGAGGTTTGAAACGGAGGAAGGACACGGATCGGATCGAACCGTCACCGCCGAGAAGGGCGTCGTAGACGGGGCGAGGGGCTTGGTTCATGGTTCTCTCCCAGAAGTCGAGCCGCTGCTCGCCCCACTCCCCTGCAAGGCCATTCAGGCGTTTTGTGTCTACCCGCCTGCACTTCTGGAGTTTGGCAACCATCGCCTTGAGTTTCTCAAGGCGAGCAATCACGTTCGTGCGGACCGCTTCACGTTCCGTGGGAATCGACATGTTGTACACCAAGTAGTCGAGCCGCTGCCGGCGAGACCTTGGTGCGAATCTCGCCAACCGGCGACCCTACGATCGTTGCAGACAAGCTACCCCACCTCAGCCAGCGGGGCAACCGCCCCGCCGGGCGCACGCTGCAACCCGTGGGCGAACCGCAGAACTCGAGCCTTGTTCACGGCCCCAAGCTCATTGAGCACGTGATAAGTCGTCTCGTCGATCAGCAACCCCAGGTGCTTGTCGAGCGGGCCTGAGTCGAACGTCGAGCTTGCCCGGAGCGTGATCCCCTTGACGATCCGTGCAGCCTCAGCCTCAGCCGCCGCGTCGCCGGCGTCAGCACCCAGGGTAATCTCGGCGGGGGAGTGGCCATCGGAAACAGACACCCCGGCCTCGTCCACCTGCGAAGCTGGGGTCACACCTTCGCAAGATACCGACACCTCACGCCACGGAGCACCGAAGACCTCGTCGCTGTCGTCTTTTTGGTCCTTGCGAACGAAACAGCCCTCCCGGCACACGGTCGTAATGACGCCCTCGAAGATGTCCGCAGCCTCTCCCGTGGCCGCGTGCACGGCCATGCCCGGGCGAATCCGCAGGATCATCTCCTGGCAATCCTCCGCCTCGGGCTCCACGGGGGCGGAGCTGGTTCGCTGCTCCCGAGTGGCCTGCTCTGACTCTAACTTCGCGGCCTTGTCGCCGTCCCGGACGTGGGCCGCCCAGTGCATGTAGTCAATCATTTCCGTCCGATCGCGGGCACACGGGGCGGTGAACTCGACCAATGACGCGAGGAGCTTTCTGTCAAGCCCGCGCACCCACGTAAGCAGGCGGGGAACGCAAACACGTGAGTCGAAGCCTCGGGCCTCCAGGTGGGCAGCAAGCTCGCCCACCAGCGGGGCCGCGATCTCCGTAGTAGACCTGAAGTCCGACAGGTCCACATCCAGGCCGCCGAGCAGGTCAGCGAAGAAGCTGGCGGGGATCGCCCTGGGTGCCAGCATGTCGTACTCGACGCCGAGCCCCCAGTTTCCCTCGATGTCCTCCTGGAGCCACTGGTGTCGCCCTCGATCGGCCACGAAGTCAACAACCCGATGCCCGAGGGTCCTCAGCTTCTCGGGATCGTCCAGGATCGGCTGCGGGATGCGGAACGTGTTGGACGACGGCTTGAGCTTCTGGGGTTCGACGCGAGCCGCGTCATTCGCTACACTCCCGACCTCAGTGTGAGCCTGGCCGGCCGCTGTCTCTTGATCGGGGTTGGCGGTCTGGTCGGGCTCCTTCTCTGCGCGTACTCTCTCTGTCTGGGTGACATCCATTTGTCACACTCCTTTCAAAAGGCCCGCGCGGGACTGCGGCTGTGAAAGCTACGCCGTTACGGCATGGCACCACAGCCCGCGCGGGGTCTCTCGATGTTCGTAAAGGAATCTCAACGTAGCTTTCACGCTGGGATTGTCGTCGATCGCCGCCGGCGTGTCAAGAGGAAATTTTTTATTGAGCCCAGCGTGATCGGCAGGACGGTATCCACGGGACACGCCATCGGGTAAGATCGCGGGTTGTGGTATGACAAATCGGAAATCGGCTAAGAGAATAAGGAGCAAGCCATGAGGTGGACAATGGTTCTGGTCGCAGCCGTGCAGGCGTTGGCTGCGGGGGGCGGGCCTCCCGGGCCTTCCGATCCGACCGCGTACATCGTCATTAGACCCAATCCGCCGGTGCTGGGTGAACCATTCATGGCGGACGGGAGGCTTTCCTTTGATCGGCCCGCGGGCGACCTCATCGCGTCGTATCTGTGGGAATGGGGCGACTGCACGCCCTCGGGAAGTGGGGTGCTGCAAACGCACACGTACACCAAGCCCGGCGTGTACCTGCTCAGCCTGACCGTTGCCGACACCGAGGTTCCGCCCAATACAGACACAGCTCAGTTGGCGCTCTTTGTGACCGGTGATGTGAACCTTCGGGACTTCGCAGCGTTTCAGAATTGCTATGGCGACCCGGATGCACCGCCCGCCGGACTCTGCTGCGCCCCATACGACTTTGACATAGACGGAGATATCGACCTGAATGACTACGGTCAGTTCGTTCTACTGCTGAACGGCCCGTAGACATTTGTGCGGCGGACGGTTCCACGTTGTCAACACCCCCGACCGGTGAGCCCGCATTGTACTGCCGGGGCCCGCCCGAAAGCAACCGTGGTTCACCGTTCAGCCACCGCGTCCGCCAGCCGGTCAGTTCGCGGACTCGCCCTCTTTCTGCGAAGGCTCGAGGACACCAGCGCTGCGCAAATGACCGATGTAATCTTCACGGGACATGGGACAGTCGATCAAGTCGGTGAACTTCTTTCGCGGCAACCTCACCTGCTTACTCATCTCGCCGAGCAACGAATTCCCGTAGTCTTTGACGTCGTGGCTGATCCTGGTCCGGATGGCGGTCTTCTTACCCTCAACGTGGAACCACAGCATTTTGTGGTGCGTATTGTCCTTCTGGAAGCCCTTGCTCAGCAATGCCTTCTCCAATCTGCGAGGATGATACGCGGCCATCCTTACTCAACCCTCTCAACGAGATTCAGCAGTTCGGCTTTCAAGGCGAGTGCGTCTGGAGCCAGGGCCTTGTCCTCCTCCTGGGCAACACCATCCCAAATCGCGGCGAATTCCTCGTGAAAATCCCTGAAGGCCTGCTCGCGCGTTTCCGCGTACGCGTGAAGCCCCAGGAGTTCGCACTCATAGACCCACAGACCATTGCGAAAGTCGGGTTGGCAGGACAAGGTACGCTTCAAGATGAAGCGGCGGTTATCCCAGGAGAACGCCTTGAGCCGAAACGGCAGTAACCCTACCGTATCGACGGAGAACACCTCGCTGATCTCCTGCACAATCCCCTGCGAGTCAAGCCGGCCGACGCCGGTCACCTCGACCAGCGAGCCCGCTACGAGCTGGGAGATGACTCCCTCGAGTTCGGACGGATAAGAGCATCTGATCTCACGCTGATCGCTCACGATGGCGATCTGATCCCGTCCTCCGACCCGGATCATGACTAATCGGCCAATGATCGTCTGGGTGTCGTAATCGTCTTCGCACGCTTCCGCCCGCGATGTGGCGCGCAGGTATCGACGCGCAGCGGTATCGAGTCTAGCCGGCGCTGCTCCGTTGTGGCCCGATATCTCGACAGCGTAATCCGCATCCAATTCGGGGCACAACGTCTCAAGCGACTTCAGGGATCGAAGGCGAGCCCCGTAGCCTGGAATCAAGGTCCGAATTGCGGATGTGTCCTCAGCGGCGACGGCCTCTGTAAGCTTCACAAAATCCCGCAATCCGTCAGGACCGAGACGCCGGCCGTGCGGCATGGACACCTGAGGATCCTGCGGGACCTCAACGAGAAGTTCCAAGCTCCCGGCCTTCACCTCGACCAGCGAGAGTTCGCATCGTTCCAGGATTTCGTTGGTCCATCGACCCCGTGCCGACAGCATGCCGCTGGTGGCGGTGGCAACGTTATAGACCGATTTCTGTAGAGCATCGAGCTTGACCGACAGCACGGCCAAAGGAATGTGTCCATCTTCGACTCCTGGACCGGTCAGTCGCAACCAAATCTGTCTTTCTGAGTTGGACTGCATCTTCGTGTCCATCCTCTGTGGCCGTTTCGCTCCACGGCCCCTTTGCGCCGGCCGTGGCGACCCGCCGTCTTCGCCGTGCCAGTCTACCACCTACGGCGTAGGCGTGTCGACCGACAGGAAGCTCAGCCCGCTCGGGCCGGTCGAAGCGATCCACTCGGGACGCCACCCCGGCTCACCCAACATGCAGGGGGTCGGACTTCACACCCTACCGCATCCAGCCGAAAACCGCCTCCCGTGGCTTCTGACGCTCTCGGGGGTCCAGAACCCCACCCAACCCGCGAAATCGCCACAGCGGTAGCGAGACCGCCAGGAAACAGGCTTCAGAGCCGCCACCCGAGCCCACGGCCAGCTCGGTAACGCTGTCAGTATCTACTGGCGCTTTAGAAACAATTGGAGACAATGAAGGTGGGTAACCTACCGCTCAACCGCCACGACGACGATCCACAGGTGACGGGCAGCCTACGCTGCCTGGCGGTGGGTTCGACGGAGGATGACCACGGCGAAAAACAGGACGAGAACCGCCATCGCAATCAGCCCCCATTCGGAAACAGTCGGGATGTCGGCACCCTGCTCAGAAACTTCGGCGACACGAAACCCGACGTTGTCGTACTCGTTCGACGGGTATTAGATGAAGTAGCGGGTCGCCGCGTGCAGGGAGTAGTCGTTGCTGGTGTAGAACGACCCGCCGCGGAGACCACGATACGAACCGTAAAGTGTAGCTTCGTTCCACTCCCAGACGTTCCCGCCCTGGTCGAACGTGCCGTAAGGACTGTCCGAGTTCTCCCATTCGCCGACATTCGTGCGATAGTACGGGGGGCCGATGCCGTCCGTCCCGTCATCACCGTCATAGGTCGCGTAGTTGCCCGGATCGGTTCCGCCTTCCGTGAAGGGTTCACCCGTCCCGCTCAGATTCCCGCTGTTGTTGACGTACCCCGGCACACTGTCGCTGCTCGTCGGGTAGTCGAAGTAGTTCCCCGTCACACCGTCGTTCTTGTGGTATCCCGCCTTGTAGCACTCGTCTTCCGACGGAATCACCCACGTGGCGTCCCCCTCACGCACAACCGCCATCAGCTCAGCGTTGCTCGTCGCGCCGTCAAGGAAATACGACCCATCTTCCGTCGTGCTCAGGTCCTGCGCACCCGTCGGCTGGCCGTTGTGCAGCCAGTTGGCGAAGCGAGCGGCATCGCCCCAGGAGACGTAGTTCACCGGACGGTCGGCCCAACCGGCAGCTACGCTGTAATCGTAATTGGGCGACGAGCCGGTGCGTTCGATCTTGCACCCGTAGCCGGCGTTCCACATGTTCGTGTGATACAGCCCGTAGGTGTCATCGTCCGCCACGGCGTTGAGAAACTCCGTGTACTGCCCGGCGGTCACCTCGAACGTCCCGATGTTGTAGACGTAGTCCACGGCCCCACAGATGCGGTCCGGGCCGAACCCGCCCGCCCCTTCGCCCGAAAGCTCCCCGGCGTTCCCCGGGTTGCCGACGGGGGCGGTTTCGATCGTCACCTCCGCCTGCGCACCAGCCGTCAAGAACAATGCAGACAGGACCATTGCGAGACTCTTTGAACGTACCATTCTCATACCCTCCAGAAAGGTCACCTGTGACTGCGAAAGGAAACGACAGACTGATAGTGTAACGAATCGCGCGGGCAATTCACAGACAAAATCGGGTCACCCCGCCCCGACACACCGCAGAAACGCCTCTTTCGTCTCGACCCCGTGCAGCGGACGCCGGCCGACAACCACTTCCACGAGTAGCTCGCCCGTCCGCTGAGCACCAGCACGGTCATTCAGGAGCATGAGCGAAACCGCCTGGAAGCCGTGCCAGGCACGAGCCTCGTCCTCATGCCGCCGGCGAAGACCCTCGGGCGACCGATCCCCGCACCGAACGCGGCGGATCCGCAGCTTGGGCACACGCGGGGCCGTCAAGGCGTGGATTCGTCGGTGGGCTCGCCCTCGGGGCCGGGAGCCGGATCGTCGGGCTTCTCCTGCCCGGCCAGCTCAGCCATTATCTTGGCTATCCCGGCGCTTGCGTTCTCGGAAGAGAGACCCTCGCCCTGCTG
>SDBU01002754.1_pt1 | contig 22947 bp, 13 predicted proteins | sample 2277071 | NCBI WGS metagenome assembly SDBU01 (sample SAMN10397929, study PRJNA504765) | marine sediment metagenome | isolation source: marine sediment core GS08_GC12, 126 cmbsf | place: Arctic Ocean: Gakkel Ridge, Loki's castle | collected 2008 | reverse complement strand
CGCGGCAGAGGTTGAAAGTATAATTGTACGCTGGAGCTTGTGAGTCTGCCGCCGAGTGACTCTCTTGCCTTAATTGCGTATGCTACAATCCGTATGCTATTTCGGGGGATATTTGCGGTTGTTTGCGGTTGTTTGCAGACCTAGGGTGAATTTGATGGATGTGGCTAGAAATGGAAAATGCCGACGAGAAATCCTTCTCCCGTCGACAGATTCGTGTGTCGGGGCGGTCAGATTTGAACTGACGACCCCCTGCTCCCAAAGCAGGTGCGCAATCGAACTTTGGAAGCGTCACCCCGTATCCGGTTCCGTATCCGGCAAATGGTGCGGTTGTTTGCGTTTTAGGTTGGATTTAGGCCAATAATAAAAACGCCCCCGCCAGGAGCGTTTTCTCGTCGGGAAATTGACTGGTGCCGAGGGTGGGACTTCCCGCATCCTGCGGGACTGAATCCCGCCAAAGGCGGGGCGAACCCCCACGGGATTGCTCCCACCGGATTTTGAGTCCGAAGGGTCTCGACGAGAGATTTGAAAAGTGTGCAATAAAGTGTAGCTGTTTACGGAGTTCTTGCTTCTCCCGTTGGTAAATGACACTTTGAGGCAGGGAAATGGGGCAGGCCACCGCCTTTGGCGGGGTGGAAATTTGCCCAATAGTGGCCAGTGTTGACCACTACTTTAGTGCTCTGATCAAACGAAGGGAACTTCAGAGGAGGCGTGAATTAAACCTTGGAAATACGAAATATCTCTCTTAGTTTTAACTAGAATAACTCACATTGCTTTGCGACATACAAGCTGTTACGACGGTAATGATTACTAAAGAATATCGATTTTGGCGGTACCGTATCTTTGCTTTTAGCTGGCTGGCCTATGCGGGGTTCTATTTATGTCGAAAGAACTTCGGTATTGCAATGCTGCTGCTCAATCAAGATCTGGGATATACGAAAGATCATTTTGCGATCCTTCTGTTCCTCTACAGCCTGTTCTATGCATTGGGGCAGTTTTACAACGGCTTTTTATCTGACCGGTTCGGCCCACGCTTGATTGTTAGCATAGGACTTTCGCTGTCCATATTAGCCAATATATTTATGGGTTTTAGCTCGGGGCTGCTGGTGTTTGGCATTCTGTTGTGTCTCAACGGGACCGGGCAATCGACCGGTTGGTCCGGGACGGTCAAAAACATGGCTCCGTGGTTTCGGCGCAAAGAACGGGGCGTGGTTATGTCCTGGTGGGCAACCTGTTACGTCATCGGTGGCCTCGCAGCCACGGCTTTCGCAACATATATGGCAACTCACCCTTTGCTGTTGCGAACGAGTGACCTCAAAGATCCGGCGGGTCTAACAATTCAACTACACAACGGAAAAGATCCATTCTCAAAATATCTTAGAGAGCATTTTTCTCTCGAGGCTCGGGAAATGCTGAGCGAATATGAGGAAAAAGGAGCTGTTTCTGAATCCCATATTAAGGTATTGGTCACTGAGTTGAACGCAATAATAAAGGGCCCTTGGCTTTACGATGAAGATCGCTTTGCAGATGTGACCTTATCGGAAGGAACTCAGAAAAACATCGAAAACTTGAGTAAGAATAAACTTGAGCATCCCACTAAGAGCCTGCATGGCAAAAGCCTTATTCGCTTCAACAAGGCCTTACTGCAACAAGCCTATCCAGGTAAATTCCAGTTGGGATGGCGTCGCATTTTTTGGGCTCCGGCCGCTGTGTTGGTACTCATAGCGTTATTATTTAACCGTTTTACACGAAATAAGCCCACTGATGTGGGTCTTTCAGCAATTGACGAAAATGATGACAACGAAGATAATGAACAGGATTGTTCCGACAGGAAATCGCCGCAGGGCGCAACACCGAATGCGGAATCGTCTTCAAAGGAGATGCTTCCCCTCGTTCTAAAAAGTCCTGTGATCTGGCTTATAAGCATTATGTATTTCTTTACCAAAATGGGGCGATATGCCTTGCTTTTCTGGTTGCCAATTTATATGGTGGAGCATCTCGGTTACAGTATCAAGGAGGCAGGAAATACATCCATGCTTTATGATGCAGTTGGCTTTGCCGGGGTGATTACGGCCGGTTATGTTTCGGACAAATTGTTTAACGCCCGGCGAATGCCAGTGGGCGCACTGGGAATGTGGAGTCTGGCCATAGTTTGTTTTTTCCACCCGCAACTGGCCGCCTGGGGGCACCTCGGCAATGCTATTGGCATATCTCTGATCGGATTCTTTACTTACGGACCGGATGCCTTGATGTCGGGGGCCGCAGCTATTGACGCAGGATCGCAAAAGGAAGCCGGATTGTCTGCGGGTATAATTAATGGTGTTGGTTCTTTGGGACAGATGATATCCGGGTTTGTAGTGGTGTTTATTGCTAGTAATCTGGGCTGGGACAGCCTCTTCTATTTCTTTGCGATAATTGCCTTTGTTAGTGGCTGCTTGCTGGCAGTAAAATGGAACTGGCTCCCCACAAGCACCAAGAAACAAATTGTATGAAATGATTAAGGTATCAATTCTCCTGTAAAAAATGAAGACTTTTATTATTAATACTAAAAAGTGAGGCATCTAATAAATGAAAAAGAGTCAGCAGATTTCCGGTTGGAAAGATAAAATTCTATTCACTCCAGGACCACTGACGACTAGTCAGAGTGTTAAACAGGCCATGTTACGGGACTTGGGCTCCCGGGATTTTAAATTCATTCGATTGATAAAGGAGATCAGGCAGAAACTGGTTGAGTTGGGCCAGGTCAGCCCTGAAGAGTTTACAGCGATTATTTTACAGGGCAGCGGAACTTTTAGTTTAGAGGCAGTGGTTTCCTCCACCATCCCACCTGATGGGAAACTGCTCGTAATCATCAACGGAGCGTATGGCAAACGCATTGAAAAAATCGCTTCTATCTTGAAGATCGAAACGGTCATCGTAGAATCCCCTGAAGACAACAAGCCTGATTTGAAGAAGATAAGCGCTGCCCTGCAGGAGGATTCGAGGATTACCAATGTTGCTGTAGTGCATTGCGAAACGACAACTGGTATTATTAACCCTATTAAGGAAATCGGTTCTCTTGTAAAGGCTGCCGGAGCCAAATATTTTGTGGATGCTATGAGTAGTTTTGGTGCTGTGCCGATTAACTTAGACGAGTGCAATATTGATTACCTGGTTTCGTCGGCCAATAAATGCATCGAGGGCGTGCCAGGGTTTTCATTTATTTTGGCTAAGCTTAGTTCACTTATGGAAACCAAGATCTACGCACGCAGCTTGAGTTTTGATTTGCTGGATCAATACCAAGGTTTCGAAAAAAACGGACAGTTCCGATTCACGCCTCCAACTCATGCGCTAATTGCATTTCGACAGGCATTAGCCGAGTTGGAGCTAGAAGGTGGCGTTAAAGGTCGAGCCGCCCGCTACAAGGCCAACTACGAGAAATTAGTGGCGGGAATGCGGGAAATGGGTTTTAAGGAATACCTGAGGCCAGAAGATCAGGGCATCATTATTACATCATTCCGTTTTCCCAGCGACCCCAATTTCAACTTCGAGGAATTCTACGATAGATTAAACAGCAAAGACTATGTCATTTATCCCGGCAAAGTAAGCAACGCCGACTGTTTCCGCATCGGAAACATCGGCCGCATCTTTGAGACAGACATCCGCGATCTATTGGCCGCCATTCGAGAGACAATCACCGAAATGGATATCAAACATTTTTAAATAACAATGAATATGGTATGCAGATATTCATCAGGCACCTGGTTCGTTATTCATGAAAGGTATTTAGATGGAATTTGCCAAAGATGACCGTAACGAAATGCACTCGGAAGGGGATTTAAATATCTCTCCACGCCGCAAGGTTTGGATTAAAAGTCAAATGAACGCCCAGACTCAGCGGTGGCTTGATCTGGATGCTAAGTACTTTTTGCACCAGTCTCTATCGACACCATGTTTGAATGTCCTGTCCCACTGCGAAGGGATTTACATTGAAGATCTTCAGGACAGACGTTTTATGGATTTCCACGGTAATAATGTTCATCAGGTTGGCTTCGCCAATCGCCGGGTGATTAACGCAGTTAATAAGCAGATGGAGGAGTTGGCATTCTGTACACGGCGTTATACTAACATCCCTGCGATCAAATTGGCTGAAAAGTTGGCCCATCTGGCCCCGGGAAATTTGAACAAGGTACTGTTTGCACCGGCGGGAACAGCAGCCATCGGGATGGCCCTTAAATTGGCACGAATGGTAACCGGCAGATTTAAGACGATTTCTATGTGGGACTCATTCCATGGCGCCTCGCTCGATGCGATCTCCGTTGGAGGCGAGGCGATCTTTCGCAAGAATATCGGTCCGCTGCTACCGGGTACCGAACATGTGCCGCCCCCTGATTGCTATCGCTGTCTGTGGGATTGTCAGGAACGCTGTAATCTTAAATGTGCAGAATATGTAGAATATGTTTTAGCCAAGGAAGGTGATATAGCTGCAGTAATCGCCGAGCCCGCGCGTAGTACTTCAATTATTCCTCCAACAGACTATTGGGAGAGAATTCGAGCAGCATGTGATAAGTACGGCGCATTGCTGATACTTGATGAAATCCCCAATTGTCTTGGTCGTACGGGAAAAATGTTTACCTGCGAGCACTTTAACATAGTTCCAGATATGCTGGTGATCGGTAAGGGGCTGGGCGGTGGAATTTTTCCGTTGGCAGCACTTATCGCCCGAGGAGATTTAGACATAATGCCAGATCGGGCTTTGGGTCACTATACCCACGAGAAGAATCCTGTTGCCTGTGCCGCAGCCCTGGCAGCCATCGAATATCTGGAAGAGGAAAATTTGCAGGAAAATGCCACCAAACTGGGGAATTATACCCTACAACGTATGCACGACATGAAGAAACGGCATAAATTGATTGGTGAGGTTAGAGGCCTCGGGTTGCTGATGGGGATGGAATTAGTCAAAGACAGGAAGTCCAAGGAACCGGCAACAGATGAGGCAGAACATATGATGTATAGTGCCCTTAGCAAAGGACTCAGCTTTAAAGTAACAATGGGCAACATCATTACTTTGACGCCCCCATTAACGATAACTGAGCAGGAGATGGACAAAGCATTGAATATCCTGGATGAATGCCTTAGGGAAGTAGCAAAATTATAATTTGAGGGGTTAGAGCATCGGTATACTTGAAACAAAATGATTTCCTGGTTTACAGCTAACAATATCATTAATAAAATTGAGGAATAGATGAATTTTCAGGAAAATTGGGTAGAGCGGTCCTTTAGTGTTTTTCCAGGCGGCTCTTTGGGTGAGTTTAATCTTCCTAAGGAACTTTCAACCGTCCTAAGCCATGGGAAAGGCTCAAGGGTTTACGATGTCTATGGGAAAGAGTTTATCGACTTCAGTATCGGCTGGGGATCTAATATCCTTGGCCATGCCCACCCAGCAATCGTTGAGGCAGTAAGTGCTCAGATTGGTAAAGGATCCAATTTTTCCTATGTGAATAAACCGACCCTGGAGCTTGCCGAAGAGATCGTCCGCTGTGTTCCTTGCGCTGAGCGAGTTCGTTTTGCCGCCTCTGGAACAGAAGCCACCATGTACTGCGTAAAACTGGCCCGGGGCTTTACAGGAAAAAATAAGATTCTCAAGTTTGAAGGCGCTTATCATGGCGCAAACGACTTTGGCATAATGAGTCTTTTCCCTCATCGGCTACTGGATTTTCCTAAGGTAGAGCCGACCTCTGCTGGATATTCCGAAGCTACAAAAGACGAAGTTCTGATCGCTCCTTATAACAACCTGGATACTACTTCTAAAATCATCGCAGAGCACGCCCAGGACCTCGCCGCGATCATTGTGGAGCCCCTACAACGCTGTATCACACCAAAGCCCGGTTTTTTGGAAGGCCTTAGAGAAATTACCACAAAAAATGGGGTGATTCTCATTTTCGACGAGGTTGTCACTGGATTCAGGATCGCCTATGGTGGTGGGCAGGAGCGATACGGGGTGATCCCTGACATTTGTGCTCTTGGGAAAGGCTTGGGAGGAGGATATCCTATAGGAGCCGTATGCGGACGAAAGGATATCATGAATCTGTGCACAGAATCCCGTCTTGGCACAGACGAGCCTTATGTCTGGTATGCGGCGACCTTGGGAGGAAATCCGGTAACCGCTGCTGCCAGTTTGGCCACATTGGCCGAGTTGAGAAAACCCGGGGTTTACGAAAAGCTTTATCAACTAGGAGATCGTGCAAGACAGGGCTTCAAAAAAGTTCTCCAGGAGAAAGGAGTAAAAGGACGAGCGTTGGGTGAAGGCCCTATTACAATGATTGCTTTTACGGATGAAGAGATCGTAGATTATCGGTCGGCTTATAGAGCCAATAGGGAAAAAGCCAGAGATTTTAGCTTATCGTTATTCAAAAAGGGAATATTTCTGAATCCTCTGGGAACCAAGCTCTATATCTCTCTTGCACACACCTCTGAAGACATCGATCGACTCATTGAGGTCGGTGCTGAGACGTTATCTGAGATTTTTAAACCGCCATGATACATCTAGTAAAAATAATCAAATCGTCTAATAATCTAAAAAAAGAGTCCTGGATAATTAAAAAAGTTAAAGGAATTAACAATGGTAGAAAAAAGACAAAAAGAACCGTTCCATTGGCAATCAGCGATTAGTTACAAAACTCGTGAAAAGATAATTATACGAGGTTATGATGTAAACGAATTAACGGGTAATATAACTTTTGCTGAAATACTTCATCTGGTTTGGAAAGGAGAGTTGCCTGAGAAGAATGCAGCAAAAATGATTGATGCTCTACTAGTATGTTTTGCTGAACATGCGTTTTCTCCTTCTTCTGCCTCAGGTAGAATGGTCATGTCTGGTAGTGGATATATTATGCCAGGTCTGGCAGGAGGTATTTTAAGTATCGGTTATACTCATGTAGACGCGCATGAAGCAGCACAGACTTGGATAACGGCCGTAGAATTGATGAAACAAAAAGGTTGGACTTACGACCAAACAGCCGATTATTTGGCTAAAGGAATTAGAAGTAAAGAAAAAGATGATGCCTTTGTGAGATTATTTGGTGAAAGAACAGTTATACCCGGATGGCATCATCCACAGCATATTCGTGATTTACGTTCTCCACGACTTATTGAATTGGCTGAAAAGTTTGGTGTAGCAGGAGATCATGTCAAGATTGTCATTGCATTAGAAAATGCTACAGAACAATATTGGGGTAGGAAAATGTATATGAATGTGGCCGGTGCCATATCTTCTATACTGGTAGATATGGGATTCCTTCCGGATGAATGCTTAGCTTTCTGTGCCATTGCCAGGTCTGTGAGCATCACGGCTCATTGTATTGAAGAGAAAACGAGAGAAAAAGGATGGAGAGCTTCTACCACGGCAACAATTACTCAACCACTCGATTTAGCTCTACAAAAGCCTGATTATTATGACGGGCCTCCAGATAGACATCTTCCGAAGAAAAAAATTGTTGAACCTTTAGCTCGTGGACCGTACCACTATATCGATCCATCTCAGGATAAATGATCTATTCTTGTCTTGGAGGAATAAGTATTTTGCATTTGTTCTGGGATAGATATTATAAGAAAACCTTTGATGAAAGGGGGAAAAATCACGGCCGTGAGTATTCTATCAACGAAGGATTTTAAATCCTTGGAAAAAGGCTGGAATTGAAAAAGTAGAAAGACAAACTATGGCTAACGATCAAATTGAACAAAAACATGGTGACGACATCCAAGAAATGTATCGCAGGGCCCAGAAGGCCTTCAAGGAAATCGAGTTCTGTTCTCAGGAAGTTGCCGATGAGATGGCTGCAGCCGCAGGCTGGGAATGGCAGAAAGAAGAGGTCGCCATGAAGCTGGCACGATTAGCTGTTGATGAATCAGACGGTATCGGGGTTTACGAGGACAAGGTGATCAAAATTCAAAACAAGACACGCGGTACCATGCGTGATCAGATCGGCATGAAAACATGTGGTATGGTCAGCGAAGACAAGGAGAAGGGGCTGCGGATATTTGCCAAGCCTATCGGGGTTATTGCCAATGTGGTCCCCTGTACGAATCCCGAGTCAACGATTTGTTGCATCGGTATTAGCATTTTAAAGACACGAAATGCGATGATCGTGTCGCCTCACCCTAGAACACAAGGTAGTTCTTACCTCACAGTGGAGCACGGGAGAAAAGCACTTGCTAAAATTGGAGCGCCGGTTGATCTGTTGCAGTGCATTAAAACCACCAGCCGTGAAAAAACACGTGAACTCATGAAATATTGCGATTTTGCCATGGCGACAGGTGGAGCCGCTCTGGTCAAGGTGGTTTACGAGGCTGGTAAGCCGGCCCATACGGTCGGAGCTGGCAACGTTGTTTCGATTGTCGATGGAACGGCTGACCTGAAAGCAACTGCAGCCAAAATTGTCAAGTCCAAAACTGCTAATAATTCCGCATCATGCTCTTCAGAAAACGCGGTTGCCATTGAGGCAAGCGTTTACGATGAAATGCTCGAAGCATTGAAAGCCGAAGGAGGATACTTATGCAGTACGGAAGAACGGGAAACACTGCGAGCATATATGTGGCCTGATGGGAAACATCTGAACAGAGACATCGTGGCAAAATCCGCGCAATATATCGCTGAGAATGCTGGTATCAATATATCAGAAGGTACCAGATTCCTTATGGTCCTTGGCCAAAAGGTGGGGCCAGAAGATCAGTTCTCGGGTGAGAAGATTTCTCTGGTGTTGACAGTTTGGAAATGGACCGACTTCAGCGAGATGGTCGAGCGAATGAAAGAAATGCAGAGGTTCTCAGGAGAGGGTCATTCTGCTTCAATTCATAGCCAAAATGAAGATCGTAAAATTGAACTCGCCATCAAGGCTAACGTAGGCAGAGTCAATTGTAATATGCCCCACGCAGCTGCGAATAGTGGCAGTTGGTTTAATGGTCAGCCTACCACCGATTCGCTTGGATGTGGTACTTGGGCTGGTAATATGACAACTGATAATATTGATTGGAGACATTTCCTTAACTATACCTGGCTGTCAGATCCAATTGAAGAACACATTCCAAGTGATGAGGAACTGTTCGGAGACTACCTGAAGAAGTGGGGAAGAGATTAATCTTTTATAACCCTTATGATAAAGGCTCTAGTTATAGATCTTGGTCAAACCCTTGCAGATTTTGCCTTGACTGCTTTCTAATGGTTTGTTCATGGGTAACTTTGATATAGCTTAAACAGATGAGTGAAATAATAAACATAATAAGAACAAAGGGTAGAGATAAAACCCTTGCAGCCATAAGCAGACGAGCCATACATGAGATCACTAAAGCTTGGCGTAATATAGCCAGCATTACCATCACTGCTATGACTGGAAGGGTAAGAGCAGATGTACCTAAAGAAGATGAACGGTATTTGTTAAAACAGATATCAGACTGCATCTTTGCAAAGGGAGGTGAAATATCAAACAAATCGAGAACGGTTAATCTTGGTATGACCTATCTTTATTTGACAGAGGAAGGGCGGAAGAAATTCCTCAGAATTCTTGCAAAGGATTTTGATGTAAATATCTCTGTACTTGAGGATAAAATCAAAATAATGCAGTCCGCAAAGAATAATGTTGACAAAACAAATGCAGAACTGCAACTCAGGGAAGCATTGGTGCCCCCTCGTGTGAAACTTTTAAAACAGTTCAACACACTGCCAAACGGTTTCCAGTTCTTGATCAATATGCGTGCAGATCTGCTACCTTTGGCAAAAGAGGACCCTTCCTTCAAGAAGCTAGATATTGATCTAAAAAATCTCCTGATCTCATGGTTTGATGTAAGTCTTCTTGATCTTAAAGAAATCACATGGGATTCTCCGGCAGCACTACTGGAAAGGCTTATAGAATATGAAGCAGTACATGAAATACAGTCATGGAGTGATATGAAGCGTAGGCTTCGTTCAGACCGCTGTTGTTTTGCATTTTTTCATTATAAGGTACCTAATGAACCGCTGATATTTATTGAAGTCGCTCTTGTCGATGGCATGTCTGATAATATTCAGAAGCTCCTGGATGAGAGCGCTAATTCAGTCAACCCGGAAAATGCTGATACTGCTATTTTCTATTCGATTTCAAACACCCAGAAAGGGTTGGCAGGTATAAACTTAGGAAATTTTCTCATCGAACACGTTATTGAGAAATTGTCAGGCGAACTCAAGAATATAAAGCATTTTGCAACCCTTTCCCCGATTCCCGGATTTGGTAGATGGTTGGACAAATATTTTTCCGAAGAGGGTAAAATTATTTTTACACCTAAGGAGTCGGAGATAATAAGGAAGATTACTGGAAGCGATAATCTTAAAGAAGGGCTTCATAAGATCCTAGATTCCAAATGGTACGCAGATTTTGAAATAAGCGAAGCGCTAAAAGTACTCCTAATGAAGCTGTGTGCGCACTATCTCTTGAAAGAAAAACGAGGCGAGAACGCCTATAACCCTGTTGCAAACTTCCATCTCACAAATGGTGCCCGTATTGAGCGCATAAACTGGCTCGCAGATATATCTAAGAAAGGGATAGAGCAGTCCTTAGGCATGATGGTCAATTATTACTATGAATTACCTAAGATAGCTGAAAACCACGAAAATTACATTACAGAAGGAAATGTAGCTGCATCGAGAGATGTAAAATCCTTGTTAAGAACGAGATAAAAACCTTGAATTAGTTACTTTGTATTTGAAACACCGATGCCATTTATTACCAGATTACTCAAAGACTAAGAAAATATCAGGTGTCAAACTCGGGTTAACTAAAAACTAGGGAGGGAGCCAAAATGAAAAAATGTATCATGACCGCCATCCTGATTACTCTTGTAAGTATGTTTGCCTCGGCTGCGTCAGCCGAAGAGTTCTTCGCCGATTTGGTGGTAATTAATGCCAACGTGATCACCGTCGATGACGAGAACCCACGAGCAGAGGCATTCGCCATCAAGAACGATAAGTTTATTGCCGTGGGAGCAAATTCTGATATTCAGAAGCTGATCGGCAACAAAACCATCGTCGTCGATGCCCAGGGCAAAACCGTGACCCCTGGATTTATCGACGCACACCTGCACCCCAGCCCCGTGTATCCTGTCGGCTCACTTCTGAGAAGGGTCGATGTGAGCCCCGCCAACGTCAAGACTATGGATGAGCTAATAAACGCACTGCGTGAAAAGGCAAAAATAACCCCGAAGGGTCAATGGATTTTCGGCACTAGGTATCAGGATACCAAGCTCGGCCGTCACCCGACACGGTGGGACCTAGATAAAGCCTCAACGGAACATCCCATCAGTATATCTCATTCTAGTGGCCACGTGAGTGTCGTAAACTCTCTAGCATTAAAGAATGCTGGCATAACAAAGAATACGCCGGACCCGCCCGGAGGCGCTTTCGACCGTGACAAGGATGGTCGGCCTAACGGAATATGTCGCGAACGCGCCGCCTCACTGGCCCGCGAAGGAAGCCCTCCTCTGCCTATACCTATCGAAGAGGAAAAGCTGGAAGGATACCGGTTGTGTTTCAGGAATTACTTGAGCAAGGGAATCACCAGCATCGGCGACGCAAGCCGAACCAGCTCGAGTATGCCTTTTTATCAGAAGCTAATCAACAGGGGCTTGCCCACGGTGCGGATTTACAATATGCTGGGATCGAGCTATCTGTCGCGAATGGAGGACCTTCATATACTCAGGGGGTTCGGGAACGAGTGGCTTCGACTGGGGGCGATTAAGATCTTTCACGGCAATTCCCTTTCGGGAAGGACGTGCTGGCTGTACGAACCTTACGATACGATTAATCCTGAAACCGGAAAGAAAGACTACTACGGCATACCGCCGGCAAGATCGCAGGAAGAACTGGACACACTTATCTATGACATCCACAAGGCCGGCTTCCAGATAGCCTGTCATTCCAACGGCGACCGTGAGATTGACATGGTCCTGAACGCCATCGAAAAAGCCCTGAAGAAGCTGCCCCGCAAAGACCACCGGCACCGTATTGAACACGGCAGTGTGACAAATCGCAAAATTCTCAGGCGAGTTAAGAAACTCGGCGTGGTCCTTGCCTTGCACTCCTATGTGTATGAGCACGGTGACAAGATGGAGGAATACGGCCCTAAAAGATGGCCTATGATGCATCCAAATCGCTCGGCTATTGAGATGGGCATCGTTGTAGCGGGCAACTCCGATTCCGGAGTCAGTGCCGCCTACCCTATGCTTAGAATCCAGAGCATGGTGACTCGCAAGACTGCCGAGGGTAAAGTCTATGGCCCCGAGCAAAAAGTATCCGTTGAAGATGCCATACGTATCTGGACGATGGGCAGTGCTTATGCATCTTTTGAAGAGGACGTTAAAGGCTCAATTGAGGTGGGTAAGCTCGCCGACTTTGTTATCCTATCCCAGGATCCCACTAAGGTACCGCCCGATACTATTAAGGATGTCGAGGTTGAGAAAACTTACGTCGGTGGAAAACTGGCCTATGCCCGCCAATAGAAAAGGCAGCTGAGAGAGGATGTCTCTGGACGGTCACGATTATTGTACATGATCCCAGGTTCAACAAATTTAATTAAAGTCATTGTTCTATTCCCTTGACATTCTTAACATAATCGCTTACTTTAACGGATAAATAATGGAGTAATGACCAATATAAAATCTCAATAATAGAATAGCTTAATGATGTTGGAGTTATCTTCCAGGAAGGAAAGATTGAATATATCGTATTTAAGGCAATAATAATTTGACTCTTCATTTTAGTCGAGAGCACTTAAGCCGAGAAAGGAATGATACAATTACAAACCACGCCACCATTTGTATAGCGTAACAATATTATGAGAAAAAGTGAGGAGCTGCAGTTTAATATTTCATTGTCTCAATTCATCTTTTTTCAATAAAGGAGATAAAAAATGAAAAACCGAATTGTCCCATTCATTATGATGCTAATTTTAGTCCTCTATTCATCTGCTTTTGCTGTAACGGTGGAAGTACAAGGAGTTGTCATTGATAAGGACAAAGGTGAACCTTTGCCGTTCGCTAATGTACTAATAAAAGGTACATCTATTGGAGCAGCTACTGATAGAAACGGAAAATTCACTTTTGTTTATGAGACTGATAAGGAATTTACCATCGTTGTGAGATTTATGGGTTATAAAACCCAAGAACAACAATTTTCTCCCGATGATGATGTTTCCAATCTAAGATTTGAATTGGCTGAAGATGTGTTCCATGTAGAAGAAATTGTTGTTACGGGTATAGCTTCAAGAACATCAAGAGAAGTTGCTGAAGTAGCTGTTTCCCGCATAAATGCGTCTGAATTGACAGCGATGCATTCTTATCAGGATCTGTCACAATTAATCGCTGCAAAGACTCCAGGTGTAAGGATAGAACCTGCATCGGGAAATGTCGCTGGTGGAATACGTTTTAATATGCGCTCAGGAGGCGGGTTAAATGGAGATGAGCAACCTATCGTCTATATCGACGGAATTAGGGTAGACAGTGATGAGTACGGGGGCGATGTAGGTCCCGGCATTTGGACGGGTGGTCAAGGTATTGGTTTGCTTTCTACTATTAATCCTGAGGATATCGAGACAATTGAAATATTAAAAGGTCCGGCTGCAGCTGCATCATACGGTACCGGTGGTTCGAATGGTGTGGTTCTTATTACAACAAAAAGAGGAAAAGTGGCGGCTGGAGAACCCAAAGGAGTATCAATAAGCTACAAATTATTAAGCGGGTTAAACACACAAGGTTATTTATATGAAGAAGAGGATTTTACTACTGCTGAGTATGTGAATGGGATTCACCATGATGGACCAATATTGCAACATAGTTTAAGTGCTTCTGGCGGCACTGAAAAAGTTAGATATTATGTAGGGATTGATGGTCGTTCCGAGCACGGGCTTATGCTCCACGACTATATGAATAGAAAAACATTGAGAACCAACTTTGACGTTTTTCCAGACGAAAAATTTATTCTGATGGCCAGCACGTGTTATACTCTAAGTGAGAATAGAAGACCTGAGACTGACGATAATGAATATAGTTGGATCGGCCAAAATATTAAATGGCCGCTATATCCATATATCGACAGTACAGCCATTGCCAGCATAAATACCACAAGTAATATGAATCGTTTTTTGGGTTCTGTCCAAGCTACGTGGATTCCAATTAATGGTTTGGAGGCTAAAGCTAGTTTGGGAATCGATGAATACGATTTGATAGATAATGAGTTTTATCCTCCTGGATATGAGATGGGAGCAACAGGTTCTTTCGGGCGGAAAGATGTGCAAAACCGTCAAAATAATCAATATACTTATAGCGCGAATGTGAGATATCGATTTTCCCCATTACGGGGATTAACTATTAATTCCTTGGCCGGGACCCAACTCTTTGAAAGAAGGGTAAGAACATCCAGAATACGAAAACTGGGGTTTCTCACAACATTGATTACGGACGTCGGAGCTGGTGAGGAATATGTAAATGGTTCTGAAGGTCGTATCCACTATAAAGAAGCGGGAATTTTCACAGATCATGCAATATCTTATTTGGATCAATACTATTTTTCTTTTATGATAAGAAAAGATTATGCAAGTACGATCGGTAAGAAAGCACCCAGTATTATTTATCCCAGAGCGAGTTTAGCTGTACGTTTGGACAAATATTCGTTTATGCCATCTTTATTCAGTTTGCTTAAAATCAGGGCAGCTTACGGAGAGACCGGTGTATTACCAGGTCGGCTGGATGGCGTTCGCCTACTTTGGCAAGGTGTAAATTCGCCATACGGAGTAGGTGGTCAGATTTCTTCGATTGGAAATGAAGAAATTGAACCCGAACGCATTAAGGAATTTGAAATTGGTTTTGAAGCAGAATTATTAAGGAATTATTCTGCTGAATTTACCTATTATCAACAAAGAGCCGAAGATGCGATAGTCGATTATTATCAAGCGTATTCTACAGGAATAACAGCCGGCGCGTTTCCGACGAATATCGGGAAAGTTAAAGGTTGGGGTATTGAATCTCTAATTCAGGCCCGGCCTGTGAGGAGTAAAAATTTCCAGCTTGATCTCAGCCTGACCAATAGTTATCAAACGAACGAAGTAATAGATATGGGTGACGCTCAACCCATTTATGGTGGCAGAGATCTAAATGTCATAAAAGAAGGTCTGCCAAAACATGCTTTTTATCACTACAAGATAAATGGAGCTACTTTTTTAGAAGATGGCCGATATAAGGGTGTGGATGCTGATACTGCGAGAAGCTATCTGGGAACTCCCCTACCTCCCTATACAGGCTCTTTTTCCCTGAACGCCCGCATATTTAATTTCAATTTTAATCTATTAATGGATTGGGCAACAGGCCATTCAATAGCCAACTATAATAGGCGTGGGGCTATCAGATATGATATTATACCAAGACACAGGGAATTGAAGCAGCTGTTGGGAATGCCATTGATGGGAATTGATACAAATTATGTAGATAAAGATATAGAGGCTTTAGAAGCGGGTTCACCAGAGTATGAGCTGGCTGCTAACGAATATGCTACATACAACCGCGAATGGTTAGCAAACTTTATAGAACCCGCAGATTATTTAAACTTGCGCGAAATCAGCATTAGTTACAGATTTACTGATTTACTAGAAAAATTTACTGCATTTCAAATTCCGGATTTGGTAGTGGGTTTTTCTGCCAGAAATGTTTGGAGGACAAAAAAATACAGCTATCCCAGTGTTGAGGTTAATGCTGATGGCGCCCGAAGTCTAGATCGCGGGGTAGATTATTATACTGTCCAGGCGCCAAGAGTGTATAATCTCTGGTTCAGGGTTTCCCTGTAATAAAAGGTAAAAAAACAATTTTATGAAAATTTGGAGGTATAACCAGTGAAAAAGCAGATGATATTCTTAATTCTTATATTCACTCTATTGATCACAGGGAGTTCATGCGAGAATTATGTAACCGATATTGATCCTCTCATCGACCAGGTGGAGGATGAAAGGTTAACCGGCGAATCTGAGATTCCATTCGTAATCAAAGGAGTAAAATTGCGATTTTCCACCACTCATGATGGATTGATGGTGCTGGGTGACTTATTGAGCGATGCGCTGATCTTTGACTATAACGTACCTCGCGCCAGCTCTGTTAATTATGACGAGATTAACAAAGGATATATTTTAACTGATAATAGTTCGGTATCGACATCGGAACGCTATGTTGGACGGTTGAGATTCTATGGTGATGATCTGGTTCGTCGGGTAGGCGACATTGATTTCAATGATATAGATTTAAAAAATGAAGCGCTGCATGTAGGTTACTTTTTCGGAGCTGTAGCCCGCTATTATTACGCCTCTTATTTTGGCTTAAAAGAGAACCAAGGTGGAGGCTGCATCGACGTCGGCCCATTTATTCCCTCCGATGAGATGTATGCTCTGGCAATAGAAAAATTTGAATCGGCGTTGGATCATACTACTGATGCCTATGAGACACGCGTCACCAATTCGTTAATTGCGCGATGTTACCTTTTTAAAGGTGATTACGACGATGCAAAAACGTCTGCACAAAATGGGTTGGTCAATGGAGACCCTCCTTTTCAAGCTTTATACAGCGTAGAGAGTGATTGGAACGACTACTGGTCTCAATCGGGTCAAGGAAGACCATCGACGGTTACTGATTGGCGGTTCAATGACTATGTGACGGCGGATGCTACTGAAGCAGCACGAATTCCCCTCGTTCCAATACTGGGTATTGATTGGATAACAACTTTTTATTTGCAGGACTTGTATCCAGCAAGAGAGTCGCCCATAGATGTAATCAGGTGGCAGGAAAATGAATTAATGCTGGCTGAGTTGGACCTCAGAGATGAAAATGCGGCTGGAGCGTTGATTAGAATTAACAATGTACGCGTCTCTCACGGACTGGCAGCACTTGCTTCCGCAGATATGAATGTGCTTATTGAAGAACGTGATAAAGAACTGTTTGTGACAGGTATACGACTAATTGACCAGAGACGTTTTGATATATGGCATCTTGCTGAAGATACGTGGCGATACTTACCGATTACTAATAACGAAAGAAATGCGAATCCAAACATTGATTAAGCAAGCAGATTTAAGAGATATTTATTCGAATTACGAAGAATCAGAAACGGTTGAATCCGGTTACAGGATATTTAGATTAATTTTAAATAGTGCATATCTATTTTGCCTTTATCCGCGACAAAGTACAATTATCACTCACATAGATAATATATTTTAAGGACTAAACGAGGTCTTTAAGGCTATTACGCTGCACGATAGTGTCGTCTACTCAACGATATTAGGTGGGATCGCAAATAGAATGTAACCAGGCGTGCTCAACGGTTGTATCGGTCGAACACGCCTGGTGTATTGGAATATTATCTGTAGTTATTCTGAATTATCGCAAAAGTACCATCTTTTTGATAATATTTGTTGAATTTGACCTCAGGCGATAAATATAGATACCTGAAGGAACCGGCTTACCGGCATCATCTTTTGCATTCCATTGTAAGTCATAGCTGCCTGGTAGATATTTGCCCGTGAGAAGTGTTCTCACTTTTTTCCCAAGTAGGTCAAATATCTCCAAGCGGACATTTTGATAGCCGAGGTTATTTTGGGGAAGATAAAAACGAATGTATGTCACAGGATTAAATGGGTTCGGGAAATTTTGATGAAGAACCATAATTTTCGGAACAGTTGCCGATTCACCAAATTCCGTTACACCGGTTATTTCCCCGCATGTTCTCAATACAAGGTCTATGGCCATCAGGGCATCACTACTAGTAGCACCGGCCTGGTGTGATTCTACAGCCAGCACATTGACCCCCTGTACCAGTTTGGCCTTATGTTCCACCACATCGATAACATCAACATGATCGGCTTCATGACTATCACCTTCAGTGGTAAAGTCAATCGTTCCTTCGATAATACCTACGCGTACGATTTCCTGTCCGTTTAAGTACGCTATAAATCCATCATCATGATAAGCAATCATCTTCATACTATCTACTGCTGCCGGATCATCTTCGAACGTGAATGTGGTTCTGAAATAATGAGTTAGGATCCCGAGAGAAATCTCCGTCATGGGGGGACGATCCGAATCATGGCCCAAAGGAGAAAGACCACTTGACCAATCGCTGTCGACAAAACCGGTTTCTTTCCATTCCGTCCCTAAATCTGTGCCGCTATCGTCGTACTTCCAGGTGGCGCCCTTTATGGGAGCTGCATGAAAAATTGTATCTGAACCAGCCTCTAGTTCCACATCGAACACCAAATCGCTGCTGGTGGCGGTTGATTGATGAAGCTCGATAGCGAGTACATTAGTACCGGCGGTCAGATAAAGTCGAGCAGGCGCAATCAAATCAATGAACTCCCAATTCTCGGCTTCGTGGATTAAGGCAAGAGTGTCAACACCAATTACTCCGAGAGGCATCGATTCAAGGTTAATTGCCGTTCCATTCAAATAAACTATCCAGCCGTCATCAAATAATCCGTGTAATACGAACGAATTAAGACTTGCTGGATCGTCAACGGTAAATTCATGCCGGAAATAGTAGGTAATGACTCCTGTTCCTGATGTCAACTCAGTAACGATAGTAACGGCTGTATTACTCGAACTCTCATAACCTATTGTAGCAGGACCACTTGACCAAGCGCCGTCATCAAAAACGGTTCCTTTCCATGCCGTCCCCAAGTCGGTACCGCTTTCGTCATATTTCCAGACAGCCCCTCTTGGAATCAGAATATCTTGTTGACTGAACACTGGATTTTGCAGACCAATAAATAATAGGGCAATCAAAACAGTAGTACTGACACGAGTGATGTTACTATTTATAGCCTTTTTCATGATGTATCCTCCTTAAATTCATATTTTGTTAATAATATGATAGCCAAGGTAATTACTCAAAATCGTGATGTCAATTAAAAAATTTAGAAAATTGGGTAACATTCACGTCTGTCCAAAATAAATGATTTGATCTCTAAAAAGCCCTGCCATGGAGACCACAACAGGGCCTACCCGCCTGACTGTCAGGCAGGTCAGATCGAAGACGGTCAAGGACGCTAAAGAGCACACAGAGAACACAGAGACTTATTAGATTTTTTTCTCCGCGATCTCCGTGTCCGTTCGGCTTGGCTCAGGTTTCGTCGTGAACGTTCGGCTGAGCTCACGTCGAAGCCTCAGCCGAACGGGCATGGCTCTGCGGTAAGAATCTTCCTCACGGGTCACCAATCACCAGCCGCCAGTTTTATTTGCATCCTTTGCGTCCCTTCGGCGGGCTCAGGGCTGGCTTTGCGGTTTCTCCGGTGCCCGCACGAAACCCTTGCCCCCCGCCGTCGTTAGCTACAATTTGAGCACGTAACAAGGAGTCCATCATGATACCACGCGTACTTTGGATCGTCTGCTTGCTGCTCTCGTCACAACTGGCAGCCCAATCACAGCTCACCATCGGCGCCGACGCCCGCACCGGCCTGGAAGTAACCATCTACAACAGCAACATCGGCCTGGTAAAGGACACCCGCTCCTTCTCCCTGACCAAAGGGGGGCGGGCAGAGGTCCTGCTGGAGGACGTGGCCACCAAGGTCCAGGCGGAGACCGTCCTGCCGGTGAGCCTCACGCCCCAGTGGCAGTGGGTGGTGCTGGAGCAGAACTACGAGTACGACCTGCTCACCCCCAACACCCTGCTGGCCAAGTATGTGGGCCGGCCGGTGCGGCTGGTGACCTACGACAGCGACAACAAGGTGGTGGAGCGGCAGACGGCCACCCTGCTGTCCCTCAACGAGGGCCCCCTGTACCAGGTGGGGCAGGAGATCCACATCAAGCATCCCGGCCACGTGATCCTGCCGGAAGTGCCGGATGAGCTGGTGGCCCGGCCCAGTTTGCGCTGGCTGGTGGAGGCGGACAAGGGGAAGCACACCATCCAGGTGAGCTACCTCTCCGGGGGCCTGACCTGGAAGGCCGACTACGTACTTAAGGTGAACCAGGCGGCCACCGGCGGCGACCTCACCGGCTGGATCACCCTGAACAACCAGAGCGGCATTGCCTATCCCGACGCCTCGGTGAAGCTGGTGGCCGGGGACGTACACCGCGCCCTGCCCAAGCGCCGCTACCCGCCGGTACAGGCCCGGATGGAACTGGCCCGGGCCCGCCCGCCGGAAGTTACCGAAGAGGCGTTCATGGAATACCACCTCTATACCATCCCCTGGAAAACCACCCTCAAGCATAACCAGCAGAAGCAGGTGGAGCTCCTGAGCCGGTCGGGGCTGGGCCTGGAGCGGCACTACCTGGTTGACGTACCGGCTTACTTCGTTACCGGTGCCAGGAAGGGCAAGAACAAGCTGCCGGTAAACGTCCAACTGTCGTTCGCCAACACCAAGGCAAACCACCTGGGCGACCCCCTACCCGGCGGCGTCATCAGGATCTACAGCGAAGACCGCGCCGGCACGCTCCAGTTCGCCGGTGAGGACCGCATCGACCACACACCCCGCGACGAGGAGGTGAAGGTGACCCTCGGGAAGGCTTTCGACCTGGTGTGTGAGGTGCGACAAACCCGGTACGAGAACCTGAGCAACCGGCGCGACCACCAGCGCCACGAGAGCGACTTCGAGGTGAATTTGCGCAACCGGAAAGAACAGGAAGCGGTGACCATCGGAGTGCTGGCTCATTTTCCCGGCGAGTGGCAGATAAGGGACAGCTCCCACGATTACGTCCGGGAGGATGCCTTCACCGCCCGGTTCTCCGTGCAGGTTCCCGCTGGTAAAGAAGTTATCCTGAGTTACAGGGTGACGGTCACCCTGTGAAGCGGGTGCTTCGCGACCTGGCTGCGGTGGGGGATCGAATTGAATACAAGCCAGCGAGAGGATGAAGCTTGATCTTGGTTCTGGAAATTGTAGTCGGGTCTATATTTTCTTTTCGGAATGTCCTAGAATAAGGCAAGTGTTATTTCATAACTATAACCGCTTTAACGCTTTAACTATTTTAGCATATTAACAAAATAAAGATTGATAACGATCTGCCGATTATGTATATTGCACTGGAGTGATAATCCTTGCATAATTCCCATTATGGGGGATGCAGGATTTGTATTAAAAGGAAAGGGGGAGCCAATCGGTTACCCCTTTTCTTTAAAAAGCCCAAAAGGACTCTATCGTGGGGCCGTAGCATAATTGGGAATGCACTGGATTATCACTCCATGATATACGGGTTCGAGTCCCGTCGGCTCCACGTCCTATTTCAAGGTCCTCCGAAGAGGGCCTTTCTTCATATTTTCCTTCTGGCTCCAAATCCCTCACCCCAAAATTTATTACTAGCCTATCCTTTGTCCTTTTCAAAGTCTATGGGGATTGTATTCCAATATTTAGGCCTTGCTCTATTTAATGTATTGTGTTAACCGCTTCAGCGGTTTTGTAACCGAGGACCTGATTTGAATAGAGAAGAATCCGGCATCGCCGGGAGTGTGACTCCCCCCATTTCGTCCAGCCGTAACCTGGCAATCAGACTGGTATCAATCTCAACCGGGCAGCAGGCAGCCTGCTGCCGCACCCACTCTCTGATCAGCCGCTGGCGGTTGGCGGCGATCCAGTCCCGGTGGAGACGCGGCTGGATAGCATCAAACGATGGCACTCTCTCCGGCCGGTACCCACTGGGCCGCGCCAGAACATAGTAGCCATCCACCTTCAACGGGCCAACCAGTCTTTCAGGATTGTGCCCGGCGGCCTCGACCAGCGCTGCGTCTGCCGGCCCATAGATCTTCAACGGTACCCAGCCCAATCTGCCACCGGTCCTTCGGGCCCATTTGCGCTCAGTGTGGCGTTGTGCCAGAGCGCCGAAGTCCGCGGCGCCGTTTGTGAGCAGCGTATTCATGAGATCTGCCGCCAGGGCCGAGTCCCGCACTACGATCTCTTCGAGGTTTACCAGTGCTTGAGTGTTGTACAGCTTCCGCCTCCCGGCAAGGAAATATCGCAGTGAATCTTCAGGCGGCACGGCCCGCCTCAGGATCTGCGCCTGGATCGAGTCCCGTATCCCCCGGTAAATAACCGCCTGCCGCAGGCTGTCAGCGGCGGCTATAAGCGAGTCGGGCCGGGACAGGGATGCCGCCAGTTCCATAAGCTGGTCCCATATGAGCAACCGCCGCACCAGTTCCCGCAGGGCTTTTGCGCTGGTCACACCGGTTCTCTCTTCGGGAAGCAACAGATACAGCCGGGCGAGCAGCCAATCCAGGCTATAGGGTTCGTCATACAGGGTAAACAACACCTCATCGGCCAGTTCCGCCGCTGTGGTATCAGCCGTTGATATAATGCCGGGGTCATCCAGGACGCCGGAACGGAGTACTTTTCGTGCGGCCAGTCTATGCCACTTGATCGGCAGGTTTGCGGACCACTGCCGGAGGTCCTCTCGCGCTGTATCCATAACTTTAAGCGGCCGCAGTTCGGCGGCGATTCGCTGGTGATACTTCACACGCTCGAAGTGGCCGTGGTCAGGGCGAAACTCTTTGTCCAGCAGCTGGACTACAAGGTATCCCTGGCTGGTCTTCAGAGGTCTCGAGAATTGGCCGGGTGTCAGCCGGCTGGCGTGGCGGGCGTAGGAAGGGTCCAACTGTTGAGGAAACTTCCATCCCGGTTCCCCCCGGTTCTCCATGAAGAGGGGTAGGTCGGCGGCCTGGAGGGCCAGCGACCGGAACGGCTCCCCGGCCTTGAGCCGCTGCCGGTATTCAACGGCGGAGAGGCTGTCCCGCAGGATCAGGTATCGGGTGCGGAGGGCCGTATTACGATAGCGGTATTCTGCTTCGATCTCATCGGCGGAGAGGGCAACTTTGTCCATAAAATGACTATGGGCGACTCCATGAAGTATGGCTTCCCTCCAGGCAGTGTGGCCCGCCCGATGTATGTTCGGGTCCCGGTCAAGGCCTGTCTCGCGGCTGTAACGGGCGTAGAT